>Ga0315316_10002468_pt1 | contig 13256 bp, 7 predicted proteins | sample M160m3416metaG_FD_203702 | JGI IMG/M metagenome (GOLD analysis project Ga0315316, IMG submission 203702) | Ammonia-oxidizing marine archaeal communities from Monterey Bay, California, United States - M1 60m 3416 | ecosystem: Environmental > Aquatic > Marine > Intertidal zone | place: USA...
GGGGCTGCTATTCTAACTAACCGAATGGAATCGAAGTATAGTTATTTGATTTATGCGCATGGAGGGATGGGAGTTTCCAACCGAGATACTGGTGCTATAAAACGGATCGATCCATGGGCTCCAGAAGGAGTGGTTTTGCGACATGCTTCGAATCCCCCGGCTCTAGTGGATCGCGAGGATTTCCTGGTTTTGTACTATGGTAGTCAATTTGTTCATAAGAGTACAAATGGAGGACTAACTTGGCAAATCATTAGCGGTGACCTGACCAATGGGCATACGACCGATAGTCGGATCGACACCCAAGCTTATCTGGGCAGTGTTAGGAATGTACCAGCTATAACAAAACTGGCGTTGAATCCGGTCGACCCTGAAGTTGTTTGGGCGGCGACAAACGACGGTAATTTATTTGTTTCACTTTCAGGAGGTGGGGAGTGGGAGAATAAGAAGGGCCGGGTAAGGGGGCTCTCCGATTTTTCTGTAGTTTCTCATATCCATCCATCTACGTTTTCTCCTGGCTCTGCTATAGTAGTGTTTGAAAGCGCAGAGGATTCGGGTGACAGAAGAACTGATATCTATAAAACAGAAGATTATGGGAATAGATGGGATCGAATTTCGGAGGGCAGGGATATTTTAGGTCCAGTATATACTGTGGTACAGGATGCACTAGAGAGCCAGTTGCTATTTGCGGGTGCAGAGGATGGCCTCTATGTCTCCTTAAATGAAGGGGATCAATGGATTAAATGGCCACATACTTTTCCGACTGCACCTTTGCATGCCCTGGCGATACACCCCGGCACTCACGACTTGATTACAGGTACGGATGGTCGAAATGTTTTGATCTTGGACGACATCACTCCTTTGAGGTCGATAATTACTGACGGAAATGTTTTGAACTCTGACATTTCACTCTTTAATCCCCCCAAGGCATATCTACATGCTAACCCATCCGCTTCAGGAAGAACGTCAGAGGGTGATTATGTGTGGGATAAAACAAATAGACCTTACGGAGCTTCATTCTACTACTGGATAGGAAGTTCCGGCCTAGCCAGTGCGGTCAGTATCGAGATACTGGATTTTGAAAATAAGGTAGTTCGAACGCTAGTGGATTATCCGCAAAAGGGTGTTAATCATTTTGTTTGGGATTTACGGGAAGATCTCCCCGAGAGTTTGCGAGGAGCAGAAAATTCAGACGGGAGTAAGGCCTTTCTAGGAGTAGAAGTCCTTCCTGGTAATTATAAGATCCGGATCAAGCAGGGACTTGCTAGTTCAGAACAGAGTGTAGAAGTCCTTGGTGATCCAAGGATTGAAGTGCCGCTCGTCGATCGTATAACGAAGTACCAGGCGCTAAAGAGGTACTTAGAAATCGAAGAACGAGTTGTGCAGACTCATAATTGGGTTGCTAGTGTTGACCAACGATTAGGACAAATTATAGAGCGTTTGTTGGCTGAATCTATTGTTGTTGGTTCAGAGGAATTAAGGATAGAAGCATTAAGGTTACAGGACAGGTTGGACATTGTCGGTGATTTTTCTGGAGTATATCAGTATCGTAAACAGGTTAGCAATATGTTCACTTCTTACGATGCCCCAACAGAAGGACAGCGACTTGATTTGCTCAGGATGGAAGAGGCTGTCCAGTCTCTTTTGGGGGAACTGGAAGAATTCAATTATTTAGAATTAGAGATGCACGCAGAAAGGCTGAGGGCTATTGGAATTGAGCCGTTTTTCTTTCCAGTGCTAATCCCGCAAGGTTAACAGAAAAAGGAGTCATTTAATGTGCGTTCGTCACGGAATACGATTTGGTTTTAGATTGACTTGGATTGTCCTTCTTTGTCTCCCTTTCAAGGCTTTGGGGCAGTATGAGACTAACCAGTTTTCAGAAATTAGAGGTCGTTCGATTGGCCCTGCAGGTATGAGCGGCAGAGTTGCTTCTATCGATGTAGTACCTGGAAATCCCAATATTATTTTTGTTGGTGCGTCTACTGGAGGTGTATGGAGGTCTGATGATGGCGGGTTGGCCTGGAAGCCTGTTTTTGATGATCAAACGTATCTTGGCATTGGTGCGGTTGCCGTTTCGCCTGTAAATCCAGATCTGGTTTGGGTTGGAACAGGAGAGGGGAATCCCAGAAACAGTGCTGGTGTAGGGAATGGAATGTTCAGGTCTGTAGACGGTGGAAATAATTGGGTTCACGTGGGTCTGGAGGGGTCTGAAAGAATCGACAAAATCATACCACACCCCTCAGACGCAAATGTGGCTTACGCCGCAGTCATGGGTCCAGCTTGGAGTGATGGTGAAGTACGAGGGGTATATAAAACAGAGGATTTAGGAGAAACATGGAAGAGAATCCTATACTCCAATCCGAGAACAGGCGCGGCTGATCTGGCTATCGATCCACAAAATCCTGACAAACTCTTTGCAGCGATGTGGGAATTTAGGCGCTGGCCCTGGTATTTCGAATCTGGAGGAGAGGGCAGTGGATTATTTATCTCACATGATGGTGGGGATAGTTGGGAGGAGATTACCGAGGAAGACGGTCTCCCAGAAGGTGAATTGGGAAGGATTGGACTTGCAGTATCTCCATCTAATTCAGAAGTGGTTTATGCTTTGGTCGAAGCCACCAGTAGCGAGCTATTGAGATCTGATGATGGCGGAGATACTTGGACAACGATAAGTGCGGAATCTGGTATCGCTCCTAGACCGTTTTATTATGCAGATTTGAGGATAGATCCCCTTAACGAGAATAGAATTTATTCTCTTCACGGGAGTATAGAGGTCAGTGAGGATAAAGGACTCAATTTTCGTACTGTGGTGCCCAGCAGTCTAATACACGGGGACGTGCAGGAGCTTTGGATTAATCCTAATGACGGAAAAAAAATGATAATGGGGAATGATGGGGGGATAGCTTTTACAAATGATGGCGGGGTGCACTGGAGATTTGTTGAGAATCTGACTTTAGCTCAGTTCTATCACATAAGTTTAGATGATGCGACACCCTATAACGTTTACGGAGGTCTCCAGGATAATGGAAGTTGGTTCGGTCCTAATACGGTCTGGGAAAACAGAGGTATAATGAATTTGCATTGGCGTCGTGTGGGACCGGGGGACGGGTTTTCTGTTTTTAATGACAGAACGGATGATCGTTATGGTTACTCAACAATGCAGGGTGGAAGGTTGGTACGGTTTGACAAGGTGACAGGTCAAAGGGTCGCGATCCAGCCAGTGCATCCAGAAAATCTTGGTTTGCGATTTAATTGGAATGCGGCTCTCAATGTAGATCCACTGGACCCTGCTGCACTCTACCTGGGGAGCCAGTTTGTGCACCGAACTCGGAATAATGGAGAAACGTGGGAAATTATTTCGCCTGATTTAACTACGGATGAGCCAGAAAAACAGCTTTATTACCAGAGTGGAGGGCTGACCTTAGATACGAGTGGAGCCGAAACCCATACCTCTATTTTATCTATTTCTCCAAGTCCTTTACGAAGTGGATTAATTTGGGTCTCTACGGATGACGGTAATGTCCAGCTTACAGATGATGACGGGGCGACTTGGACTAATGTAGGCGAGAATATCCCTGACGTTCCTGCAGGAATATGGGTGCCACATGTAGAACCCTCCCATCACGATGAGAGTGTGGCATATGTAGTACTAGAAGATCATAGAAGAGGGGATTGGACCCCATATATTTATAAGACTGAAGATTTTGGAGAGACATGGAAAGATATATCAGACAGCAATATACAAAGTTTTGTTCATGTAATACGTGAAGATCCTATTGAACCCAATCTTCTTTTTGTGGGTACAGAATTTGGCGTTCGTTTTAGTGTCGATGGTGGGACATCTTGGATGAATTGGCAGCACGGGGTTCCAGCGGCACCAGTAAGAGATCTAAGAATACATCCTAGGGAACACGATTTGGTGGTAGGTACCCATGGCAGGGGAATCTATGTAGTGGATGACATTCGCCCTTTGAGACAAGCTGCAGCAGACGCTTCTCTTATTGATGAGGAGTTGAGGGTATTACCTCTAGCTTCAGCGCAAAAATATGTTGTAGCGGAAGCTATAGGTTATCGCTCGGTTGGGCATGCCATGATGTTTGGCGAAATGCGACCCTATGGCGCATTAATCAATTATTGGTATGGGGGCGAAGAGGGCGCCTCAACTAATATTGAAATAATTGATCCTAATGGCGAAGTAGTGCATTCCTTTAGCGATATAGCAAAAGAAGGGGTCAATAGAACGGTGTGGAATCTCAGGAGGACAACCAGGCAGGAAGGGAGGCCAGACTTGAGCGGGATAGAAGTCCTAGCTGGCATATATAGCGTCAAGGTTACCAGTGGAGGATCGGAGTCAGAGGGAGAGTTGCATGTGTTGGAGGATCCGCGTTTCACTATTTCTTCGCAGGACCGACAAGAAAGAATAGGTGCCCTGGGAGAACTCAATTACTTAACTTCGACATTAGAAATGGCAGAGGGAAGGTTAAGCATGGCCATCGAAGAAGTTGGAGTAGTTTTACAGGGGCTGGGCATCAATCCAGATCAAAATTTGATTGATGAGGGTCTCGTTTTAGAGACCCAGTTGCAGGCAACTATGGAAGAATTGTTTACTGGTCCTTCCTGCCAAGGGAACTGTTCAGGCACTGTTCCGGGTAATGTTGTGCTGAGCGTTCTTTCTAGGACATTGGGTAGCTCCATGGGCGCACTCTCTCCGAATGAAAGGCTGATGTTGAGTCAAGCAGGAGATGGTGTTGAAGAAATAGTCGAGCAAGTCAATGTGCTCTTTCAAGAAAGCGTGACAAGCTACAGCGAGCAACTGAGCAATTATGGCTATTCTCCTTTTGCTGAATTGGGTCCAGTCCGAATACCTGGAGAGGGAAACTGAGTGTTCAGGAGCATTTTGCTTTGGGTTTCTGAGAACCACTATTTGAATAACAAATTGCCAAAAATGGAATTTGTGAAAAGAGCAAGATCAAAGTTCATGCCCGGAGAGACCTTGGAGGAAGCGTTACAGGCAGCGAGCGAACTAGAAAACCAGGACACTTCGACTGTTTTTACTTTGCTAGGTGAAAGTGTCGAAGATTTAGATGAGTCCAGAGGGGTAGTCGATCACTACAAAACCGTTATTCGGGAAGTAAGAAACAGGAACTTGACATCCGAAATTTCATTAAAATTGACTCAGATCGGAGTCGATTTGGGGAGTGGAATAGCCTCAGATAATTTGAGGGAAATACTGGAGTTGGCACAAAGGTTAAATCTGTTTGTATGGATAGATATAGAAGGAAGCTATTACACGGACACCACTATTGATATTTACAAGGGGGTGGCCAGGAAATATTCGAACGTCGGCATTTGTCTCCAAGCCTATCTTTACCGCACGACTGATGATATTCAAGGGATGTTAGCACTGAACCCAGCTATTAGACTGGTGAAAGGGGCTTACCTTGAGTCAGAAGAAATAGCTTTCCCTCAAAAAAAGGATGTCGATCATAATTATCTCAAACTAGCTGATGAATTGCTTGTAGCTACAAGGGAAAATGAAGCGAGGGCTGTGTTTGCTACTCATGACAGCAAGATTATAGATCAGATAATGAATACTATCGTACTGCATGAAGATTTGAGTCTCAGAGATCTGGAAATCCACATGCTATACGGCATTTCAAAGCGTGTTCAAGAATCTCTATTAGCAAACGGGGTTAAGGTAGCAGTGCTGATAGCTTACGGATCCTCTTGGTTTCCATGGTATATGCGACGTCTAGCTGAACGACCCGCAAATCTCTGGTTCCTACTCAGTAGGATGCTAGCAGGCTGACCGTGAAGAATGTAATAAGACCGTGGATCATTCTTATATTGGTTGCCACTTCGGTAATGCTTGGCATGTCGGTTTGGCTTACTGCAGCAGCCATCGGAGATGTTCTTCAGGCAAAGTGGTCCCTTGGACCCAATCAAGTTGGCTGGTTGGTCACTGCCGTCCAGTTGGGTTTCGTACTGGGTGCTTTTGTTGCAGCGATTTTTAATTTGGTAGATATATTTCCTGAAAGGATTTATTTTTCCTTCTCGGCTGTTCTAGCTGGGCTCGCAAATGCAGGCTTAATCCTAGTCAGTGATTATGAATCAGCCTTAGTGCTGAGATTTTTTACCGGATTTTTTCTGGCAGGTGTGTATCCTCCCTCGATGAAAATGATCTCTACCTGGTTCAAAGCTTCTCGTGGTTTGGCGATTGGAACTATTGTCGGTGCGCTTACACTGGGTAAAGCGAGCCCTTATTTGTTCAAAGTGATTGGAAACTCCTCTTTTCCAATGGTTATTTTAGGAACTTCTCTGGCTGCCGTGGCAAGCGGATTGCTGGTGGGTTTTTGTTATTACGATGGTCCCCACGGTTTTAAGAAGTCTTCTTTTTCTTGGAGACATATAATGACGGTGGTTAATCATCGCCCAACACGTTTAGCGACCTATGGTTACTTGGGTCATATGTGGGAGTTGTACGCGATGTGGACATGGGCGCCCGCGTTCATTGCAGCTAGTTTTTCTGTCAGTTTTGATCAAGAAACTTCGATTGGATTGGGGCAATGGGGTGATTTGACAGCTTTTGCTGTCATCTCAATTGGGGGATTGGGATGTATTTGGGGTGGCATTGCTGCAGATAAAATTGGCAGGAGTAAAGTAGTCAATTTGTCTATGCTCATTAGTGGGTCGTGCTGTATTGCGGTCGGTTTTCTCTTTGGACAAAGTCCTTGGTTGCTGATACCTCTAATGCTGATTTGGGGCTTTTTCGTGGTTGCCGATTCTGCTCAATTCAGTGCTATGGTGACGGAGATTGCGCCTCAGGATGCCGTAGGAACAGCTCTTACCCTTCAGACTTCTCTTGGGTTTCTGCTCACCATGCTCACTATTCAGGGAACACCCTTACTGACGGAACTAGTGGGTTGGAGATGGTCCTTTGCTTTTTTGTCGTTGGGTCCTCTACTCGGCATTGGGTGCATTAGAAGATTGGATGCGATTTACTCTAGCAATGAGTAGTTGCCCATATCTTCCAAGCTTACGTTGCCACCACTAAGTATGGCTACTGTGTTTCCTCCGGCATCGTTCTGGATCTGTCCAGAGAACAGAGCGGCGATGGCAGCACATCCCGCCGGTTCGACAAGCAGCTTCGTCCTGCTAAGTAGGAAGGACATAGCTTGCATAATTTGGCGATCACTCACTACGATGATCTTTTCTACATTTTCCCTAACTATTTGATAGGTCAATTCCCCGGCCATGGGAGCACCTAAGCCATCAGCAATGGTTGAAACACTGTCTAGGTGAACGGCGCGGCCTTGAAGTAGGCTGGCATTCATTGCTGCGGCACCTTCTGGCTCCACACCATAAATTTTGACATGGGGATGCAAGTAGCGTTTTACAAGTGACATTCCCGCTATTAGGCCACCACCACCTACTGGGACAATTAAATTTTCTATGTCCTTGAGATCGCTAAAAACTTCAAGTCCAACCGTGCCTTGCCCCGCTATGACCTGAAGATCATCAAAGGGATGGATAAAAGTCATGCCTTCCTCTTCCGCGATCTGTATAGCGAGCTGAAAGGCTTCTGACGCTGTGCCGTGCAGAATGACCTTCCCTCCATAAGCTTCAGTTGCCTGAGCTTTTGTGAGCGATGCCTTTTTATTCATGACTACGGTTGTGGGGACGTTTAGTTGTTGGGCGGCCCAGGCAAGAGCCTGCGCGTGATTGCCTGCTGAGACTGTGACCACCCCCTTTGTCAGTCGATCTTTATTTAGGCTCATGATACTGTTCAGAGCTCCCCTGACTTTAAAAGACCCTGTTTTTTGAAAGTTTTCACATTTTAGAAAAACAGATTGTCCCACCTCAGCATTTAAGCTCTGATTAGGAGTAAGTGGGGTATGGTGTATTTTGTCCGCTATCTTTGTATGAGCTAGTTGTAAATCTTGTAAGGTTGGTTTCGAAGCCATGTTGTCTAAAGTCCGCCTGTTATTGGTGTTGGCGTTGCACCTATATTCTTACTGATGTAATGTTGTAATGCAATTCGATCTCCATTTTTTTCTTTTACTGGGAACACAAATGGAACCAGGTATTGGTTGGGGGCGCTTATAACTATGTCTGTTGTTGGTCTAGTTCCTCCCTTTGGTTCCTTTAAGATCACCCATAACCAAGAGGTCCTGATATGCGGGTAAAATCCTTGTTATCGGCTGTTTTTACCATAGGTTTTTTGATGGTTTCCGTTCCTTTGCAAGCGCAAAATGGCACTATTTCGGGAACTGTTGTTGATGTAGAGACTGGTGCAGCTTTGGCATCGGCTCAGGTCGAGATTCTCGAAAGTGGAGAAAACACCGTTCTGACTTCAGCAAATGGACAATTTTCATTTTCAGTGTCATCGGGGACTTATTCAGTAGTGGTGACTGCCCTAGGCTACCGCCCCTATCGTGAAGATGGTGTTCGTGTGTCAGGGGGTAGTCCAGTTACCCTCGAAGTCAGTTTGACTTCGCAGGCTCTAGAACTAAATCCATTGGTTGTCACCGCATCTAGAACTACCGAAACCAGCGCATCAGCGCCGGCTACTGTGATAGTGATAGGAGAGACGGAAGTCGCTGAAAGACCGACAGTGACTCCTGTTGATCACTTGAGAGCTGTTCCTGGTGTGGATGTGATGCAACAAGGGCTTCAGTCGACGAACGTAGTGGTTAGAGGTTTCAGTAATGTCTTCTCTGGATCTCTACATGCTCTTGTGGATGATCGAATCGCTGGTGTTCCATCCTTACGGGTGAATTTGATGCATTTCATACCTGCTCAAGATGAAGACCTCGAAAGAATGGAAGTGGTGCTAGGCCCTGGGTCGGCGCTGTACGGACCTAATACCTCTAATGGGGTTGTTCACCTTATCACGAAATCTCCGCTGGAATCTCAAGGGTCAACGGCAACTTTAGGCGGTGGTACTCAGAGTGTGTCCGAATTCGCTTTTAGAACTGCTCAGAAACTGTCAGACAATTTCGCAGTAAAAATTTCTGCTAAGAAAATGGAAGGGGACGATTGGAACTATACAGATCCAATCGAGTTCGCGGCCAGAGCACAAGCAGTGAAGGATAAAGCAGCTTTCATTGCGGAAAGGATTGCTTCTGGTTCATCTGCTACCATAGCACAAGCTGCTTACGACAATGTGGGTAATAGAAATAATGCATTTAACCGTGAGTCGGTGGATGCTAGGGCGGACTGGGATGTAGGTGAGAATACTCGGCTTATGTTTAATTATGGTCTAACAAGCGCAACAGGAGTTGAGTTGACGGGCTTGGGTGGGGGACAGGTAGAAGATTGGAAATATTCTTTCTATCAGGCTCGACTGAGGTCGAACAGGATGTTTGCGCAAGTTTATCTCAATACCAGCGACGCTGGTCCCAATAGTTTCCTACTAAGGAATGGTACTCCTTTAGTCGACAAGTCTCAACTTTATGTTGCTCAACTGAGAAATTCGACAGCTTTATTCGGGGGCAAGCAAGATTTTACTTATGGTATGGACTTCACGAATACGGATCCTCGTACAGAGGGTACCGTGAACGGAGCATTTGAAAACGATGACGATATCCAGGAACTGGGTATATATTTGCAGTCTAAAACCGCTTTAGCAGACCAGTTGGATCTGATCGTAGCAGGACGTAGAGATACACATTCCCGACTGGATGAAAACACCTTTAGTCCCAGGGCAGCTCTAGTGTTTGAACCTGCTCCAAATCATAGTTTTAGGGCCACATACAATAGGGCATTTTCAACACCTAGTAGCTTGAACATGTTCTTGGAGATTTCTGGTGGTCAAGCTCCAGCGCCACTTGGACCGCTAGGCTACAGGATCAGGGCGCAGGGGAATAATAAAGGTTACGTCTATCAAAATGCTGATGGATCACTGAAGGGTATGAGATCCCCATTTAATCCTGGAGGAGCTAGCCAGCTGCTGCCAGTACAGCAGTCAACTCTTTACGCAATGGGTGTGGGAGCTATGGCAGCTCAGGGGGCGATTGATGCAACTACCGCGGGACTGTTGAACAGTTTTGCTGCGGATGCTGGTGCTATAGGCATCAATTTATTGAATATAAATAATATGGCGGTAACTCCCTTGGCTACCACTGTCGTTCCAAGCACTCCCAAATTAGAGATAAGCACAAATACCACTTACGAAATGGGTTATCAGGGCTTGATTAACGACAGAATTCAATTTGCAGTGGACGGATGGTACAGTCAGAGGAAAAATTTTGTATCGCCACTCATGGCCACCACTCCTATGATATTGCTTGATCCCACGACCATGGTAGGGTTCCTAACACCAAGGTTGACTGCTGTTTATCAGGCACAGGGAATGGACGCAACTACAGCTGCAGCTACAGCCGGAGCTGCAGCAATGCAAATAGCACTTGGTGGTGATGGAGTGGGTGGAACTCCTGGATTGGCAGAGATTCCTTTAGCTGTAGCATCTACAGCTGATGTAAATGCTCAGGGTGCTGAGTTGTTGGCAACCTATATGAATCAGGGTGACCTGAACGTCTGGGGTGCGGATTTTTCCATGAAGGCATTTTTGAATGATGAATGGACTCTCGCATCAACGGCATCGTTTGTGAATGATGATTATTTCACAATTGCAGAAATGCAGAATGCCACTAGTCCCATTTACCTAAACGCACCAAAATCAAAAGGTACTATCACGCTAGGCTACAGGGGTGTGCGTTCTGGTTATAATGTTGAAATGCGGATGCGGGCGACTGAAGGTTTCCCAGCGAATTCGGCAGGATTTGTTGGTACAAAATGCGTTACCAATGGAGCTGGTGGATTGGGCGAGGAAGAATGCGTGAAGGGTCACACCCTCATGGATGCCGTGATGGGTTATAAAGTTCCAGGAACGGCAGCGACTTTACAACTAACTGCTACCAACCTGCTGGGCACTAAATACCGAAGTTTTGTGGGCGTTCCAGAGATGGGAAGGTTTGTCATGGTTAGAGTCAAATACGATTTCTAAGGTTTAGTTAAAATTGGAAATAGAATCTAGTAAGGCTCGTATTTCCCATAAATAATAAGGGGAGGTGGACATCGTCCACCTCCCCTTATTATTTATTTCTCATCTTCTAAGTTACTTGGTACTCAATATCTAAAATACATTCGGGAGCGACATGCATTCAGGAAAAACCTTGCGATTGCGTTGTATTTTTTGTCTAACTCTGACTTCGGTGGAATTAGAAAGAAAAAAAGGTGAAGGACGTTGTGACCATTGTTCCAAGCCCGTTTTATTGGATAGGCCGATCAAGATCATTCAAGATGATTTTAATGAAACAGTCGTCAACTCGGAGATACCTGTACTTGTAGATTTTTATGCAGATTGGTGTGGTCCTTGTAAGATGGTCGATCCTATTATTGATGACATTGCGACCAGGCGAGAGGGAGATCTCGTCGTGGTAAAGATCGATGCGGATAGGGCGCATGAATTGATGGAAAATATGAAGGTAACAAGCGTTCCAACTTTGGTGCTTTTTAAGGGTGGAGAAGAAGTGTCTCGAAGTGTAGGCTTGGAACCCGAAAAAATAAAAGAAATGGTCGAGCATGCGGTTACATAGAGGATACTAATATGGGCAAGAAGGAACGTTTAGAAACCATCTTGGATTTAGTTAGAGGTCATAAGGTGACTAGTCACCAATCGCTCGGAAAATTATTGGGCGAGAGGGGGGTAGTCGTGACGCAAACAACTTTATCTCGTGACATAAGAGAACTTGGGCTCATAAAAGTGCCTGGATCCCAAGGGGTTGGACAATACAAAATTCCAGAAGATTGGGATAATAGAACTAACCTGGCCAGTGTATTACCCAGCCTATTTGTGAGTGCGGGTGTTGCTGGGAATCTTTTGGTGGTGAAGACTGTTAATGGAGGGGCCGCAGCAGTTGCCTATGCTATCGATTGGGAGGATTGGCCAGAAGTTATGGGTACTATAGCTGGGGAGGACACCGTCTTCGTAGCAGTAAATGACAAATCAAAGATAGCTTGGGTGCATGACAGACTGCTCGGTATAGTCAGCGTGGAGAAGGCCTAGCATCCTAGGACAATCAAGATAAAGGGATAGTTCCCGATCCCCTACTAATATGCATAAATATGCTTATATTATGAATAATTGTTCTATATCGAGATTTTGGAAATACAGGAGGACGAGTGGCTTTAAAGGTTGTTTTGGCTTATTCAGGTGGTTTGGATACTTCTGCGATAGTGCCCTGGCTGATAGAAGAATATAATGCAGAAGTAGTGTGTGTTGCTGCCGACGTTGGTCAGCCTGGTGGTTTGGAAGGCCTTCGGGAAAAAGCTTTTGCGGCTGGGGCATCAGGTTTTTATGGTGAAGACCTCAAGAAAGATTTCATAGAAAATTTTGTATGGCCAACCCTGAGATCAGGAGCAGTCTATGGGCGCAAATATCTACTAGGGACTTCCATGGCGAGACCAATCATTGCTAGGAGAATGGTAGAAATAGCTCATGAAATCGGTGCTGACGCACTGTCTCATGGCTGTACTGGAAAGGGAAATGATCAGGTACGATTCGAACTCACCTTTGCAGGCCTGTCTCCCGAATTAAGAGTGATCGCTCCTTGGAGAGAGTGGAAAATTCAGTCCAGAGAAGACGCCCTCGCATATGTAAGGAGCCGTAACATTGATATACAAGGTATTGACGAGAATAAGCTGTTCTCCAGAGATGAGAATCTGTGGCATATTTCTCATGAGGGGGGACCCTTAGAAGACCCTGGGTACGAGCCTGAAGAGTCGATTTTTCAGTGGACAGTCTCAGCTGAAAATGCACCCGATTGTCCAGAAATATTGGAGGTAGAGTTTAACGAAGGCTATCCAGTCGCTATCAATGGAAAGAACCTGGATTCGATTCAACTACTCGAAGCATTGAATCAAAAAGGCTCTGAACATGGGATAGGAAGGATAGACCTAGTCGAAGATCGATTAGTTGGAATGAAATCGCGAGGTCTTTATGAAACTCCAGGAGGAACACTTCTACATGTTGCTCTTAGGGAACTCGAACAGCTGACTTTGGACAGACGCACATTATCACTTAAGGACGAGTTGGCTCCGCGTTATGCGGATTTGGTATATGAAGGATGGTGGTGGAATCCTGAAAGGGAGGCTATTGATGCAGCTGTAAACACCTTGATGGAACACGTTACCGGAAAGGTATGCCTGAAGCTCTATAAAGGGGTAGCCACTGTAGTGAGCCGCTCGAGTCCCAA
>Ga0315316_10002471_pt1 | contig 13252 bp, 12 predicted proteins | sample M160m3416metaG_FD_203702 | JGI IMG/M metagenome (GOLD analysis project Ga0315316, IMG submission 203702) | Ammonia-oxidizing marine archaeal communities from Monterey Bay, California, United States - M1 60m 3416 | ecosystem: Environmental > Aquatic > Marine > Intertidal zone | place: USA...
TCGGGCCTCGGCGCTTGGAATTACCATCGCAATTGGCAGCTCGAGCTCGAGGCCGACGGGGGCCGACCCTACTCGGCCTACTCGCGATCCGACGTAGAGGCGCTGCGCGAGGCCTACCAGGCGGAGCTGATCGTCGCGCAGGCGCGCTTCGAGGCGGCCCATGCGCGGCGGGTCCGTCCACAGCTCGAGATGGGCTCATTCTCTCAGCACGTCGATCAGTTCTCGCGAACCACACACCAGAGCGCCGGTATTCGGAGTGCGGCAGACGCGGTTTCACGCCAGGAGCAGGAAATCGCCCGCCTCGAGCGCGAGCTCTCGCTCCGCTCTCCGTCCGGGGGAGCCGCGTGGACGGTCCACCTCCAACGCTTGGTCACCCTCTAGGCGCCCCAGGCCCGGCTTAGAGTTCGTCGATCTCGGGCGGATCGACGCCCTCCTGGGTATCTCCCTCGTCTTCGATGTCCAGACCGCCGCCGTCACCGTCTCCGGTGTCATCGAACATTTCTTCGGCCGGGGAAGCGGGTTTCTTTTCGAGCGCCAGGTCCTCCTCGGCAGAAGGCTGCGGTTCTTCGTCGTCGAGTAGCTGCGCCATCGGTCGAACGACCTTCGGCTTCGGCGATTCGGACGGCGCCTTCGGCGCGTCCGGCGGCCTCTCCCGCTGATCCGTTTCGCAGCGTGGGCAGAGGGGCTGCTCGTGGCCCAGGTCGTAGAACTTGGCGCCGCAGGCAAAACAGACCCATTTGTAGCCGAGCTTCGGATGGCGAGGACCCGTCGGCGTCACGGCCTTTCTCGGCTTGGGCTTCTTCCCGGCCTTCTTCGAGGTCTTCGACGGAGCCGCCGGCTTCTTTTTGCTCTTGGCGTCAGCCGTCTTCGCTTCCGCCTTCTTGGCGGCATCCTTTGCCGGTTTTTTCGCCGCCTTCTTGGCCGGAGTCTTCGCGGCGCTCTTTTTCTTCGGCGCGGCCTTCTTGTCGGGCGCTTTCGGGGCCCCCTTGGCCTGTGTTTTGGCCGACGCCTTCGCCTTCGCCGGCGCCTTGGCTGCCTTCTTGGCCGCCTTCTTCGCTGGCGCCTTCACCGACGCCTTGGCCGCTTTCTTGGCGGCCTGCTTTTTCTTGGCCGCCTTCTTGGCCGCCTTTTTGGCGGGCTTCTTCGCCGCTTTCTTCTTCGTCGCCGCCATGGACCCCTCTCGTGATCCCCCCGCGCGCGGGAATTTCCGCGTACAGGAATCGCACGTGCTTTTAGCCATTCGAGGGCGCTCCGGCCAGTGCTCAGGGCCGACTCGAGGCGCATTTTTTTCTAGTGGGGCAAAAGGCACTCACGAGGCAGGGAAGGGCGGTCCCTTTGAGCGGCGCCAAAAAACGAGCGCCCTGACCGATTTGTGGGCCAGCGAGGAGACCGCCCGAGAGTCGGCTAGCCGTCTGGCTGCAGCGTCGAGCCGGCCTTCCATTCTGGGCCACGAGGCGCCGCCCGCCGGAACCAGGACCGATAGACGATCGGAGCCACGGACTCGAGTGCCGTGACCTCGATGCGATGCTCGATCAAAAGGGCCTGCGCATCGGGCGTCACGCGATAGGTATTACTCCCGTGTGCCTGTTTCTGCTGCCAGTTGATCCTCAGCCCCGATCCAGTCCACTGCCAGTGCGTACTCGTTTCTTCGCCATTGTCAGCGACCCATTGGCGAGGCTCCGAGTCCAACAGGACGGCACGGGGCGGCGTTCCGTCCGCCTCGGTGGCGACCTGATAGAGCATTTCGCCGTCCCAGGAGAATTCCAGACTCTCTGGGGGATGGGTCGTGCGCCGGAGCACACCCGTCGCCATTCGCCTCATGATCCAGGACAGCTCCAGGGTGGCTGCGTCGATGCTCGCGAATCGGTCGACCTCGGCTGATTCGTCGACCCGGTGGATCCAGCGGCCTGCGTAGGCCTCGAGACGTCTCGGCTCGGGTTCGAGCGAAGTCGACGATGCCATGGGCATTGGATCGGCGGTCGCGGTGGTCGCGGCCAGCAAAAGCAGCAGGGCCCAGCTTCGCACGACAGCGGAAGGCGCGGAGAAGCGCTGGAGGAGAATCATCTGGACCTCGTCGGGAAACGCGGGGCTCAATCCGTACCGGGGACTGCTTCGATGCCGCTGGGCCCGTGAAGGGTTCCACAAAGATGGGCCCTGGTCTCGACGGAAAGGAGTTTGAAGGATGGGCCCCGGTCTCGACGGAAAGGAGTTTGAAGGATGGGCCCCGGTCTCGACGGAAAGGCGCTGGAAGGGTGCGCCTCGGGCCGTCCCACGCGGGCTTCGCGTGCTCGCATGCCCTGCCTCATCCTACTTTACATAATATATCTTATCGGTGGTGTTATATCGGACCCCTTGGACCTGCCTGCCTCGGGGTCGGCCCGCTTTGAGCCCCGCTCCGCTCCTCCGACCCTCCACGCCCGCACCCGCACCCGCCAGGGCGTCGCAGCGCACGCGCTTACTCGGGGCGGGCTCTCAGCTCGGCCAGCAGCGATGCGATCGGCGGGGAGATCGTCTGGTCCGGGAACTCCGCTTCGAGGCGCTGCAAGGCAGCCAAAGCCTGGTCGGCCTGACCGGCCGAAACCCAACATCTCGCAGCGTCGGCGAGCGCTTCGCTGCGCAGTGGAAACTCTGTGATTCCCGCAGCGGCGGCATAGAACGCAGCGGCGGCGGCGACTTCTCCACGCTCCTCGGAGAGCAAGCCGAGTCGCACGGATCCGAGCGCGTCAATGGCAGTCCCTGGGGCGCTGCTGCGCGCGTTCTGGAAGCTTTCCGCCGAAGCGTCGAGCTGTCCGAGTTCGCGCTGCAGCTCACCGGCTTCGAGCCACGCCAATGCGCCCGCGGTCGTGGCATCGTGATCGATTGCGACCTGCTCGAAGCGCTCCACGTATTCAGTCCGGGTCGCGGATCCGAGAGCCGGATTCGCCGGCTCGGGGATCGGGCCACCGATGGGATCGGCCCCCATCGCTCGGCGGTATTGGCTCGTCGCGATGGCGAGCGCATTCGCCGCTTCATCCCGCGCATTTTCGCCCGCCTGGACGTAGATTCCGATCCCCCCGGCTAGGACGAGGATGCCCGCGAGCACGCCGAGAATGAGCGCGGCGTGCTCTGAGGCCCACTCGACGACCTGGTCGCCGGAGGCCTCGATCTCGCGAAGCGTTTCTGCGGTGGGATTCGGGTTTTTCTTTCGGGCCACGCGTTCATCCTTCGATTTTGGGCGCTGAGCGCTTATTCGGCGCGAGGAGCCCGGCCGGGCTCGCGCGGCGCAACGGTCGGGGCCGAGTGTATCGGAGCCAGAGACGACATCGAGGTCTGGGTCGGGCTAATCCGCGGCTCCGCCCTCTCGCCTACGTCCGCTCCGCTTGCGAAGGAGGACGCGGACCGGTGTCCCGGCGAAGCGGAAGCTCTCGCGGAGCTGGTTCTCCAGGAACCGCACGTAGGAGGTCTGGATCGCCTTGGGCTCGGTGCAGAAGACCACGAAGGTGGGCGGACGCACGCCCACCTGGGATGCGTAGAAGAGTTTATTGGGGCGCCGCAGCGAGCCTCTGCTCGCCATCGAAGGCGGGTGTTTCTCCGCAACGTCCCCCAGCCATCGGTTCAGGTCGGAGGTTGGAACGCGTGTCTCCCCCGCCGCGGCGACTTGCTCGAGGCGCTCGAAGATGCGCTTCAGCCCAGCCCCCGTGAGCGCGGAAACAGGCAGCACGGGCACGTCGGACATGAAGCGCAGCGCATGCGCGATGTCCGCGAGTCGGTCCGTACGCTCCTCCCGAGGAACCGCGTCCCACTTATTGGCGAGCACGAGTGCCGAGCAGCCCTGGTCGCGCATCAAGGACGCGACCCGAGCATCCTGCTCGGCCACGCCCTCGGCCGCGTCGACCACGAGGAGGGCAACCTCGGCCCGCTCCAGCGAGCGCAACGTCATCAGCGCGCCGCCGTGCTCCCCGGGCCCCTGGCGCTTCCCGATTTTGCGCAGGCCCGCCGTATCTACCAGGACATAGTCCTGCTCTCCACGCGTGATCTGGATATCGACCGCGTCCCGAGTCGTCCCGGGCGCATCGGAGACGACCATACGCTCTTCCCCGGCGAAGCGGTTGGCGAGCGAACTCTTCCCTACGTTGGGCCGGCCCACGATCGCGACGCGGGTGGCGCCCTGCTCCCCCTCTTCGGATTCGGGTGCAGGCGCGGGAAGTTGTTCGAGCACCCGCTCGAGCGCGTCGAACGCGCCCCCGCCATGCTCCGCAGAGACGGCGTACGTATTCTCGATCCCCAAACCGTAGAACTCGTGGACGCGGGCTTCGTGGTGGCTGGGCTGATCGATTTTATTGACGAGCAGACCGAGCGGCTTGCCTGCACGACGCAGCGTTCGCGCGATCGCCTCGTCTTCGGGCACCAACCCGAGCTTCCCGTCGACGATGAAGAGAATCACGTCGGCGCTCTCGACCGCCGACCGCGCCTGATCCTGAACCGCCGCCTCCAACCCGGCGCCCCGCACCGGGTCGAGGCCTGCCGTGTCGACGATCCAGATCAGGCGACCTTCGACCTCGATCCGCTCGGCGATGCGGTCCCGAGTGAGCCCGGGCTGGTCGGCGACGAGCGCTCGGCGACGACCCGCATATCGGTTGAAGAGCGTCGATTTGCCGACGTTGGGACGGCCGACCAGGGCGACCACGGGCGGAAGCGTAGACTCGCTCATGGCAGTTCAAGCTCGCTCTTCGCCCGGGCGGGGGGCACCGGTCGATCGCGGCTCGCTACCGGCGAGAAACGCGTCTACGTGGACAAAGATCGGTTCCGCTTTTCGGGGGTCGTACCAATGGACGTCGGGCACGGCCCGCACCCAGGTCCGCTGACGTCGGGCGAAGCGGCGAGTGTCCGTCTGGATCGCCTGGACGGCGTTCGCCAGCGTATCCGCCCCGTCGACGACGGGTTGCATGTGCCGGTAGCCGATCGCCTGCATGGGTTTCAGCTCCGCCCCATAGCCTCGTTCGCGCAGGTCTCGAACCTCCCGCAATAGCCCGTGTTCGATCATCGTCTCTGCCCGCCGGTTGATGCGGGCGTTCAGCGCCTCGCGGCCCGGGTCGAGGCATAGGTGAAGAACCCGAAACGGTCGATCGCGGAAACCGTGCGCCTCTCGGACGCTCGATGCCCGTTGGCCGGATTGCTCGAGGATCTCGAGCGCACGGACCGTTCGCCGCACGTCATTCGGGTGGATCCGCCCCGCGGCCTCTGCGTCGAACTCCGCCAGGCGTCGGTGCAGACGAGTCGGGTCGCCCGCCTCGGCGGCTCGGCCCTGTTCGTTCTCGAGTCGCTCTCTCACGGAGGGGTCGACCCGCCCCGTATCGATCAATCCGTCCAGGAACGCCCGAATGTAGAGACCCGTCCCACCGACGAGGAAGACCACGCGGTTCCTCCCGTGAATCGTCCCCGCCACCGCCCTTGCCTCTTTGCCGTAGCGTCCGGCGCTATAGGCCTCGTCCGGGTTGGCGATGTCAAAGAGGTGATGCGGGACGCGACTGCGCTCTTCCGGTGAGGGCTTGGCAGTCCCGATATTCATGAATCGAAAGACCTGCATCGAGTCGGCGTTGATGATCTCGCCCTCGAAGCGTTTCGCCAGCGCGATCGCAAGCTCCGTCTTTCCGGATCCCGTGGGACCGGTGACGACGACGACGGGCGGCAAAGACTTCTCATCCGGTGCGTCCAACACGGGCGGCGAGGACTTCTCCTCCAGTGCCTCAGACACGGGCGGCGAGGTCTTCCCATCCGGTGCGTCCAGCACGGGCGGCGAGGTCTTCCCATCCGGTGCGTCCAGCACGGGCGGCGTTTGCTCGGGGGCTTCGGAGGGCATCGTGGGTCGCTTCCGGAGGCAGGGGGGCGGCGGAGACTAGCGGAGTCGAGCGGCTTCGCCGCCGCCCGAGGGCTAACGCCGACGGAACCGCAGCTCCAGGTCTTCGTGTGAGACGAGGATCGCGACGGGGCGACCATGGGGACAGGTGGGCGCCCAGGGAATCGTGTCCAGGCCGGCGAGGATCGCCTCCTGCTCTGCCCTGGGCAGCCGGTCGCCGAAGCGGCGGGCGGAATGACAGGCCATCGTCGCGAAGAGCCGGTCGAGCCTGGGGAGCCAGCGAATCACGTTCTCATCGGCCTCCGCCTCGCCCTCGAAGCCCTCGAGCGCCGCGGCAAGCTCTCCGACCAGACCGGCGACGTCCTCGCCGGAAATTTCGGCGGGGATAGCACGGACGAGTACCGCATCGTCGCCGAAGGGCTCGACCTCGAAACCGAGCCGCTCGGTCAGCTCGCGGGCTTCCGCGAGCGCGGCGACGGCGCTCGGTGAGAGCTCGAGCGTCAGAGGCGTGAGCAACCCCTGGCGCGCCACGCCCGCATCGAGCCAACGACGGCGCAGGCCCTCGTAGAGGATGCGCTCATGTGCTGCATGCTGGTCGACGACCATCAATCCTGCGTCCGATTCAGCCAGCAGATAGCTTGCGCGGAGCTGCCCGAGGATCGTCAGCGAAGCGAAGGACGGAACCGGCGGTGGCGCGGCTTCCCCGCCCTCCCCCACGAAGCTCCCCGGCGTGCCCGGCTCCCCATCATGGGGTCCCGAGTGCGCCGTGCCGCGAGCGAAAATCCAGTCGTCGGTCGTCGCGGGGGAACCGCTCGAGGCCGTCTCCCAGGCCGGGGCGCTGCCGCGATTGCCCGTTCCCGGAGCGATCGCAGGGCTTCCGTACGCCGGACCCGGCCTCGCGTGCGGAGAGGCAGGGCCGTCGCTCTCGGGCTGAACCCGCCCGGAGGGGGGAGGGCCTCCGAGCCAGCTCCGAGCGGCCATGGCGGCTCGGACCGCGTGCCGGATGGAGCGATGAATGGCCTGCGGGTCGGTGAACCGAACCTCCCACTTTGCCGGGTGGACATTGACATCGACCGTCTCGCTCGGGACGTCGACGTGGACGACGCCGACGGGGAACCGCCCGCGTGGAAGTACATCCCGATACGCCTCCAGCAGCGCATGCCGAAGCAGGCGGTCTCGCACGGGCCGCCCGTTGACGAAGAGGTAGAGCCCCTGGGCGTTGGGGCGTGTCCGCTCGGGCGTAGAGAGGTAACCGTGCACGTGCGCGGCGGGCGTATCGTGATCCACGGCGATGAGAGAGGAGGCATCCTCCTCGGACAAGACCATGGCGATTCGGTCGCGGGCGTCTTCACAGGCGGGCCAGACGGTCGCCTTGCGGTCGTCGCGCTGGATTTCGACGTGGATGTCGGGCCGGGCCAACGCGAGGCGGGCGAGCCAATCGGCGATATGGCCCCACTCGGTTCCGGGGCGCTTGAGAAATTTGCGTCGCGCTGGGATCGCCGCGAAGAGGTCCGCGACCTCGATCCGGGTGCCTTCGGGTCCACCGGCGTCGCGCTGGCTGACGAAAGTGCCGCCGTCACAGACGATCTCCGAGCCCTCCGACGTGCCTCGTGCGCGGCTGCGGATTCGAAAGCGCGAGACCGAAGCGATCGCGGGGAGCGCCTCCCCTCGGAAGCCAAAGCTGCCGATCCGGGTCAGATCCTCGGCCGAGCGCAACTTGCTGGTGGCATGCCGCTGGAGGGCCATCCGGAGCTCGGAGGCCGACATCCCGAAGCCGTCATCGCTGACGGCGATCAGCGCGGCACCCCCGTCCCGGACGTCGATGCGTAAATGCGTCGCTCCCGCGTCCAGAGCATTCTCGACCAACTCCTTGACGACCGAAGCGGGGCGCTCGACGACCTCCCCTGCTGCGATCTGGTCGACCAGCGCGTTGGGGAGAGGACGAATCCGGCCCTCGCTGCCGCTTCCCTGCGGGTTGATTGCTCCACCCGTTCCTACTTGCGCATTAGATGACAGTGGGGAATCCTCAACACTTCTACGTTCGATTTAAATGCCAGTTTCCGGCACTCGCGGAGTACCATGGGCCTGATACTGCGTCAACTTTTGTGCAAAGATGTACGTGACCCGCAGTAATCGTTGACAAGGGTCCGGAATCCCAATACTTCTTGATCGGAAGCGATCTACACTGGGGGCTTCGTGCCATGTCCGAGCAGCATTCACCTCTGAGTACGCCGCGCGTGGGAACACCGACCGCAGAGCGGTCGATGAACACGCAGGCCACGGAGTCAGCCGAGCTGGCTGGCCATTCCAGTGGCCGGCGGCGAAACGATCGTATCATTTCCGCAAGCGCGGCGATGCAAGAGGTCGTCGACCAGGCGAGCGAAATTGCACGCGGGGACGGGCTGATTGTCCTCTCGGGCCCCAGCGGGAGCGGGCGACAGCATGTGGGTCGCGCGATCCACCAATGGAGCGCCCGCGCCGGTGGTCCGCTGTTGGAGCTCCAGCTCGCAGGCAGCAACGACGCGGCCCATTCACGTGAACTCTTCGGCGATGTCGGCACAGCCGGAGCGCTCTCCAGGGCTCAGGGGGGCACCCTGCTGCTCGAGAATGCAGACCAGCTCGGGGGCACCCTCCTCGCGCGCGTGATGGATGCCCTGCGCGCCGCGGCCACTCCTCCCCGACTGATCGCCACGGTCGGCCCCGGCGCAGAGACGCCTTTGACCTCGATCGGGGCAACCGAGATCCGCGTTGCAGCGCTCGCCGACCGCACGGAGGATATCCTCCCGCTCGCCGCGCATTTCCTTGCCGAATTCGCGAGTGACCTGGGCGTGGATCCGGTCGGGTTCAGCGCCGACGCGCGCCGTTGGCTGGTTGAGGAACCGTGGACGGGGAACGTGCGAGAGTTGCGCGAGCGCATTCGCCAGGCGATCCGGCTCTCGGGCCAGGGCGCGATCTCGGCCGAGGCCCTCATGTTGTCCACGGAAGGGGATGAAGTCCCGTCCTTCAAGGAAGCCAAGCGTGCCTTCGAGACACGCTACGTGGAAGGGCTCTTGCGACGCTGTTCGGGCAACATCAGTCGCGCCGCTCGTATGGCGAAGAAGGACCGTAAGGACTTCTACGACGTGATCCGTCGCACGGGAGTCGACCCGGCCCAATTCCGCGGCTGAGAGAGCGGATAGCGGCATATGCGGGTCGCCATCGTCCAGCTCTGCTCGACGGATGACCTCGACGAGAACCTGACGAAGGCTGAGCAGGGAATCGCGGAGGCAGCCGAGAGAGGTGCGGCGTTCGTCGCACTCCCTGAAAATTTCGCCTATATGCGCCGAGAAGGGGGACGGTTCCCCTGCGCTCAGGGTGACGACGGGGAAATCCTCAAAGCTTTGTCGGATTGGTCACGGCGCTTCGGCGTGTGGTTGTTAGGCGGGACCTTCCCGGAGGCAATCGGTGGTGACGAGCGAGTCTTCAACACAAGCACGTTTTGGTCTCCCGAAGGAGACGAAGTGGCTCGGTATCGAAAGATCCACCTCTTCGACGTAACCCTCTCCAATGACGATGCCAGCAGCCACTATCGGGAGTCGACCCACTTCGCCCCGGGCGAGGTACCCGTCGTTGCGAAAGCCCCCTTCGGCGGGGTCGGGATGAGCGTTTGCTATGACCTGCGCTTCCCTGAGCTCTACCGCATGCTGGTGAGTCAGGGCGCTCGTTGGCTGGTGGTTCCCAGCGCGTTCACCCGCGAAACGGGCAAGGACCACTGGGAGGTCTTGCTCCGCGCGCGCGCGATCGAAAGCCAAGCCTATGTACTCGCGCCCGCCCAATGCGGCCAGCACGGGCCAGACCGAGCGAGCCACGGCCGCTCCCTGATAATCGACCCATGGGGCCTCGTCATTGCCCAGGCGGGAGATGCGCCACTCGTATTGGTCGCAGACTGCCTGGAAGGCGAGGTCGATCGCGTCCGTGCGGCGATTCCGGCGCTGCAGAATCGACGTTTGGTATGAGGTGTCCAAGGGCTCCGGGGCCCCCCCGGCCGCCCTTTCGATTCGATTGACAGCGGCGAACTAGCGTGGTCGCTCGCTTGCGGTGCCCCCATCGGGACGGATAGCGTACGGCTCGCAATCGGTGCGCGAGGGCCGCCCCTCGCGACTTCGACAGGAGAGAGTGCCGTGTTCCGAAATGATCGAATGACTGACCGAGGGCACCCTGCCCCCGGCCTCGCGTGCGTGGCGTCGATCCTGCTGATCTCGCTTGGGGTCGGATGTTCGACGCTTCCACAGCCCCCGCCCCCCGCTCCCCGCAGTGAGGCTTATGTGGTCGGTGCCCCTGACCAGCTGGCGATCCACATCCTGCCCGACCCGGTCATCGAGCGGGTGGTCCGTGTTCGAACCGATGGGATGATCTCCGTCGACTTGGTGGGCGATGTCCGAGCGGCGGGTCGGACTCCGCTCGAGATCGCTTCGGATATCCAACAGCAGATTGCTCGATTCAAACGAGATGCGGTGGTCAACGTGACCGTGGAGTCCTCCCCGAGCCAATTCGTCACCGTTTTTGGCGAAGTGGTGCGTCCGGGAATCTTCTCCCTGGACACGGAGACTCGCGTCTCCGAAGCCATTGGCCGAGTCGGTGGCACACGCCCCTTCGCCAACCTGGACGGGATTCGCCTGATCCGATCGACCGGTCAGGAGCCTCAAATCTTCGAGATCGACCTTCAGGCCATCCAGCGAGGTGACCTCTCCACCAACTACGTCGTGGACAAAGGGGACTTGATCGTGGTCCCGCCGACCGTATTCGCGCGAGTCGGCTACGTGATGCAGGCACTGCTCTTCCCACTGCAGCCCTTCATCAGCGCAGCGTCGACCTCTGGGTCGATCTACAGCGGTATCAATGCCGTAGGTGGCGACTGAGCCCACCCGCTGCCGGGGCGCTGCTTCGGGCATGCGTGCCTTTGAGCGTTAATGTCGGGTGGGGGCGTCAGACCGCTCCGAAAGTCGGGTGTTTACGCGTTCCCTAGTGGTCGGACAGGTCCACTCACAAGCGCTCCGGGCATCGCCCCAGATGCTCGGCAGAGGACTCTCCCGCAGGGGGAGCGTCGAAGACCTCGCGGGAGGGAAGGAGTCGAGCCGAAATGTACGAGAGCTTCTTCGGCCTACGGGAGCTGCCCTTCTCTCTGACTCCCGACCCACGCTTCCTGTGGCTCTCGAGCACCCATGAGGAGGGGCTGGCGACCCTCGTCTACGGCATCACGCGGCACAAGGGCTTCCTGCTACTCACCGGTGAGGTCGGGACGGGCAAAACGACCCTGCTTCGCGCGGCGCTGCGTGAGCTGCCGCGCGACACGGATACGGCGCTCATCATCAACACGATCGGCCTGACCCCGCTCGACCTGCTGAAGCTGATCGCCGCGGAGTTCGGGATCGAAGGACGCTTCGAGACGACGGCGGACTATCTGATCGCGATCAATCGGCTGCTGCTCGATCGGCTTCGGACCGGCCGCAATACGGTGCTGATCATCGATGAGGCTCAAAATCTCGACGCAGCCACACTCGAGGAGGTGCGTCTGCTCTCGAATCTTGAGACGGATACGGCCAAGCTGATGCAGATCGTGTTGACCGGCCAACCCGAGCTCATCCGCAAGCTTTCCAGCCCCCAACTCCGGCAATTGCGCCAGCGCATCGCCATCGAGCACCACATGGAGTCGCTCTCGCCAGAGCAGGTGAGGCCCTATCTATCGCACCGGCTCGAAGTCGCAGGGGGCCGATTCGACGAGGTCTTCGAGCCCGGTGTGGAGACGGTCTTCTTCTGGTTCTCTCAAGGCTGTCCGCGCCTGATCAGCCTGCTCGCGGACCGGGTCTTGTTGTCGGGCTACTCGAAACAGATCCGCCCGATCTCCGCCGACTTCGTCGAGCAAAAAGCAAAAACCATGGGGGCGACGAGGGCCGCCGGGCTCGCCGCGGACCTGAACCTCTCGGGCGGCTGAACGCTGTCCGGGCCCGGGCCCAGACGCTCAGAAGAGCGTGTAAATGAACGGCGCGGCCGCGGTCCCCCCGAGCAGAACCAGCAGCCCCAGCCCCAGAATCGCGATCAGGATCGGCGCGAGCCACCACTTCTTGTTCTCTTTCAAGAATTCGACGAATTCGGCTGCCAAGCCAATGCGATTCTCAGTGGATTGCTGAACGAAGTCGTTCGGATTCTTTTCGTCGGCCATCTTTGGGCTCCATCTGGCTGCGCCTGTGCGGCGGGGACTGACGTGTGGGCTCGCGGCGCCTAGAACTGGCGGAAGTAGCTGTCTTTGCTTCGCCGCGGGCGGGGCTCGGCCCAGTAGGTCTCGGCGGAGGGGTCCAGGCTACGCTGAAGAGGGTCCTTCCCGATCAGCCGAAATAACAGTCCGAGCGGTGTGATCATGCCGAAAAAGAGGAACACCATGATCGCGTGAGAGATCACGAAGCCGATCGGATAGGCCACCAGCGTCAGGCCCAGATAGATCGGGAGGTTCGCCCGTGGTGCAAGAAGGGAGAAGCTCGCGGATAAAACCGCCAGCCCCGCGAAGATCGAGGTGACCACGAGGCGAGCCTGTCCCAGATCGATCAGGCTCGCGAAGACGAGCCGTTCGAACCAAGCGATCGTGGCCACGAACCCGAAACCAAAGAGCGCAATAAAGCCGAACTGCCGCAACGTTCTTTCGTCGGGCCTCCAGTCGATTTCGACCATCTTGCTCATATTTCGTCTCTCCTCCACCGGGTGAGCGGGTTTGGGCACCCGTTCCGAATCGTCTCTTGCCGCATGGCGGTGCGTCTCAGAGGGCCTTAGTCGAGTGCGAACTCCGCAAGGTACGCGTCCACGTCGATTTCCTTGGCGTTGGGCTGCTCTTGCTTCAACAACACGAAATTCTCGAGCACGAGTACATCCATATTGGTGTACATGAAGCAGCGGAATGCGTCCTCGGGCGTATTCACGATGGGCTCGCCGCGTACATTGAAGCTCGTATTGATCACGACCGGGCTACCCGTTATTCGCTTGAAAGCCGATAGGATACGATGGAATCGAGGGTGGTGGTGGACGTCGATGGTCTGCACCCGCGCCGAGTAGTCGACATGAGTGATCGCGGGCACGACCGAGCGCACCTCTTTCAGCTTATCGAGGCCTTTGGCTTGATCGGCTTTGTCCACTGGGAGCCGCTTTTCTTTTTTCACGGGGGCGACCAGCAGCATATAAGGGCTGTTTTCATCCGCACGCATCTCGAAGAACTCGTCCACGTCCTCGCGAAGGACGGCGGGTGCAAAGGGCCGGAACGATTCGCGGAACTTGATCTTCAAGTTCATCGTCTCTTGCATCTGCTGCGAACGGCCATCGCCCAGAATCGAGCGGGACCCCAGGGCACGTGGGCCAAACTCGGCCCGATCAGAAAAATGGCCGACCACATGT
>Ga0315316_10002475_pt1 | contig 13247 bp, 14 predicted proteins | sample M160m3416metaG_FD_203702 | JGI IMG/M metagenome (GOLD analysis project Ga0315316, IMG submission 203702) | Ammonia-oxidizing marine archaeal communities from Monterey Bay, California, United States - M1 60m 3416 | ecosystem: Environmental > Aquatic > Marine > Intertidal zone | place: USA...
CCGCATCCATGCAAGAGGCAAGCCGCGTGTCCTGGTTCCCACCATGGGCGCCCTGCATCCCGGGCATGGCCGGTTAATCAGCCACGGGCGCAGCCTCGCCGGAGAGGACGGGTCGCTGATCGTGTCCATCTTTGTCAATCCCACGCAATTCGGTCCGGAAGAGGACTTTACAGCCTACCCCCGTGCTCCTCAGGAAGACCAGTCCCTGTGCCGCGCCGCCGGCACCGACATCCTCTTCCGGCCACCAGTGGAGGAAATGTATGATGATCTTGACGGCCCGGGCCTGAGTGCTGATGCCAGGCTCATCGGAACCCTGTGCGGCCCGGATCGTCCCGGGCATTTCGACGGAGTATGCACCGTGGTGGAAAAGCTCTTCCGGGTGATAAAACCCGACATTGCCGTGTTCGGGAAAAAAGATTATCAACAACTCACCGTAATCCAGCAAATGACCCGTGAGCTCAAGCTCCCGGTCCAGGTCATCGGAGCGGAGACGGTACGGGAAGAGGACGGCCTGGCAATGAGTTCTCGGAACCGCTACCTCAATCCTAAACAACGCTCTCAGGCCCCGGCAGTATACAAGGCGCTGCAAAAGATCAGGGAGCACGGTTCCCCGGAGAGCTCTGTAAGAATAGAGGCCGCACGCGACATCATCACCAGGGAAGCCCCTCTTGGAAAGATCTCCTACCTTCAGGTCGTTGATCGCCAGACCATGCAGGAAATCAAGACCATTGACCGGCCGGCACTTGCCGCCGCGGCAGTGCACTTTGGCAAGGCCAGGCTCATTGACAACATTGAGATCGGCCCCATCCCCCGGCCAATGACTGAGGCCGATCGTTCTATTGATCATTTAAATCAATTTTAATAAAAATTATATCAATATTATCAATGGAATAGATGGGCGCATATTCAGGATGGTAATGAAGGGCAACCAAGCGCTTCAACCTAGATATTAACCATGGCCAGCATCTATGACTTGAAGCCCGGGTTCCAGTCGCTGCTGCGACCGGTCACGAGGAGACTGGCGGATTACGGTGTAAGCGCCAACCAGGTGACCGTGTTCGCGATGCTTCTCTCAATGGCCGCCGGAGCCTGCATTGTGCAATGGCCTACCCAGCATTGGCCATTGCTGGTGGTGCCCGCCATGCTGTTTGTCAGAATGGCCTTAAATGCCATTGACGGCATGCTCGCCCGGGAGCACGACATGAAATCAAACCTCGGCGCAATCCTCAATGAAATCGGCGACGTGCTCTCAGACTCCGCCCTCTATCTGCCGCTTGCGCTCGTACCCGGGATTCATCCTGAATTAGTGGTCATCATCGTTCTGCTCGCGGCAATCAGCGAAATGAGCGGTGTCGTTGCCCTGCAGGTTGGCTCCAGTCGGCGCTATGATGGACCGATGGGAAAAAGTGACCGGGCTTTTGTCTTTGGATTGCTGTGCCTGCTACTGGGTTGTGGTGTCCAACCCGGACCATGGCTAAACCTTATCCTTGGCGCCATCTTGTTGCTTGTGGTCGTGACAATCTGCAACAGGAGCAAAAAGGCCCTCAGGGAATCAAGCGCATGAACCTCGAAATATTATCCCCGGAGGTACGGTGGTTCCTCATCTCCATCGGGGCAATGCTCGTCCTGGCCACAGTCATCGTGCAGACGCTCATCCGCCTGAAGCCAGGGATCGATCTGGGCAGCCTCACTCAACGGGTCAATTCATGGTGGATGATAACAGGCGTATTCACCTTCGCCATGGTCCTGAGCCGAAACATCTCGCTCGGGTTCTTCGCCTTTATCAGCTTTCTTGCTCTCAAGGAATTCCTCTCTCTGATTCCCACAAGGCGTGCAGACAGGCGGGTACTGTTCTGGGCCTACCTCGCAATCCCTCTCCAGTTCCTATGGATCTACCTGGAATGGTACGGACTTTTCATTATTTTTATCCCGGTTTACATGTTCCTTTTATTGCCTTTGAGGATGGTAATGATCGGCCAGACACAGGGGTATATCCGGGCGATCGGCACTATCCACTGGGGATTGATGCTGACCGTTTTCTGCCTCAGCCACACTGCGTTCCTCCTTATCCTGCGCAGGGTAGATGCGCCCGCTGAAGTCCCCGGAGTGGGACTTGTCCTCTTTCTCGTCGTCATGACCCAGTTTAATGATGTCTGCCAGTTTCTGTGGGGCAAGTCCCTGGGGCGCTCCAAGATCCTGCCAAAGGTCAGCCCCGGAAAGACCTGGGCAGGATTCCTTGGCGGAGTTGCGAGCACAACCCTCGCCGCCTGGCAGGTCGGCCCATTCCTTACCATCCTGGACGCAGGACAGTCGTTGTTGGCAGGCCTGATCATCAGCATCGGGGGGTTCATAGGAGATGTGAACCTGTCAGCCCTGAAGCGGGACCTGCAGGTCAAGGACAGCGGCAGCCTGCTGCCGGGACACGGGGGCATTCTCGACCGCATCGACAGCCTGACCTATACCGCGCCACTGTTCTTTCATTTTGTCTATTGGTCGTTTCATTGGCACACATTCGGGGCAGGCGTAGGTAAATGATAAACAATGTAAATAACCTGTGCCGTTTATTGTTCTTCGCCCTCTTCATGCGGCCTTTCATGTTGATCATGCTGGGACTGAACGTGCGCAACCGTGAAAGGCTTCCTGAAGCGGGTCCCGCCGTGCTGGTGGCAAACCACAACAGTCACCTCGACGCGATCACACTGATGAGCCTTTTCCCGCTGCGCATGCTGCACAAGATTCGGCCGGTAGCCGCTCAGGACTATTTTTTCCGCAACCCGTTGCTGAAATGGTTTGCCCTTCACGTCATCGGCATACTGCCGATTGACCGCGAAATGAAATCAAAGCGCACACATCCCCTGTCCGGAATCAACGCGGCCCTGAAACGCGGTGAGATTGTCATCATTTTTCCTGAGGGTTCACGCGGTTGCCCGGAACAACTGGGCAAGTTCAAGGCAGGCATTGCCCACATCGCCAAGCATAACCCGGAAGTCCCGGTCAATCCGGTTTTCATGCACGGGTTGGGAAAAGCCCTGCCGAAAGGCGAGACTCTGCTGGTGCCTTTTTTCCTCGACATCTTTGTTGGGAAACATCTCCGCTGGGAGGGTGACAGGAACCATTTCATGGAAACGTTGTCTACCCGGATGACGGTACTGGCGGCGGAAGGAGAATTCCCACCATGGGATTGAAATTAACAGCCCTGATCTGGGGCCTGGCCGAGGCCACGTTTTTCTTCATTGTCCCGGACGTATTGCTTACCTTTGTTTGCCTTAAAGATCGACGGCAGGCAACACGGCTTTGCTTCTGGGCTCTCGGAGGAGCCCTGGCTGGCGGCGTCATCATGTTCACCTGGGGCGCAATACAAAAGGACTCCGCCGTGCATCTCCTTGAACATGTCCCGGCCATCAGCCAACCATTGATTGAGGAAATCGATCATCAGGTGAAAACCCACGGAGCCATGGCCACCCTTGCCGGCCCGCTCGCCGGCAAGCCCTATAAGGTATATGCTGTCCAGGCGGGAGCAGCTGGCGTGAGCCTCCCCGTGTTCCTGCTCATCAGCATACCCGCCCGTCTGCTTCGTTTCCTTCTGGCCACATGGGCCAGTTCCGTCATCTTCAATGGCATTTTCAGGACAATGGGACCGGGCAAGAGACAATTGCTTCTCTGCTGCGCCTGGATAGCCTTCTACTTCTGGTTTTTCTCGATAATGTGAAGACCCTCGCAACGGGCATAAAAAAAGAACCCTCATAAGAAAGTAACTCCCCCTCACCGGAAGAGTTTGAATAGATGGCCGGGACACCCTATTTATCTTGCCAAATGCAGGATAAAAAAAGAAGCATTAACCTCATGTTCTGTTAATGCCATTGCGCCGTCTGCTCTCACATGCGTGAATACGACTTCATCGTTGTCGGAACCGGCATATCCGGCCTGAGCTTTGCCCTCAAGGCCGCCTCATGCGGCAGGGTGGCTATCTTGACCAAACGCAGCCCGGAAATGTCCAACACCGCCTGGGCCCAGGGCGGAGTCTCCTGCGTTACCGATGAACAGGATTCCTTTGATGCACACATTGCCGACACGGTAGATGCCGGAGCCGGCCTGTGCGATCCGGCCGTGGTGGACACTATCGTCAGGTCCGCACCAGCAGCCATCGAGGGCATGGTCGCACAGGGTGTGAACTTTGATCGTGAAGAGAATGGCAATTTCTCACTCGGCAGGGAGGGAGGCCATACGCAGCGACGCATCCTTCATGCCCGGGACACCACGGGCAGGGAAATCTCCGCGAAACTCCTCTCGGCGGCCAGTCGCGAGAAAAATATCGAGATCCTGGACAATCACTTCGCCATCGACCTTGTCACCACCGCCAAGCTTGGCCTCGAGGGGGAAAACCGCATCGTCGGCCTCTATGCACTGGATGAGGCCTCCGGAAAAATCATCACTTTCCGCTCCGAGCGGGTCATTCTTTGTACCGGTGGCTGCGGGCGTGTCTACCTTTACACGACAAACCCGAAGGTGGCCACCGGTGACGGTGTCGCCATGGCCTACCGTGCGGGCGCGACAGTGGCCAACATGGAGTTTATCCAATTCCACCCCACCTGCCTCTATCACCATGAGCTGAAGAATTTCCTCATCTCCGAGGCGGTGCGCGGTGAGGGAGGAATCCTCATTGGCAAGGACGGTAAGGAATTCATGTCGGCATATGACCCACGTGGTTCACTCGCACCGCGGGATATCGTTGCGCAGGCCATTGACCACGAGATCAAGCGCACCGGTGGACCCTGTGTCTATGTCGATATTGCCCATCGTGGAAAAAGCTACATCAAGGAGCGTTTTCCCAATATCTATGAAACCTGCCTGTCGGTAGGCATCGATGCAGCGAAGCAACCTATCCCGGTCGTCCCCGCCGCCCACTATCAATGCGGGGGTATAAAGACAAATATTGATGGAGCCACGTCAATAACAGGACTGTATGCTGTTGGCGAAGTTGCCTGCACCGGTCTGCACGGGGCCAACCGCCTTGCCTCCAATTCCCTGTTGGAGGGAGCCGTAATCGCCGCGCGTGCCTTTGAGCATGTCATGAGGCAGCAGCAGCCCATGCATGAAACCACAAGCCACGATATCCCGGACTGGATCAGTGGGGATGCCGAGGATGTCGATGAGCTGGTCGTCATCTACCACAACTGGGATGAAATTCGCCGGCTCATGTGGGATTATGTTTCGATTGTGCGCACCGACAAACGCCTAAAGCGTGCTGAAACCCGACTGCAGAATCTTCGCCGTGAAGTACAGGAGTTCTACTGGAACTTCAAAATCTGCCCGGAGCTCCTTGAATTGCGTAACCTGGTGGATACTGCCCGCCTGATCGTCAAATGCGCTCAGGGAAGGCAGGAAAGCCGCGGCCTGCACTACACCCTTGATTTCCCCAAATCCAATGACTCTATACCGCCACGCAGCACCCTGTTGACACGGGAATAAGCCGGGGGATCAAGGACAGGAGATACAGCAGGCTCGGTGACTACGGACTTACCACACCATGATCCATCTCATGCCCGAACTGCATCATGTAAAGGCGACGATAGATGTCGGATGTCTCCATTAACTCCGCATGGGTTCCCAATTCACAAACCCTGCCCTTGTCCATCACCACGATCTGGTCAGCATTGAGTATTGTCGACAAGCGGTGGGCAATCGCAATGGTGGTCTTGCCCTTGGAAAGTTCCTCAAGTGCGGCCTGGATGTGCTTTTCCGCCTCGGAATCCAGTGCTGAAGTTGCCTCATCAAGCAAAAGGATAGGGGCATCACGGAGAATGGCGCGGGCGATGCTTATGCGCTGTTGCTGCCCGCCTGAAAGTTGACACCCCTTGTCCCCGACCTTGGTTTTATAGCCCTTATCCTGCTCGAGAATGAAATCATGGGCATGGGCAAGTTGTGCGGCATGCTCAATCTCCTCACGGGTGGCATCAAGCTTGCCATAGCGGATATTCTCATAAATGGAATCATGGAAAAGGAAGATGTCCTGATTTACCACGCCAATGTTATCACGCAGGGAATTCTGCTTGATCTTGCGTATATCAATCCCGTCAACCGTAACGCGCCCCTCCCGTGGTTCATAAAAACGCAGCAACAGGGAAAATAGCGTGCTTTTCCCCGCCCCGCTCTGTCCCACCAGCGCGTAGGACTTGCCCCGTTCGATGCTGAAATCAATATCAGTCACGGCATCCGCCCGCTTGCCGTAAGCGAAACTGATCTTCTCAAAGGCAATACCTTCTCCCACGCCGTCCAGTTCCACGGCATCCACGGCATCCTGGATTGCCGGCTCACGCTCCATCATCTCAAAGACCTTGGTGGTCGCCGCCAGGCACTTCTGCATGAGGATATGAAGCCGGCTGAGTGTCTTCGCTGGCGGGTACAGGAGCACAAGCCCCGCCTGCAGCGCGAGGAAATGAGCAGCCCCCAGATCAGGTCGAATAGCGACATAAAGCAAGGCGGCAGCCACCCCGAATGAAGCCACGGTCTCAACCAGTGGGCCCACCAGTTCCATCGCCTTGCGCCAGCGCATGATGAACTTCATCATTTTATTGTTGGCGCTCGTAAACTTCTCTATCTCGTGCTCTTCACGCGCATGGCTCTTTACCACCCGGATACCGGCGAAAGACTCCTGCATCACCACCATCAGCATGCCCGCTTCCTCCTCTTCCTTGCCGCCCGTCTTGCGCACACTGCGGCCGACCACAATCACCGGGATAATACAAATGGGAAATAACACCAGGGCTGCCAAAGCGAATTTCCAGTCGATAATGAAAATTGCCACCACGGCGGAAAGCACCGCGATCGGCTGCTTGACAATATCACTGGCAACCGTGGTCAGCGCCTGCTGTGCCATGCGCGTCTGGTTGAAGACTGTCTGTATGAGCTCCCCGCCCTTCTGCTTGTTGTAGAAGTCCAGGGACTGCCCCATGAGCTTGCTGAAGAGCCTGATGCGTATATCACTGAGCACACGCAGACTGACCCACAACATACAATAAGAATTCATGTATCCGCAGAATCCCCGCAACAGCATGATCGCCGGCACCAGCATGGCCGCCAACATGAGTGATCCTGTCAGGGCTGTTCCCGTATCCAGGGAAGAAGCTTCCCTAAACACTTCGCGCACGGCATTAAACGCCCCGCCTTCCTCCGCAACATCTGCTTCAGGAAGTTTATCAACAAGCTTCTCAAATTCCTTGGAGCTATCCTTGGTGCCGAACACCTTCTCACCGACAAACTTGATGGTGAGTACCATGCCCCCGTTCATCAGGCCATAGAGCGCCCCAAAGAAAATACCGAGACCAAACCGCGCTTTGTAAGGCTTCAGGTATCCGGCGAGTTGGCGGTATGGGCCAGCCCCAGCTCTCAGAAACTCCATGTTGGACATTCCTGCGATATCCTTGCGGGAAATCTTTTTCATCGTGGCGGCTGATGGAAGCCAGCGGCTTTACCGATAGCACGAATGCGCCTAGTGGTCGAAAGTTCCTAGGGGAAATCCTTTTTATCCCTTACTGTTAATGAGTTAAAATTCCGATGAACGAGCTGAAAAGCAACAATGCCGAAGATTTTCCCCCGCTTTTTCCCTCTCTGCCCCTTGCCAAAGCTACCGGCCTGCATTGCCTATGCGCCTGTCACATCAGGCTATCCCAAAAATTAATCACTGGAGAAGAAGGCAAAGCAGGGAAACCCTGAACCATCTAAAGCCCTCACGAGGGCTCATCAAAATGAACCTTTCTGCGATAAAATTCCCAGCTTTCATGCTTCTTGTGACTGCAACCACCCATTCAGTTTACGGGCAATCAGGCAAGCCCGTCTTTGATCGCTGGGACAGGAATGGTGACGGGAAACTCACCCGGCAGGAATTACCGGCAAATGCGAAGCCGAATTTTGAACGCGCCGACAGCAACAAGGACGGCTTCATATCGCGTCAGGAAGACACCCTGTTCCGCAAGCAATCCGGACAAGCAGCCGGTAAAAGAGGTAACCGGCCCGAGGCTGCCAATGCCTCATTAAAGATTGAATCGGATATCGCCTACGCCGGGACTGACAACCCGAGGCAAACCCTCAACCTGATCTTGCCGGTCAAGCGTGGCAAGCAACCCCTTCCGGTCGTGGTCTTCATTCATGGAGGAGGCTGGCAAAACGGTGACAAGCGTTCCGGAAACCGACAACTGACAAGGTTCGTGGAAAGCGGCGATTACGCCGGGGTAAGCATCGGTTACAGGCTGACTGATGAGGCCCATTGGCCTTCACAAATCCATGATTGCAAGGCGGCAATCCGCTGGATTCGCGGCAATGCCGGCAAATACAGTCTCGACGCCAAACACATTGGCGTGTTTGGCACCTCAGCCGGCGGGCACCTGGTGGCCATGCTGGGAACAAGCGGCGGCGTTGATGAGCTCGAGGGTGATCTTGGGGCACATCGCAAAGAAAGCAGCAGGGTCAATTGCGTCGGCAACTTCTTTGGTCCCTCGGCACTTCTGGAAATGTCACGCTTTCCCAGCCGTATCGACCATGATGCCCCGGGATCTCCGGAATCCAAGCTCGTGGGTGGCCCTTTGCAAAAAACCAAGAAAGTCGCGTTGAGCGCCTCGCCAATCACGCATGTCTCAAAGGACGACCCCCCGATGCTTTGTATCCACGGGACTAATGACCAGCTGGTGCCTTACAACCAGTCAGTCATCCTTGACCAGGCACTGCGCAAGGCGGGCTGCACCTCAACATTGATTACCGTCAAGGAGGGTGGCCACGGCGGGTTCAACGCCCCTGAGATTGACGAACGCCTGGACGCATTCTTTGCAAGGCACCTGCGCGCAATGAGCGGGGAAATCAAGGGCGGGGAGGTCCAGTCGGGAAGCAGGGCAAAAACACGGCAGCAAGCAGGCAATAAACAATAGGCCGCTCCGACCGGTTGATTTCAGTTTCCGTCCCGCTATTTCTCGTTCACTGTAGCGCGTGGCCAGACAATCCCGCTCCACCGGACAGCGCAAGCACCAGCACAGTGACTTCTCTTCAAGAAGGAAGGCAGCACGTGAGGACGAGTTGCCGGCTATCATCGAGGCCGCCGAGGAGCCCCTGCTGCTGATCCTCGACCATGTGCAGGATCCCCACAACCTCGGAGCCTGCCTGCGCACGGCAGATGCCGCAGGATGCTGCGCGGTAATCGCTCCCAAGGATCGCTCGGCTCCACTCAACGAAACGGTAAGGAGAGTCGCCTGTGGTGGAGCTGAATCCGTTCCCTACATCCAGGTGACAAACCTTGTGCGCACCATGCGCAACCTGAAGGATTCAGGCATCTGGTTTGCAGGCACCTCGGACAAGGCCACCGAGGACCTTTATGACGTCGACCTCAAGGGCTCCATGGCCATTGTCATGGGAGCCGAGGGAGACGGGCTCAGGCGACTCACCGAGGAAAATTGTGATTTCCTTGTTAAAATCCCAATGAGCGGATCCGTCGAGTGCCTGAATGTCTCAGTCGCGGCAGGAATCTGCCTTTTTGAGGCCAGGCGACAACGCCGTTGAACCTGAGAGGGACACTGATGCCGGCTAAATACCCGCCGGGCAGCCAAGGCTCAGCCCCTTTAAGGCAAGATCGTTGAAAAAAACTGCATAATGGCCTTCTTTCACCCGTCAATACAAGGACCACCCCGTAATCCTTCCTGAAAAATCCCCCACTCCCAACTTCAATACATGAAGCAGAGCGACGACGCCCCGATTAACGGGGCGTCGTTCGCCATTGGGAATTTCTTCGGCGGTCGGTGGTTGACGCGCGGGCCATGTTATGAGGAAACTATCCCCAGTATTTTTCAGTATGGAGGAACCCACAGACCCAGCGGAGGAAAAACTCGAGGCTTTCGCCCTCATTGAGGCGGCACTTGCTGGCGATGAAGCTGCAGCCTCAACCATTCGATGCCCGGAAACCAATGCCAGGCTGGAAGCCGTCCTTCGCAACAGGGGCGCCAGTGACACTGAGGCCAAAGACATTACTGCCGACCTGTGGACTGACTGTTTTGACAACCGGGAGGGTCGCCGGCCATTACTGGAGAAGTTCAGCGGCAAGGGCAACCTCAATGCTTTCCTGACACGCACCGCCCTTAACCGCCTTATCGATTACAAGAGACGACAGAAATTCCGCGGCGAACTGCCCGCGGGAAAGGATGAGAACAGGCTGGGCGATGCCTTTGACTCCCTGCCCGGCGAGGATTGCTCTGATAATAGCGAAGACCGGTTGGTTGGACTGCTGCGCGACGCGATGCTGGCAGCCTTCTCAAAGATCGATCCTGAAAAACTCGTTGTGCTCAAACTGGTCAAGGTGCATGGCCTGGACCAGGAACTGGCAGGGAAAATGTGGCACTGGAGCCAGAGCAAAGTCAGCCGCAATATTTCTGCCGTGATGGAGGAAATCCGTGCCGCTACAATCAGCGAACTTAAGCGTATCGACCCCTGGCTGGAACTGCGCTGGGAGGATTTTGTCGAGCTGTGCAAGCAATCATCCGACCTGTTTAGCTGAGCCCGGGAAAAACGAGTATTAAAAAAAACTGTAACTTGTCTGCATATTGATCATTATCGGATCGTCCCTGTCTTAAACCCTACCCTCCCATACCATGACCAATGAAATCGACATCCTCGACCGTTTCCTGCAGGTATTCTCACCGGAGGTAGGCGGCCGCTCCAGCGAGGCACTTACTGCCGAGATGGAAATGAAGTTGAAGCAACTAAGCGCCGGCCAACTGCCCGAGCAGGAACGGCTGGAAGTCTCCCGCGAATTGCTCACCAACCAGAATGCCGTTAATTTTCTCCTTAACCAGCTAGACGGATAGAACAACATGCGGTTAGGACAACTCGGGGGAACCCTTGAACAAACAGCAGGCAAACCATCCCGTGACCCGTTATCCTTGATGTAACATGGGCTTCAGCATATCGCCAAATGCCAGTTTCGCTGATTTATCCCGGCACCTGCGCAATGAACTCTCCAGCATCGGCGATCAGCTTGATGCCGGGAGTTTCACCCGTGTGCTCCCGCCACTGGCAAAAAACACCCTACTGGAAGCCTTCCGCAAAATCGGCGCGGACCACGGCGCAATCTGGCTTTTAGACAGCACCGATGATCACCTGGTGCCGGTTTTCGGCTGCGGCGAGCACGCCGATGCCTTCCTTAACGGCAAGTTCAGACTGCCCGCCGACCAGGGGCTTATCAGCATGGTGTTCGCCACCGGCCAGCCCTTCTGTGAGAATGCAATCCATAAAAACCCCGGACACAGCCCGCTGCTCGACAGGCAACTCGGTGTGCGCACCGAGGCAATGATCGCCATTCCCCTGACCTTTGCCGACAGCCAGCGGGGTATCGTCTCCTGTGTCCATCTCGGCACGGATGAGAGTAAAGACGCGGGAAAAACATTCTCCGGGTCAGACCTCGGCACTCTCGAGCTCGCATCCGCGGCCATCGCCCGCATTCTCGACCTCACCCTCATGGAACAAATCCTTGGCTGGCAGGATGGCTGATCATCAAGCTTCCGTCTGGATCAACCCTGCCGAGACGCGGGCAGCAATTGCCTCCGGTGCCGGGCGCGGGGTGCGTATCGCCGTGCTTGATTCGGGCATCGACAGCAGTCACCCGAGGCTCGAGGGCATCCATTTGAGTGACAACCTCTGCGTGAAAGCTGAAGGAGGCATCATTTCCGTGCACGAGGGAGAGGGCAATGATGTTTTCGGGCACGGTACCGCGGTTGCCGGCATCCTGCACAGCATTGCCCCGGAAGCACAAATCGGCAATTTCCGGGTGCTCGGTGCCTTCAAGGAGGCCCGGGCATCGGTAATCAGAGCCGGTGCACGACTGGCAATTGAACGCGGCTATGACATCCTCAACTGTTCCTTCGGCTGTCCCGGCAGGGCGGAATTCGTGATGGGATTCAAGTCATGGATTGACGAGGCCTACACCAACGGGGTGCACGTTGTCGCCGCCTGCAATAACCAGGACTACTCAATCGCCGAGTGGCCGGCGCACTTCCCCTCCGCACTCAGTGTAACCCGTGCCTGCGGTGGGCCCGAGCAACTCTATTTCCAGTCCGGCGACCTCGTTGAATTTGGTGCCCTTGGCGAAGAGGCACAAGCCGCATGGCTTGATGGCAGCACACGCAGCGTCATCGGCAGCAGTTTTTCCGCGCCCAGGGTAAGCGGACTGCTCGCCCGCCTATTGTCCGGGCATCCCGGACTGCCGCCGCTGTTGGCAAAATCAGCCCTGCGTGCAGTGGCCGCACCCTGGCCGGCCTGAGCAGTGCCGCCCTCCCGGGGCCGGATCAGGGAGGGCTTGCCAGCCTGCCCTTTCGCCATTATCTTTCTTGCTGATCAAGCAGGTGATACCACCTGTAAGCCGGATCTTGCCGGGAAAAACAATACCATTTTAAAAGCCAACCATGACCACAGGATACGCAAACCCTTACGTCGTTGCCGATGCGGAGCCCTCGGTGCGCGCGCAGTTCATCAGGCAAACCTATTTCCACCTGGGTGGTGCAATCGCAGCATTCATTGCCATTGAATCCATGCTCCTTCAATTGCCGGGCATTGAGTCCATGATCTGGAAGATGACCGGCGGCATGGGATGGTTGCTGGTCCTCGGCGCATTCATGGCCGTTTCCTTCATTGCAAACAAGTGGGCGATGTCGGATTCCTCAAAGGCAATGCAATATATGGGCCTGGGCTTCTTCACCATTGCCGAGGCTATTATTTTCCTGCCACTTATCTACATTGCGCTCACTTATGTGCCTGCCGGCAGCGAACTGGTCGCCCAGGCAGGGCTCATCACCGCAGTCATGGTGGCCGGGATCACGATGACTGCCTTTGTCACTAAAAAGGATTTTTCCTTCCTTGGCGGCATCCTGATGATCGGGAGTTTTGTCGCCCTGGGCATTATCGTTGCCAGTATCCTCTTTGGTTTTGACCTCGGCCTCATCTTCTCTGGTGCCATGGCCATCTTTGCCTCAGTCTCCATCCTCCACACCACCTCAAATATCATCCATCACTACCCGCCAGGTAAGCACGTAGCCGCTGCATTGAACCTTTTTGCGGGCATTGCTCTGCTTTTCTGGTACATCCTGCAAATACTCATCGCGCTGTCCGGAAGGGACTAAAACAGGCCGGAATCACGCCAAAGGCCGTATTTCAAAGCGAAAAACGCCTTCTCAGCGGGTCTTTAGGGTTGTTTTTTCCCTGTAATATCATTAATAATT
>Ga0315316_10002479_pt1 | contig 13236 bp, 8 predicted proteins | sample M160m3416metaG_FD_203702 | JGI IMG/M metagenome (GOLD analysis project Ga0315316, IMG submission 203702) | Ammonia-oxidizing marine archaeal communities from Monterey Bay, California, United States - M1 60m 3416 | ecosystem: Environmental > Aquatic > Marine > Intertidal zone | place: USA...
TGAAATTGACAATACGTTTCCCCGTCGCAGAAAATGCGATCGCGCCTCCCTGAGCGGCATGTTCTCCTTCAGCTTCGATGGCAATCTTTGAACGTCCAAAGACGTTGAGTTTTCCTTCGGCGAATGAAATCCGGAACAGCGACCCGTCTGGGTTGACGGCGTAATCGGATAGTCCCCCGCGTCTGCAGTTCCGGCCTCGGTGTGATAGCCAACCAATTGATAGCCAACCAATTGATTGCCATTTGAAACCACTCGAGTGCCCCGATATCTCGACTGGCCATAATACTTAGTTCTCACGTCGGAAGTGTGTCCGGTTAAGGTATCATGATCTGTCTGTAGAGTTTGTAGTGGTTTTTGAATTCCAGCGCCAAGCTGTCCGTTTATTGTTCGTGGCGTGGCCGGTGCGATTTCCGCGTTGTCTTCACAGTCGGCAGTTATGCTCAATCATCCCTTTCGTCGCGCAGAGAGGGTCAATACGGTGTTTGGCGCTCCGAAATGGAATCTGTACGTTGCGAATTGCTGTACTGTGTTGCGGCAGTTCGGTATATGTCCGTCTGGCATATTAGTCATGTCGGGGCACATCATTGACGTGGCGACTGTTCGTATTCTGTGTTGCCATGTATTCTGATGTCAGTCCACACTCTCAAAGGAACAGATCATGCCGCGTTTATTCAGTCAAGCAATTTCGGCCGTTGGCCTGGTGGCCATCATGATCACCGGTCATGCAGCCGCCCATGCAGAGGGCACTGAATCTGCTGAAGCGAGTTTTTCGATCGTGTTGCTGCCTGATACTCAAAACTACTCAGAAAAATATGCGGATACGTATACGGCTCAGACATTGTGGGTGCGGCAGCAGGTGAAACAGGACAACATCAAATTCGTGGTTCATCTGGGTGACATTGTGCAGACATCCACAAAGATGGCCGAGTGGGAAAATGCGGACAGAGCGATGCGTCTGCTTGATGGAGTTGTGCCCTACAGCATTGCGCCGGGTAATCATGATATGGTCGTCAAGACACGCGACACGACGCTGTACAACCAGTACTACTCGCCCGAACGTTTTGCGGATCAGCCGTGGTACGGCGGACATATGAACGAAACTAATGACAATAACTTCTGTTTTTTCGAGGCCAGTGGCATGAAGTTCATGATCATTAACCTCGAATTTGCTCCTCGCGATGCGACTCTGGAATGGGCCTCAACTGTAACACAGCGGTTTCCGGACCACCGAGTGATCGTCGCGACACACTGCTACATGCGACCGGATAAGCGAGACACAGGATGCGCCACGTCGTATAAGATTGCCGGCAACAGCGGAGAGCAAATCTGGCAGAAGTTTGTTCGCAGGCAACCGAATATCTTTCTTGTTGTCAGTGGACATGTACTGGGAGTCGGACTTCAGGCAAGCGTGAATGATGCCGGCGGCACGGTTCTGGAAATGCTCACCGACTATCAGGGACTTCCGAACGGCGGTGACGGCTGGCTTCGTTCACTGCAGTTCGTCCCTGCCGAAAACAAAATTCACGTCAAAACATATTCGCCTCTGCTGAACAGACAAAATACGGATGCGAAGGAAACATTTTCCATGGACTACGAAATGTCTGCCGATGTATCGAATGCCAATTGATCGGTTTCCGAAGAATTGCTGCAGGTGGTTGCAGAGTTGTCACTGACCGTTGCGGTCAGTCGTCATGCCGTGCAGACATGGTCAGCGAATTTGGATTCAGACGATGATGAAAGGTGTTGTCAGAAAGTTCAGACTCCTCACACAGTGGATGTTGCTGCCGGTCATTGCTGCGACGCTGGTGCCGCACGCTCGGGCACAGAACAGTGTTCTTCGGGACAGGCTCGACAAGCTGCTCGCCGACGGCCGGATCGTTGCTGCACAGGCGATTGTAGGACGTGGTGATGTTGTAGAGTTGAACTGTGCCATCGGCACGACCATGCCGGGGGGGGACCGGCCGGTGAATGCGGAGACGATGTTCTGCATTGGTTCGTGCTCCAAGCCATTTGCCTCAGCTGTCGTGATGAGTCTTGTTGAAGACTGCATCCTGAATCTAAAGAAACCGATCGACGTGTATATGCCTGCATTTGGATCGCTGAAGATTCAAAGTGGCGGGGCGTCACGTGCCCCGAATATGTCGGAAGTACTCAGCCACCGAGCAGGATTCTATTCGCAGAAAAGGAAGATGACGCAACAGCAGTCGCAGTATATCCGTGACTTCGGGCTGACACTGGAAGCGTCTGTGGACGGAATTGCGGCACAACCGTTGCTGGCTGCGCCGGGCACCGGGTATGCGTACAGCGGCGCAGGATATTGTGTGGCGGGACGGGTGGCGGAGGTTGCATCGGGTACGTCATTCGAACAACTATTGCAGATACATCTGGCGGAGCCCTTGAAGCTGGAACGGACGACTTATTTCCCGTCAGAAGGGGAGACGAACATAGCGGCCGGCGGCACTTTGAAAAACGGGATCTGCACGGCGGACCCGGCGACGCCGCATCTGACGAAACCGGAGCTTCGACTGCCCTTAATTGGTGGGTCGTTGTATTCCACTGCTCAGGATACCGCCGAGTTTGCGAAGGCGGTGGCAAGTCGGGGACGTTCCGACGCCAGGCAGATCATGAAGCCGGACATCTGGGAAGTGTGGACCTCCAGGCCATACAGTGATGGTGGTTATGGCTATGGCTGGGGGCTGTCAGTGCGAAACGGGAAGACGACACTGGTTCGCCATAGCGGGGCCCTTGCTGCGTCACGCAGTAGCCTGGTGGTGAATCTGGAAAACGGTGTTTATGGCGTGGTGCATTATACTGTCGTGACGGGACGTCCCGGTGGCAGAAACGCCGAGCCTGGTGGCCGAATCAATGTCGCACTTGCTGCGACGATGAGCCAGGTGGCTGAACGTTAGTTCTGGTGCATACGAATGACAGCATCTGACCGAAGCTGAAAAAATGGCCGAGGGAATGCGTGTCGCACCTCCGGGCGAATGTTTTGGCTGGCGCTAAGCATGAGTTTTGGCGAAAGATGATTGACGGGGTATTATATGTCGTCTGACGCAATTCTGATTCGCCGTATGAGACCGGACGAAGTTTCGATCGCTGTCGAATGGGCTCGCCAGGAAGGTTGGAATCCTGGACTTCACGATGGGATCTGTTTCTATCAATGCGACCCCCATGGATTCTTCGTGGGAGAACTGGACGGTGTTGTGGTGGCGGTCGGCAGCGCTGTTGTCTACGACGATGAGTTTGCGTTCTGCGGTCTATACATCGTGTCGCCGGAGCATCGTGGCAAGGGCTACGGCCTGGCGTTAACCAAAGCACGGCTGGAGTATTGTGGCGACCGAAATGTCGGAATCGACGGCGTTCTTGAGAACGTCGATATCTACGCACGGATCGGATACGAAAAATATTACCAGAATGCTCGCTATCAGTTCACGGCAGGTGAGGCTCCCGGCCGGCATCGTCATGTCTGTTCCATCGATGAAGTTGATGCCGATATTCTGAATCAATATGACCGCCAGTGTTTTCCCGCCGCCCGGAAGGCCTTCCTGGATGTGTGGATTCATCAAAACGATGCGTTATCGCTGGCGTGGGTTGAAGATGGAAAGCTTAAAGGGTACATGGTGCGGCGGCGCTGTCACGACGGTCACAAGATTGGCCCGCTTTTTGCCGACGATCCGTCGATAGGTGAGCATTTACTGGTTGCCGGTCAGGAGGGCGTGTCTGGTCAGGCACTGTTTATTGATATTCCGGAAATCAATGATGCGGCGCTGGATCTGGCCCGGCAATATGACATGAAGCTCATTTTTGCCACCGCTCGCATGTATCAGAAAGGGCTTCCGGATTTGGAATACGACAGGGTATTCGGCATCACGACGTTTGAACTGGGGTAAGGTCAGTCGAGTCGACGCGGAACAAAGCCACCGGCTTTTCATGTGCACCGGGATCCTTGTTGTCCAGAGCCGGTCGTGCGAAGTCAGGCCGATGCGCAGCCCACGACCAGTGTCCCGGGTTTTAACAGATCAGTAAACGGGGCAATGGACTCATTCTGCGATTCAGGGTGACAACCTGTGGGTGTGATTCCAATGCACCCGCGTGAAGTTGGAACGAAACACGTCCCCGTATATTATCACAATACCGTTAACCGCCCGCGTCATTGGTCAGACAAGAAGCAATCGGGACGAATCGATCGTACCGTTCGTTCATTTCACGCTGCATTACTGCGGCTGTTGTCGTGGGTCTGACCGCGGCAGCTTTGTCGGCGGATGGGGTACACTACGTACGTGACATACAGCCGCTGCTGTTTTCACTGCAGACACTCGAACGGGCGCATACGACCGTCTGGTTGACGAACTTCTGGATTCACATCATTACGGAGAACGCCAGGCCAGGCACTGGCTCGATCGGGCTCGCTATGCAGACAGCAGCGGATACGAAGCCGACACCCCACGCCAGATCTGGGCCTGTCGTGACTGGGTCATCGACGCATTGAATGCGGATATGTCATTCGATCGGTTTGTGAGCGAACAGCTTGCCGTTGACCTGCTTCCTGATGCAACCGTCAGCCAGCGCACTGCGACAGGTTTTCATTATAACGCGGTGTTTAACCCCGGAGTCCGACACGAATCGGTCATTGATCAGGTCAACACCACAGCCGACGCACATTTTTGTTCGTGGTGAGCCGAAGAATCCAGGTCAGCAGGTCCGGTCGGGATTCCCTGAGTTTATGAAGTCGCATTTCGCATGCAGTCGGCGGCACCCGAGTTGCTGGATCTGAAAACCGAAACTGCGCAAACGATGTCGACCTATGGTATCTACGATCCGACACGGCCGTCGTTTGGTCGCAACTGTCTGCTGGCCCGGCGACTGGTTGAACGAGGAGTTCGGTTCGTGCAGTGTTTTCATGGCGACTGGGATCATCATTCCGGTATTCACAGTGGTTTGCCGCAGCAATGTCAACTGACAGATCATCCTGCTGCCGCCCTGGTGCGTGATCTGGCTCAGCGTGGTCTGCTGGGAGATACGCTCGTAGTCTGGGGGGAGAGCTGGGCGGACCTCTGTGGCACAAAAGAGTGACAAGCCGAACGTGCCCGTTGGTCGTGATCACCAGATCGAAGCCTTCACGATGTGGTTTGCCGGTGGTGAAGTAAAACCCGGACAGACAATCGAGACGACGAATGATCCGGGTTGTTTAGCAACCGGCGAGTCATGGCACGTGTACGACCTGCAGGCAACAATTCTGTACGCACTCGGCCTGGACCATGAACAGCTCACCTATCGCTTACAGGGATGTGACTTCCGTCTGACGGACATACACGGTGAAGTTAAACACCGACTGTTTAGTTGATTACAACCGGTGTACTGTGCGAAATTCCTGACCGAGTTCGACGCCATTCTGCCGCAGCAACTGTTCGCCGTAACACAGGTTGCAGAATCAGCAGTGTTGTTCATGCCGGTACCGCGAGGAATTCTCTCACCGCTCTCAGCCCGTGTTGCGATTCCGACTGTGAGCAGTGAGGTGAGTTCTTGACGCCGCTTGAGCGGAAATGCCTATTCCGGCATCGGCAGAATGATGAGGGCGTTTTCGGCGAAGGATGCCTTGCCGTCCTTCCCGTTGATGCGATACTCAACCTTCAGTTGCTTCACAACTCCGGGTGACGGATCACCACCGAAACTGCTGTTGTAACTGCCTGAGACCAGCGTGATTACCGGCGTGTTGCTGGCTAGCTTTCGCAGCACGGCGGTGACGTCTTTTTGAGTGGCTCCGGCACCGTATTGTGCCTTGACAATTTCCACTTTGACTTTGTCCAGGCCAGCCGCTGACATCAGGGCATTAACGTTAACACCCTTGCCGCCGACTTTCTGGGCGATGACCAGTGCCGTCGCCGTTGCATCGTTTTTCAGTGTGGAAAGCTTCATGGCGTTTACAGCCAGTTTCAGGCCGTCCACGCTCGGGTGGAGTTTCAGTACGTCCAGAGCCAGTTTTCGTTCTGAGGGGCGGCTTGTGGCGTTAATGGCGTTACGGCACATTTCAGCACGCTCTTTGTCTGGCATGGCAAACTTGCGTGCGACGCCGATGTAGCCTCGAAGTGCACGAACTCGATATTTTTCGGCAGGAGCCGTCCTGGCCAGATCCAGCAGCACTGGTGCAGCGTCCACACTATTCCATTTCCCCAGCAGGCGGCTGCTGGTGTCCTGGAGTTGATCGTCGCTGCTTTTTGCGGCTGTCGCCAGAGTCTGCAGGGCTTGAGTACCGCCAACGTCGCTCAGAATTTCCAACAGCGTCGTCCTGGCGGTCGCCGGAGAACGCCCCAGCGCGGTGGTGAGTTCTGCTGCACAGGCCTCACGATCCGGCATACGGACACTGGCCGCCTTAAGTGCCTTCTGGGCCGTCTCTACATCTTCAGGGTGTTTCGGAGTGACAGCCTGTGAAACCAAAAGGGACAACCGTTTCAGCGAAACGGTTTCGCCAAGAGCAACCAGTGCTGCGGCTCGAACCGACCTGTCAGGACTGTCCAGTGCTTTCACGACTTCGTCCACCACGGGGATGCGTCGCTGGCCGACCAGTTGCAGCAGCAATTTGTACTCATCGGCTTCGGCTGTCGGCAGCAGTGCTCCGATTTCTTTGTTGACGTCCTGGCCTGGCAGAACCGCCAGCGTTTGCTGAGCTGCCGTGGCCAGTTCTCCAGTTTCGTCGACCGTAATCTTCAGCAGAGCTGACAGGCATGAATCATCACCGACACGCTGCAGCGCGTCGATCGCTGAAATTCGCACGGCTGCCGGTCCCTGCTCCGCGGCCTTCACAACAGCTGCAAGCACAACGGTATCCGGTCGGTCCGCCATGGCCTGGACGATCAATGCAGCTCGTTCAGGAGCAGCACGGTTCAGTTCGGTTGCCAGTGCTTGGTCCACTTCACCGCCCGGGAATTCGCGAACCGTCCCCAGTGCGAGCTGGAACAGTTTCTTATCTGTGGACTGGAAGATTTCCAGCAACAGGGGGATGCCGTCCTGGTTACGCGACAGAATTGCTCCGCGAGTTGCTTCGATAATTCTCTGCATGGGCACATCAGCGGCCCGGACCTGATCATAGATCGCCGCGGCCGCCACCGATTCGCCCTGGCTGTCTAGCTTTTCAGCACATAACACACATCCTTCCGCAACAGCAGAACGTACATCGGCCGGAGCAGTGTCCAACGCAGCGCGAAGGGATTTGGTTGCCGCGGCATTACCGATGTGGCCCAGTGCGACCGCCGCGGCTGCGGCCACGTCGGCATCGGCGTTCTGCAGTTTTGCGGTCAGGGAACCGACGGCCTTTGCGTTTTCACGGAAGCCGATCGAATTGATCATGCCGACCAGGAGTTTGCCTTCCAGTGATTCAGACGCGTCCAACAGAGCCTGGTCAGCGGCTTCATCGGGAATTGCTTCCAGAGATATTCTGGCCCATGACGACAGCTGCGGATCAGGCAGCAGTTTTGCCAGGTCGGCGACGGCTGCCGCGGACCCGTAGATGGCCAGGTTCTTGCAGGCGATTGCTTTCTCAGATGCCGGAGCATCGGACCGCAGCACCGCCAGCAGTTCTTTTTCTTTTTCAGGAGAAGTGTCAGGGCCGTCGAACGCTCGGGCCGACGGCGTGGCCACCGCGATCAATGTGATGAGAAGAACGGCAGAGCGCGTGAACTGTTGAGTTTTATTCATGATATCGGTCCGGAAATTTGAGGACGTTGCGAATGAAGTTCTGTACCGCAGGGGTGAGCACGTCAGTGCGATGGCTCCCGACCCTACAGTCTCCATGGTTCTCTCAGTGCCTCTGATCGCATGCGGTTTGCCTGTGCGTCGTTGATGAACGTATGCGTCGTATTGTCGTATTTCACCTGACGGTCCAGGTGCAGAGCGATATTGGCCGCATGGCAGGCGATGTGCGCGTTGCACGCGGCATCGGCATTGCCCTTGGGCTGTCGGCGAGTTTTCACGCAGTCCAGGAAGTCTCGTACGTGAAATGTGGCCGGGTAGCCGCCAATTTCGTCAACCGTTCTGCCGGCAAGCAGCTCCGGTGAGCTCAGTACCATCTTGCCACTGTCACCTGCTTCGACCCAGCCGGTTTCGCCCTCGAATCTCACCGGACACGAGCCCAGCGGAATCCAGCCTTTCTCGCGGAAGATCAACTCCGTGCCATTTTCGTATCGTGCGACCAGTTCGCCATCCTTTGGGGCGTCGTACTCGACAGGAGGAGGACAATCGTCGACGGCCCACTGGCACAGATCCACGCAGTGAGAACCCCATTCCAGCACGCCGCCGCCTCTGAAAGCACCGACGAATCCGCCGCCCTTCTCGAAGTTAAATCCGTCCAGCAGTTTCTTGTTGTATGGACGCCACGCAGCCGGTCCAAGATACATATCCCAGTCGACGACGTCTTTGTCGGGTTCGGTCTCCGGCACCAGCCAGCCGCTCATCAGAGCCTGCATCCCCGCCGGGTGTGCATACACTTTTTTCAGCGTGCCAAGTTTTCCGGTTCGAGCCAGTTCACAGGCAAATGCAAAGTGCGGCAGGTTGCGTCTCTGAGTACCGGCCTGGAAGACCCGCCCGGTGCGTCGCATCGTTTCTGCCAGGATCAGGCTTTGAGAAATGTTCTTAGTGACCGGCTTTTCACAATACATGTCCTTGCCGGCTTTGGCGGCGGTCATAGCGGCCGTTGCATGCCAGTTTGGTCCCGTGGCAATTAACACTGCATCGATATCGCTGCGGTCCAGCACTTCGCGAAAGTCGCGATAGGTCACGCAGTTTTCGTTGCCGTAATGGGTGTCGATGATCTTTTTGACTTCGCCCTGACGCTTCTTCTTGATGTCAGCGACTGCCACAAACTGGACATCTTTCTGTGGCAGGAAGCAGCTCAGGTCGTAACCACCGCGGCGACCAATTCCAATACCGCCCACGATAATTCGTTCACTTGGAGCAACGGTACCGTCCCGGCCAAGTGCTGAACTGGGGATAAACATCGGTGCCGCCGCTGCACCGGCTGCCGTGGCAGCGTTCTGTAAGAACTGACGTCGAGGAACTTGTGTGGCCTGTTTCGACATGAATGCTCTCCTGCTGATAATGTTCGCCTGAATTTCAGGACACAGTCCGCACAGCAGACCCCCGTCCCCGGTATTCAGGCAGCATAGCCTGACGACATTGGCGTTGCCACACAGCGGACAGATTGTTCGGATTTCGTCCCGGCGGACACAAGGAATGGGCTTGCGGACAGTAGCCGCCTGCCACGCGGCGATGAGCAACTGTTATCGACGAATTGAAAGTTCCTGTAGTCAATTCGGTGTTTCAACCTCCGCTGCCTGAGAAGCGTGTCCCCGGCCACCGGCTCTTTCGGCAGCCCCGGCGTTCCAACGTTGCAGGCAAACCCACGCGGCGACGTCGCAATTCCTGGTTTATCATACCAGATCCTCAGACGCAGACCGTGTGATGGTTCCTCATCATGGTGTCGGATCTGTATCATCTTCCATTAAGGAATTTCGTTGCCGGAGCGCTGGACGGGCCTGCCTGTCAAACATTCAACCACCAGGGATACATTCCACAATGTCAGCAAATACTTTTTCGCGACGTGATGCTCTGAAGACATCGCTCTCCACTGCAGGAGCAACCGTCGTCCTGAATCGAAGCCAGCGAGCAAAGGGATTTCTTCAGGCGAACGATCGTCCTCGTGTGGGGGCGATCGGAACAGGGAGTCGCTGGTGTCAGAAAGCAACCGGTCTGGACGGCGGGTATGGATCGGCACCCGACTTCCGCCGGTATGGCGATTATGTGGCCGTCTGTGATGCCGATGCGTTCCGTCGAGAACTCGCGACCGGTCTGGTGAAAGAGTGGACGGGCCATGTGCCGACCAGTCATCCGGATTATCGAGCCATTCTGGACAACAATGATATCGACATCGTTCACATCTCAACGCCGGATCACTGGCACGCGAAGATTGCCATCGAAGCGATGCTGGCCGGGAAGGATGTGTATTGCGAAAAGCCGATGACCCTGACGATTGGCGAAGGGCGTCAGATCTGTGATGTTTGCCGACAGACGGGGCAGATTGTCCAGATCGGCACTCAACAGCGGAGCAACCGGAACTTTATTCGGGCCATCGCTTTGATTCGGGCCGGGCGCCTTGGTGACGTCACGAAAGCCACGGTCAGTATCGGCGGCGGTCCGACCAGTCCTGAGATCCCTACAGCCGAGTCGCCGAAGAATCTCGACTGGAACCTGTGGCTGGGGCCCGCGCCGCTGACAGATTTTCGTTATCTGGCCGGTAACAACGGGGAAACCAAAAGCTGGTCACGCTGCCATTACGAATTCCGTTGGTGGTATGAATACTCCGGTGGAAAGCTGACTGACTGGGGAGCTCATCATGTCGATATTGCGACATGGGGACTGGGTAAGACAGGCACCGGACCCGTGACTGTCGACCCTTTGATGGTGAAGCATCCGGTGCCGTTCAAAGACGGTCACCCGACAGATGCCTCACGGTATAACACGGCGACCGCGTTTCTGATCAGGGCCGGTTTCGCGGATGGCAAAGAAATTGAAATTCGACACGACCGGGGAAACGGAATTCTGTTCGAAGGTACCCAGGGACGTATCTCCGTGAATCGTGGACGACTGACGGGCAAGCCCGTTGAGGACCTGGAAAAGAATCCGCTGCCGGACGGGGCTCTGGAAGCAGCGTATAAGAACCGCCCTCTGGTTGACCACTTTCGAAATTTCTTTGAGGCGGTTGTAGCTCGCAAAGAGCCCATTTCTGATGTCTTCAGCCACCATCGCGCGCTGTCCACGTGCCATCTCGCGGGAATCGCAGCCCGGCTGAATCGAAGGGTCAAATGGGACCCGCAGGCTGAGCGGATTGTTGATGACGAACAGGCGCAGGGCTTTGTCAGTCGTGTCCCAAGAAAAGGGTTTGAGGTTGAGGTCTAGGCGCAGCGATTGTTCTGGCATGCCTGCGCATGCATGGCCCGCTTTCGGCCGGGAAATTGACCGGATTCCTGCGCAGCCGTACGCTGTTTGATACCTCAGTGTCCGTCCTGCCGGCGGAATCCGGAACTTCGGAGTGCAGCCACATCCGGCGCCGAAATCGAATTTTGATAGGCAATGAGTGGGCGTTCAGCTAGAATCAGACATCATCCTGTTGGCCTGCCTGAATCTGTTTCATGGTTAGATTTCCTTATTCGCTGTTGTGGTCGACCGCAGTCTGGACTGTGGCCTGTACGACCGCACGAACTGACCAGCCGCCGACCGCTGCGGGAGCAGTGGCAGTCGCTGTTTCGGACAGTCCCGGCTGCTTTGGGACGAGCTCATTCCGGGACTCGTGGATCAAGGTGGGGGAACGGATTTGCCTGAAATGTCATGTGTCCGGTGGTGATGCGACAGACAGTAAATTTCGGTTGCGTGATGTGTTTCGGGTTGCGGCGGCTGAACGTGCTGCGACCGTGACTCAGAATTGTGACGCATTTACGCGAATGGCACTCGCCCGTGAAGCAGACGGTCGCTCCCGATTGATCGTTAAGGCAACAGGTGGACTGGATCACGGCGGCGGCGAGGTGTTGCCGGCGGGTTCGACGGAACTTCGTGTCCTTCAGGAATTTGTTGAGAGCCTGAAACGAAAATCCCCGGAATCCCATGCTGGCGGATCGGTTGACGCTGATGATCTGACATCGTTCTTTGACGGCGTTGACATGCTGTCGCACCAGCGGTTGCTGCGCCGTGTTAGCCTGTCACTGGTCGCCCGACTGCCGAATGATTCTGAGCGACAGGCGGTGCAGTCGCACGGACTGAATGCGTTGGAAGCAGTTCTGACCACGATGATGAAAGAAGATGCTTTCTATCAGCGACTGCAGGAAGGCTTCAATGACATCTTTCTGACCCTGGGATACAACGGAAACGGTGAAGCTGTTCTGTCATACAACCATTTCCACCAGACTCGGCACTGGTATCAGAAGCACAGTCTTGATCATCTGCCTGAGAACGAACGGCAGCGAGCCAGATACAAGCTGGCTGACCAGTATCGTGAAGCATTACGCCGCGAACCGCTGGAACTTCTGCGTTACATTGTCGAACAGAATCGGCCGTTCAGCGAGATTCTGACCGCCGACTACACGATGGTATCGCCCTACACTGCCAGAGGGTATGGAATCTTTGAGGAACTGCAGGGCCAGTTTCAGGATCCGGACGATCCCTTTGATTACATTCCCGCAAAACTGACGGCCCTGAAGCATCGGGACGGCAGTATTCAACCAACGGACGATGGTCACTACCCGCACTGCGGTGTTCTGAGCATGTTTCAGTATCTGCGCCGCTATCCCACGACGGAAACCAATCGAAACCGTTTGCGGGCGAGAATGTATTACCAGCATTTTCTGGGCGTTGACATCATGAGTCTTGCTCCGCGTGTCAGTGACGCTGCGGCGATCGACGCAGCCTATGAAGTCCCGACGCTGCAGGCGGCGGAATGCGTTGTCTGTCATCGGACGATCGATCCGGTCGCCGGGCTGTTTCAGGACTACTACAATGAAGACGGTCACTATGGTCCGCGGAAAGACGGCTGGTTCACGGACATGTTCGGCGCGGGGCGTGAGGGACTCGATTTACCTGAAGCACAACGCTGGAGGTCGCTGCAGTGGCTGGCAGAACAAACTGTGACGGATCCACGGTTTGCAATCGCTATGGCGGAACACGTCTACTACATCCTGATGGGGCGAAATGTTGTACGGCCCCCAACCGACATTGATGATGTCGCCTTCGCGGCTCGACGACGGGCCTGCCTTGCGCAGCGTGAACTGATCGAACATGCTGCGAAGGCATTCACAGACAGCGACTTCAATCTGAAGGTGATTTTTCAGCAGCTGATTGTTTCGTCGTTCTATCGTGCCGACGGAGTATCGGCAGCGAGGCTTGATCCGCAGCGAATGGCGGAACTTGACGATGTTGGTGTTGTCAGATTGCTCAGCCCGGAACAGATCGAACGGAAGATTGCGGCAGTGTTCGGGGAATCATGGGGACGGCTCGATAAGTCCTACGCAATTCTGTACGGCGGCATCGATTCCAGGGAAGTCACCGAACGTCTGACAGAACCCAGCGGTGCGGTCGGAGCTCTGCAGCGAATTCTGGCGAATGACGTCGCCTGCAGGCATGTCGCAGCTGATTTTGCTCTGCCGCCGGACGAGCGACGTCTGTTTCCGGGGATTCAGCCGGATGTTGTCCCCG
>Ga0315316_10002484_pt1 | contig 13218 bp, 11 predicted proteins | sample M160m3416metaG_FD_203702 | JGI IMG/M metagenome (GOLD analysis project Ga0315316, IMG submission 203702) | Ammonia-oxidizing marine archaeal communities from Monterey Bay, California, United States - M1 60m 3416 | ecosystem: Environmental > Aquatic > Marine > Intertidal zone | place: USA...
GGTACAATCGTGAAGCCTTAGAGGTATATTACAGAGGAAATGATATATCTGAAATATTAGGAATGACAGTATCCGAATCTTTAGAATTATTTTCAAACATACCAACTATAAAAAGAAAGCTGCAAACCTTACAAGATGTTGGTTTGGGTTACATTAGATTAGGGCAACCTGCTCCACAGTTAAGTGGAGGAGAGGCCCAAAGAATAAAATTGGCAACTGAACTTTCAAAAAGATCTACAGGCAAAACACTATATATACTTGATGAACCAACTACAGGACTTTCATTCCAAGATTGCGATCAACTTTTAAAAGTTATACATAGATTGGTAGATTCTGGTAATTCTGTTCTACTAATAGAACATCACTTAGATTTAATAAAAAATGCCGACTGGATAATAGATCTAGGGCCAGGTGCCGGAAATTCAGGAGGCGAAATACTTTGTACTGGAACTCCCGAAGAAATATCGCAAAATAACGATTCTCTTACAGGTAAATATTTAAAAGATATCCTTGCAAAATAGTATTTTGAGCACTCTTCCCATAATAGATGTATATGTATATAATCCTTCACATAAAACACGTATACGTATATAATCAGATATATGTAAAAGTTTGTTACTTAAACGGATAGTAGGAGGAAGCATTTGAAGTGGATAAATTTTGAAAACCCACGAACAATAGATGAGGCTGTTAAGTTATTAGCAGACTCAAATGGACAAGCTAAACCACTAGCTGGAGGAACCGACTTAATTGTTCAATTAAGAGTTGGAGACCCGAGAGTTAATGCAAATAATGTCATTGACATAAAAGGAATCCCAGAACTAAATGAATTAAGTTACGATGCTAAAAATGGTTTAACTATTGGGGCCGCAGTACCACTATATAAGATCTATAATGACGAAAATGTAAAGAAACATTATCCTGCCATAATAGACTCTGCTTCTTTAATAGGAGGGACTCAAATTCAAGGTCGAGCCTCACTAGGTGGGAACTTATGCAATGCTGCTCCTAGTGGAGACGGCATTCCAAACTTAATAGCCCACGGAGCTATTGCAACGATCGTAGGGCCTAACGGTACAAGAGAAGCAAATGTTGAAGATATTTGTATAGGTCCAAGAAAAACATCCATAGAAGATAACGAACTACTAGTATCCATAAATTTCCCCATAAACCCATCAGGATTTGGAGCAAGTTATTTAAGATTTATACCTCGAAATGAAATGGACATTGCGGTTGCAGCAGCAGGAGTATCGGTTGTTATTGAAAATGGAAAATTTACCAACGCTAGAGTCTCTCTTGCATCTGTTGCCCCAACACCGTTATTTGTAAAAGAAGCTGGAAATGCCCTGATAGGGAAATCTGTTTCTCCTGAGTCTATAAGTGAAGCTGCAGTATTAGCTAAAAATGCGGCTACACCTATAACTGATATGAGAGGTACAGCTGAATATAGAAAACATCTATGTGAAGTTCTAACACAACGGGCACTTGATGCCGCGATTGAAAGAGCACAGGAGAATTAAACAATATGACTATGACAGAAAAAAAAGTTCACGTGCAATCAGTAATCAACGGAGAACCGACAGACTTTTTGTGTGAGCCCAGGCAAAGCCTATTAGAAGTACTAAGAGATGTGATAGGCCTAACGGGAACGAAAGAAGGTTGTGGAGACGGAAATTGTGGAGCTTGTACTGTTAATATGGATGGCAGAATAGTAACTTCGTGCTTAGTCCTAGGAGTTGAAGCAGAAGGAGCTTCAATAGAGACAATAGAAGGTGTTGCAGATGGAAGTAATTTGCACCCTTTGCAAGTATCTTTCTTAGAAAATGCAGCTCTCCAATGTGGGATATGCACACCAGGATTTATAATGTCATCTAAAGCTTTATTAGAGCAGAACCCTGACCCTACCGAACATGAAATACGGTTCTGGTTGGCTAACAACCTATGTAGATGTACAGGATATGACAAAATCATTAGAGCTGTACAAGATGCAGCAGAAAAAATGCGCCAAGCGTAATTTAATTTAAAAAGGGTAAAAATATGACAACAGCAGATTACGAAAGAAATCAAGTCTTATCTACAAAAGAGTTTAAAGTTGTTGGAACTAGACCAATAAGACACGATGGTGCAGACAAGGTAACAGGACGTGCTATATACGGGGCTGATTTTGATGCTGCCGGACTATTACACGGTAAAATCTTAAGAAGCCCCCATGCACATGCGAAAATTGTTTCTATTGATACAAGTAAAGCTGAATCTTTGGCTGGGGTAAAAGCTGTTGTTACTTATAAAGATTTCCCCCAAGTATCCAACTCAAAAGTTGATTTAGGTGAAGCTGTAACCGAATTAAAATGGTTAAGAGATAACATATTAGCAAGTGATAAGGCTCTTTATGCAGGCCACGCAATTGCAGCTGTAGCAGCATCTAACCCTCACGTAGCTGAAGAAGCAATAAAGCTAATAAATGTTAAATATGAAATATTAGACCCTGTCATGACAACGCAAGAAGCAATGAGCGAAAATGCCTCAATTCTTCATGAATCTCTTGAAACAGAGGAATTAGGTAAAAACACCGGCGTAGTCAGTAATGTAGCAAAGCATTTCCAACATGTTAAGGGAGATATCGAAAAAGGGTTTAAAGAAGCAGACATAATACTAGAAAGAGAATACAACACAAAAACTGTACATCAGGGGTATATAGAACCTCATAATGGAACTGCAATATGGAGCCCTGACGGAAGATTACATATTTGGTGTAGTACTCAAGGGCCCTTTGTAGTACGCGAGAGCATGGCCAAATTATTGGATATGCCGATGTCAAAAATAAGAGTGACTCCTACTGAAATCGGAGGTGGATTTGGTGGAAAAATACCTGTTTACGTAGAACCTGTTGCCGCTCTTCTTTCTAAAAAAACAGGAACTCCTGTAAAAATTGTAATGACTAGAAAAGAAACATTTGAAGGTTCTGGACCTACTCCTGGATCTCATGTAAAAATTAAGATCGGAGCCAAAAATGACGGTACTATAACAGCTGCCCATGCTTGGATGGCCATGGAGGCAGGAGCTTACCCTGGTTCTCCAGTAGGTGCTGCTGCTCAAACCGTTTTCTCAACATATGATATAGATAACGCACTCATAGATGGATATGATGTTGTTGTAAATAAGCCGAAAACTGCAGCTTACAGAGCTCCAGGAGCTCCAAATGCTGCATTTGGAACTGAACAAGCATTAAATGAGCTAGCTGAAAAATTAGGTATGGATCCAATTGATTTGAGACTGAAAAATGTTGCGACCGAAGGTACACGTCGCCCAGATGGTCCTGTTTTTGGAAAAATAGGAGCTAAAGAGGTTCTCGAAGCAATGAGAGACCATGCGCATTACAATGCACCAAAACAAGAAGGTCACGGTCGTGGTATAGCAATAGGATTTTGGTTTAATGTCGGATTAGATTCAGCTTGTAACATATCAGTCAACAAAGATGGAACCATAAATCTTACCGAAGGATCAACAGATATTGGTGGGTCACGTACTTCAATTGCAATGCATGCAGCTGAAGTATTAGGAATACCTGTCGAAGATGTAAATCCAACCGTAGTTGACACAGATATGATAGGGCATACTGGCCCAACCGCAGGAAGCAGAACAACATTCTCAACAGGATGGGCCGCATATGAGGCTGCTCAAGAAGTAAAATCCAAATGTATTGAAAGAGCAGCAAGCATATGGGATGTAGATAAAGATTTTTTGCAAATGGAAGACGGGATCATATCTTCTAAGTCTGATCCCGAATTAAAAATGTCATTCAAAGAATTAGCAAATCAAATGAGCAGTACAGGTGGTGGAATATCAGGAGCTGCTGCTGTTAATCCTTCTGGCGTAGGAGGCTCTTTTTGTGGAAATATAGTCGATCTGTCTGTAGATTCTGATACTGGAAAAGTATCAATTGAAAGATTCACTGTTGTACAAGATGTCGGGAAAGCAATTCATCCTAGTTATGTTGAAGGGCAAATGCAAGGCGGAAGTGTGCAAGGTATCGGGTGGGCTTTGAATGAAGAATACTTTATGGGTGATCATGGTTCTATGAACAATACAAGTTTGCTAGATTACAGAATGCCTACTACCCTAGATTTACCTTTGATAGACACTGTAATTGTTGAGGTTGCCAACCCTGGCCATCCTTTTGGGGTAAGAGGAGTTGGTGAAGCTAATATAGTTCCTCCTACACCAGCAATTGCAAATGCTGTATATGATGCAACAAACAAAAGAATACAAGAATTACCATTAAGCCCAGGTGCTGTATTATCTGCAGAATAGAGGAATATTAATTGCCATTAGTGTTTATACCGTCTCTCATGCAAATTTTAACTGATGGGAACAAAAAGATTCAGATTGAAGGTTCTAATATAAGACAGGTTATTGAAAATTTAAATGATCAGTATCCAGGGATGAAGGACCGACTAGTTGATGGTGACAGAATAAAGTTGGAAATATCGGTAGCCATTGATGGTGAAATTTCAACATTAGGTATGATTGATAAAGTTTCTGAAAATTCTGAAATACACTTTTTACCTGCAATAGCAGGAGGGTAATCTTTATATAATCAACTTATAGGATATGAGTAAACATCCCTTAAATCATTCTTAAGAACTTTACCAAGTGAATTGCGTGGCAATTTATCTACAACAACAACTGATTCAGGTTTTTTGAAACTAGACAACTTGGTTCTGCAATATTCAATGATTTCGTACTCGCTAAATGATTCGCCATCTTTTATGGCTACTATTGCTCTAACTCTTTCTCCCCAATCTAAGTCAGGAACACCAATAATTGCTGATTCATCAATGGAAGGATGTGAATCTAGAACTCTTTCAACTTCTTCAGGCGAAATCATCTCTCCGCCTCTTTTTATAAAATCTTTAACCCGACCTGCTAAAAAGATATATCCATCCGAATCAATATATCCCAAATCACCAGTATAGAGCCATCCATTTCTTATAGCTTGCTCGGTCGATTCTTTTTGATTCCAATATCCTTTCATCAGTCTGTCACCTTTTGTGATGATTTCTCCAATATCACCAATATTAACTTCTAAATTATCTGCATCGACTATCTTCACTTCAACATCGGGAAGAGGTTTCCCTATTGATGTCAATCTATTTAATTTAATTTCAATTTCATCTGGAGATCCTTTTAAAATATGATCTTCAGGGGGTAACATCGTAATAGTAGCAGCTGTTTCCGTCTGGCCAAATGCGTTAATAAAATGAGCATTTGGTAATACTTCAATTGCTTTCCGTATAACTGATAATGGCATAGGAGCAGCTCCATAAGTAATAACTTCTAGAGTTGACATATCATAAGACATAAAATCAGGATGATCTATAATCATCTTTAACATTGTCGGAACCATCATAGCTCGATTCACTTTTTCTTTTTGGACTAGCTCCATCCATTCATCAGGTCGGAATTGCTTTTGTATTATTAAGGTCCTTCCACCATAAATAGCAGCCATAAACGCTTGAACCCCTGCAATATGATAAAGAGGTACAGTTAAAATGTTCTTTTCTTCAACTTCTATATCAGCAGGCATAACGTTAGACAATATATAAGACGAAAAACTTTCATGCGTTAACATAACTCCCTTGGGGAATCCTGTGGTCCCAGAAGTAAACATCAACATAGTCAAATCGTCATCCTCAGAGTATGGAGTAATTTCTGGTAATTCTATAAAATCCCCGGAAATAGTTAATTCTGACTCTGATATTAGTGATTCGTACCTAATCCAATCATCATTATCTCCATCCAAGATATAAAAATGGTCTAAAAATCCTAAAGTTGGTTTCAGCGAATCAATCATAGAGACGTATCTTTCGCCAGAAAATATAACCCTCGGAGAGGAATCTTCTAACATATGAGACAATTCTTCCTTTGTTGATCTGAAGTTTAATGGGACATAGACTAAATCTAAAAGGGCTGATGCAAAATATAATTCTATATGAGCCGGACAATTAACTTGCATAACGGCTATTCTGTCCCCAGAGGTTAACCCTATAGATTTCAACGAATTAGCTAAAATAATAACCCTGTTAAAAAGATCCGAATACGAAGTCTTTTGGCCTTCAAATATAATTGCAATTCGATCAGGTACTATTAAGTTTGAGATGTTAAGAAACTCTGAAGTATTCATTCCTGTATAATTCTCTCCATATTAAAATTTCCAGTAACTAATTTATCATCACTGTAGCTTTAATACCATATTCCAATATACAATATACGTTGTCATTAAATTTATTCGATTAAAAATTTATTAATTTCATACACATGTATTCTATATTATGTGCAAGGGGGACCAATGAGTAATTCAAAAAATTTACTAGCTTCAGTATCATCTTTTACAGAAAGTATGAGGCAAAAAGATAGAACTCCTGACTCAGTTAGAGAATTAAATAAATTTGTTAAACACTTCAAAGAAGATGCTGACATAACTACTATAACGCCTTCCCAAATCGGCGGATACGCTGAAGTAGTTTGCAAGAATGTCCTATCCTCCCAAGCAATAGATGGGCTACAGTCAGTTCGTAAATTTCTTCAATTCGCGTATAAAGAAGGTCAGACTGAAATAAATTTAGCTTCTCATTTCAGAATACGAAAACCTAGAGCATCATCCTTAGGTTCAAATGAAGATTCGATAGGTCCAGGAGGACAAGAAATGACTGCTGACGGATATGAGCAGTTAGTAAGCGAAAAAGAATCTTTAGAATCAAATCGAATATTAATAAGTGAAGCCATTCATAAAGCTGCATCAGATGGTGATGTAAGAGAGAATGCTCCTCTTGAAGCTGCTCGAGAACAACAAGGTAGAGAGGAAGCAAGAATAAAAGAAATAGAATCAATGCTAAGAACAGCGATAATAGTAGACTCAAGTGGCAAAAACACCAAAAGAGTTCGAGTTGGAGCAACAATACAGGTTGAAGAGTTGTCAAAAAAGAAAAAAGTAAAATATACTTTAGTAAGCCCTTCAGAATCATCTCCTCTAGAAGGTAAAATCTCTGATGCGTCACCTTTAGGTAAAGCATTTATTGGAAAGCGTGCTGGACAAAGAGCAATTGCCAGTACTCCTCGAGGGGATACAGAATTTAAAATTCTCAACATATCTTAAAATATCATTGAATACTTAATTAAAGACACTTATGAGTTCAAAAACAGTTAGTTCAGACACAGCAGAATTAATTAATGATCTTAGCCGTACTATTCAAGGTGAAGTCAGATCTGATGACATGTCTAGAACTTTATGGAGTACTGATGCGAGTATTTATCAAATAAAACCCGTAGCAGTCGTTCTCCCAAAATCTAAAGATGATGTCATATCTGTAATAGAAACATGTCATAAATATGGAGTATCTGTATTACCTAGAGGTGGAGGAACAAGCCTAGCAGGTTCAACCGTAGGGGAATCGGTCATTGTAGATTTTTCACGATATATGAACGAGCTCAAAGAAGTAAACATTGAGGAGCAATGGGTTAAGACTCAACCAGGCATCGTATTAGATGAATTAAATCAAAAAATTGAAAAACATGGTTTTTTATTCGCACCTGATCCTAGTACAAGCAATAGAGCTAATGTAGGAGGGGCGCTCGGAAACAATTCATGTGGAGCCCACTCAATCATGTGGGGAAAAACAATAGATAACACTTTGGAATTAGATGTTATTTTATCAGATGGAACTCCAACCCAATTAGGCCCATTAACTAGTGAACACTTAGAATATAAAATGCGTATGAGTGGACTGGAAGGAACTATCTATAAGGACTTATTCAAAATAGGAGAAGCTCACAGAGACGAAATATTAGACAGATATCCCAAAATACAACGTCGAGTATCTGGATATAACCTAGATGAATTTCTGGGTGGAAGTGATTTTAACATGGGCAAGTTTGTTGTAGGTTCTGAAGGTACATTATTAACCATAACTGAAGCTAAACTAAGAATAGTTCCGCTGCCTAAAGTTAAATGTTTAGCTGTCCTGCACTGCAATGAACTCATAGAATCAATGGAGGCGACAGTAGCTTCTCTAGAAATCAATCCCGGTGCGGTTGAACTAATTGGAAGTATGATAATAAAACAAGCTCAATCAAATTTAACATACTCTAGAATCACTGATTTCATAAGTGGAACACCCGAAGCTCTTTTAGTAATAGAATTAGTCGCTGATTCAAATAAAGAATTAGATGATAAATTTGAGAAATTGAAAAAATTAGTCAAATCTGGTGGATGGGGATATGAACTAACCAAATTGTCATCAAAAGAAGACCAACAAAAAGTATGGGACGTGAGAAAAGCTGGATTGGGCCTCATGATGAATGTTCCCGGAGAAGCGAAGCCTATCCCTTTTGTAGAAGACACAGCTGTATCCCCTGAAGTACTTCCAGAATTTGTGAGAAGATTTGATTCTATTGTGAGAAAACACGGAACAGAAGCCGGATATTATGGGCATGCAAGTGTTGGCTGTTTACATATTAGGCCTTTAATCAATTTAAAAAATCAAGAAGGAATTGACCGAATGGTCCGGATTTCTGATGAAGTAAGTGATTTAGTATTAGAGTTTGGAGGATCCCTAAGTGGAGAGCATGGCGATGGACTTGTACGAAGTGGGTATAACAAAAAAATGTTCGGGGACAAAATATATCAAGCATTCAAAGACGTAAAAAATACTTTTGACCCTGATAACATAATGAACCCCGGTAAAATTGTTGATGCCCCTTCTATGACAGAAAACTTACGGTATGGAACTTCTTATAATACATTACCCATAAAAACAGGATTCTCATTTGATAAAGAAAATGGATTTGCTGCAGCAATTGAAATGTGTAATGGACAAGGAGCTTGTAGAAAAACAACTTCCGGAGTGATGTGCCCGTCATATATGGTCACCCTCGATGAAGAACATTCAACTAGGGGAAGAGCAAATGCTCTGAGAGCTGCCATTACAGGGAGAATACCTACTCACTCTCTTGACGACAAACGTTTATATGAAGTGATGGATTTATGCCTAGAATGTAAGGGATGTAAAGCCGAATGCCCTTCCAACGTTGATATGGCAAAATTAAAATATGAATTCTTAAACAGTTATCACAAATCACATGGTCATAAATTAAAAAATAAGTTCTTTGGAAACGTATCAACTTTAAGTAAAATGGGAGCATTCTTTGCCCCTATAAGCAATTGGATGATGAAAACAAAGTTTTCAAAAATATTATTAGAAAAATCTATAGGGATTGACCAAAGGCGCACATTACCCGAATTCAAATCACAAACATTTATTCAGTGGTTTAGATCAAGGGAAATTCCCAATACCAAAAATAAAAAAGACCAGGTTGTTCTATATCCTGACACTACCACTAACTATAATCATCCCGAACTAGGAATATCAGCAGTCACAATATTAGAAAAGCTAGGATACGAAGTTGTTGTTCCTAATTTGAAGTGCTGCGGAAGGCCTAAATTATCTAATGGAATGATGGATGAAGCAAAAAGTGATATCGATATAAATATATCATCAATTCATCCTTACATTGCCAATGGAGCCAAATTAGTTGGGATAGAGCCTAGTTGTATACTGGGCTTCGTAGGAGATTTCCCTGACCTTGCTTCAAATAAAAATAAAGCTTATGAAATTTCAGAAAACACTATGTTGATAGAAGAATTTTTGTTGCACCATTTCGATACAAAAAATGAAGTTGAATTTTCTAATCCTCCCAAGAATAAAAAAGCCTTATTTCACGGACATTGTCACCAGAAAGCTTTGGTCGGAACTTCCCCCGCTATGCAATTACTTAATAGAATACCCGGTTTAGAAACAACTGAAATAAATTCAGGATGCTGTGGGATGGCAGGATCATTCGGCTTTGACAAAAGCCACTATGACATATCCATGGATATTGGAGAAATGACTTTGTTTCCAAGAATACGTGAAGAATCGGATGATGTGATTATAATCAGCGAAGGGGTCTCTTGTCGACAACAAATACAAGAGGGGACAAAAAGAAATTCTAAGCACATCGTTCAAATATTAGCGGATTATATATAAATATTAAACTGGACCTTGTTCTGGTATTAAACGATCAATATTAATTGCTTTATTTGATCTGGTATGCCTAATTTTAAGTGTTTCCCCTATCATTAGAATATCAAAAGTATGAGAATCTACTTCTATTTTTTGCGAAGATACATGTATTTTATATTCAGATGTACCATCAACGTGTTCTTTTACTTCAAGCAATCCCTCAATAATCCTATACGGAGGAAAAATATCTATGAAGCTATATAAATATTTCAGAAAATACTTTATTAATATCAAAATTAATCCTATATACAAAAAATACTAAATGAATTATAAAAACTCTTGGCCAAAATTTAAATAGCTTATTATATGTATATGATTATATTTTAAAACTTATATTGGAGATAATATGAAAGTAGGATTTGTAGGATTGGGATTAATGGGTAAATGGATGGCCAAAAATATTTTGTCTGGAGGCCATCAATTACTAATTAATGATATAGACTCAAACACAGGAGAAGAGTTGGCTCAAATGGGAGCTATATGGAAAGATACTCCTGCTAAGGTAGCATCAGATAGTGATATTGTTTTCACTTCACTACCAAATCCTGAATCAGTTATATCCGTCGCACTAGGTGAAAACGGCATATTAGAAGGAATCAACACTGGAAGCTCCTATTATGACCTCAGTACAACAGATCCCAGCACTATGAAAGAAATATACGATAAAGCTTCTTTAAAAAAAGCATTTGTGTTTGACGCACCAGTAAGTGGAGGAACTAATGGGGCTAAAGATGGTAGCCTTTGTATAATGGTTGGTGGTGATGAAACAGAATTTGAAAAACACAAATCAATATTAGAATTAATGGGTAACGAAATCATTTATTGCGGCGGCATAGGCTCTGGAGCAACATGCAAAATTGTGAACAATTTAATAGGAATGACTTTAAATGTTGTACTAGCAGAAGCGCTCAGTATAGGAGTAAAAGGCGGAGTACCTGTAATGAAATTATATGAAACAATTTCTAAAAGCACTGGAAACACGTTTATAATGCATACTTTTACAAATGGTTTATTTGCACGAAATTTTAACCCTGGATTTAAATTGTCCCTGGGAGCCAAAGACATAGGTTTAGCAACCAAATTAGCAGAATCTTTAGAAGTCCCAACAGAAGTATCAAAAATTATTCAAGAACGATTTCTTAAAGCCTTAGAACGAGGTTGGGGGGAAGAATCTACCCATGCAGTCGCCAAGTTACAAGAAGAACTATCAGGAATACAATTAAAAAAATAATATACAATTACTACATTATATTTAAAACATATGCGAACAAAAGGAGAAATAGTGAGCGCTATCATTAGGATACCAACTCCATTAAGAAAAATAACAAACGGAGAATCTAAAATAAATATCATGCCTGGCACATTAAATGAGACAATTAATTTGTTAGAAAATCAATACCCTGGATTCAAAGAGAAAATTTGTGACGAAAATGGTAATTTAAGAAGCTTTGTAAACATTTATATAGACGGAGAAGATATTCGATTCATTAAAGGAATGGATACTGAAATAATTCAAAACAGTGATGTAAGTATTGTTCCCGCCGTTGCCGGAGGGTAAGATCTATTTCTTACTTCTAGCCTTAGCCTGAGTTAATCTAACATTTTCGTTTGCAGGTTTATAATTCTTAAGGAAATCATCTCTAAAATCATCAAACTCATTATTTACAATAGATTTCTTAATCCTGTCCATTAAGTTAGTTAAAAAATATAAATTATGTATAGACGCTAAACGATAAGCCAAATATTCTTTGGCTTTAAATAGATGATGTATATATGCTGCAGAAAAATTATTACATGAATAACAATTACAATCCTTATCAAAAGGGTCATCAATAAATTTATATTTCAAACTAGTTACATTAACTCTTCCATAATACGAGAATAATGCTCCATTTCGTGCCACCCTAGTAGGTAAAACACAATCAAACATATCTACACCTCTATAAACACACTCAACTAAATCTTCAGGAGACCCAACCCCCATTAAGTAACGTGGTTTATTAACAGGTAAAAACGAAGTTGTAGCTTCTACCATATCGTACATTTCTTTCTTAGACTCTCCCACACTTAATCCACCAATTGAATATCCAGGCATATCAAGAGAAGTAAGCAAGTCAGCAGATTTCGCTCGTAAATCTTTAAATAACCCTCCCTGCACAATACCAAAAAGCAATTGATGTGTTGTTTTCTTTGCATCTAATGATCTATTAAGCCATCGAAATGTTCTATCCATAGCTTGCTCGACGTCTTGTTCATTAGAATCTGAAGGCAGACATACATCCAAAGGCATTGCTATATCAGAATTTAATTTAGATTGTATTTCAATAACTGATTCAGGTGTAAGTTCATGAACAGATCCATCGATATGGGATTTGAAAATTATTCCGTCTTCATTGATCTTCCTCAGATGTTCAAGACTAAATCCTTGAAATCCTCCACTATCTGTGAGTATAGGCAAATCCCAGTTCATAAATTCATGTAGTCCCCCAAATACCCCAAATACCTCCATACCAGGACGTAAATACAAATGATATGAATTCCCCAAAATAATTTGCGCCCCAATATTATGTAGGTCTTCAGAAGATAATGATTTAACGGAAGCTTGTGTTGCAACTGGCATAAATACTGGAGTTTCTATTGAACCGTGGGAAGTATTTAATATAGCTACCCTAGCGTTATTATCAGAAGATTTAATTTCAAAATTAGTCATACTTACTAACGTTTTGAGAAATTAGCAAATTGCTCAGGCCAAATCCCTTGTAATATTAAATAAACTCCCATTATAAGAACTACAAATAGTAATATTTTGAGAATTAAAGATCCTTTAACATATTCCATAAGCCTAGCCCCGATCTGTCCACCAATAATAAGCCCTACTCCAGAATATATAAATGTAGGATACCAATCTACATTTCCTAAGTAGGTATGAACAGCAGCTCCAAGAGTCGCATAAATAGATAATGCAAATATAGATGTCGCAACAGCTACTTGGATAGGAAATTTAAATCCTGAAACCAATACGGGGGTTCTGATAAAGCCTCCACCTGTTCCAAAAAAACTAGAAATAAATCCAAGTAATAAATTAAATGCTGTTGCT
>Ga0315316_10002486_pt1 | contig 13213 bp, 12 predicted proteins | sample M160m3416metaG_FD_203702 | JGI IMG/M metagenome (GOLD analysis project Ga0315316, IMG submission 203702) | Ammonia-oxidizing marine archaeal communities from Monterey Bay, California, United States - M1 60m 3416 | ecosystem: Environmental > Aquatic > Marine > Intertidal zone | place: USA...
GGAATTCCGCAGGCTGGATTAAGCAAACTTAAAGATAAAATTTTTGGTGTTGAAAATAACTTAGACGAATTAAATGGTATTGATTTTAAAAAAGGATGTTATGTCGGTCAAGAAAATACTTCGAGAATTAAATTAAGAAATAAGCTAAGAAGAAGAATTTTACCAGTTTTAAAAATTACGGGGAAAATTTCTGAGAATGATGTTATTAAATATAAAGATCAGGAAATTGGAAAAATTATGATTGATGAACCATACTCATTCGCACTCATTAAAGTTGTTGAGCCAGACTTAAAAGAATTCATTAATACTGAGCTTATCTGCGGTAATTCGAAAGTTAAAATATTAAAACCTGGATGGATTTAATTTTGGTGCGGTTAGAGAGACTCGAACTCTCACTGGGGAACCCCCACTTGGCCCTCAACCAAGCCTGTCTACCAATTCCAGCATAACCGCATGTGCGTCAGAATAAATGAATGACAATTTATCTTCAAGTTGATAGATTTTATTTATGGAATTGAGTGAACAAATAAAAAAAGAAACGGATCCAATTTACCAAAAAGTTTCTAAAGTTATTCCTGAAATAGAATGGGCTTTTCATGCTCCTTTGATTTATAAAATTAATATGCTGAAAAAGCAAAAAAATGCTGTTGTATTAGCGCATAACTATCAAACACCAGAAATTTTTCACGCGGTGGCTGATATTGCGGCTGACTCTTTGGCTTTAGCTGTTGAAGCAAAAAAAACTGATGCTGATATTATTGTTTTGTGTGGAGTTCACTTTATGGCTGAAACTGCAAAATTGATGAACCCATACAAAAAAGTTTTATTACCTGATATGGGAGCTGGATGTTCTTTAGCATCATCAATTACTGGAAAAGATGTAAGAATGCTTAAAGAAAAATATCCTAGTGTGCCTATTGTAACTTACGTAAATACTTCTGCAGAAGTTAAAGCTGAGTCAGATATTTGTTGTACGTCGGCTAATGCAGTCAAAGTTGTTGAATCCCTTGGGTCAGATAAAGTTATATTCTTACCAGATCAATATATGGCAAAATACGTCCAATCAAAAACAAATGTTCAAATTATATCTTGGATTGGAACATGTATTGTGCATGAAAAATTTAGTGCTCAAGAAATTAATGATATAAAAAAGCAAAACCCTGGAATTAAAGTTTTAACTCATCCTGAGTGTACGCCAGAAGTTATTGCAGCTTCAGATTTTACTGGATCAACTTCAGGCATGAGTAAATATGTTAAAAATAATCAACCAAAAAAAGTTATGTTAGTCACTGAATGTTCCATGAGCGACAATGTTCAAATAGACAATCCAAATGTTCAATTTATTAGACCATGTAATTTGTGTCCTTACATGAAATCAATCAGTCTACCAAAAATATTAGAGTGTCTTGAAAAAGAAAATAATGAAATTCTTATACCTGAAGTAATTATAAAAAAAGCTCAAAGAGCTGTTGATCGTATGATTGCAGTAGGTCGTAGTCATTAAAGCGTGATAAGTAAAAATCTAGTAAAACAAGCTATGTCAGAAGATTTAAAACCTTCTGGAGATGTCTCAACTAAACTCATCAGAAATAATAAAAAAATTAAAGCAAAAATTATTTTAAACCAAAGTTGTGTAGTTGCTGGATTAAGCTTTGCTAAAGAAGCTTTTAAATATTCAGATAAAAAAGTTGTTTTTAAGACAAATACGCAAGATGGCAGAAAAATAAATAAGGGAAAAGTTGTAGCTATTGTATACGGAAAAGCCAAAGGAATTTTAAAAAGTGAAAGAGTGGCTCTCAATTTTTTAAGTCTTATGTCTGGAGTAGCTACAATAACAAGAAAATTTGTAGATAAAGTTAAAGATAAAAATTGTAAGATTTGCTGTACAAGAAAAACAACGCCAAATTTGAGATTTATTCAGAAATATGCTGTAAAACTTGGTGGAGGAACTAACCATAGATTTAACTTAAGTGATGAAATTTTAATAAAAGACAACCATGTTGCTATCGACGGAAATATTCGAAAATTAGTTAAAAGAGCCATAAAAAATAGGAAAGGTAAAAAAATTACAGTCGAAGTAGACAATTTAAAGCAGTTTAAAAAAATTATAGATTTAAAATTTAACAGAATATTATTTGATAATATGAGTCTTAAAAATCTTAGAAAAGGGGTTAAGCTTTCAAATAAACTTTATGAAACAGAGGCTTCGGGAGGAGTTTCTCTAAAAAATGTAAGAAAAATTGCTTCCACCGGAGTCAAAAGAATATCAGTAGGTCAAATTACTCATAGTGCACCAAGTATTAATTTTAATTTGCAAGTTTAAATTTAAATAATTTTCTGTGTTTCGTTACTCTTCCTCTTACTCTTTTTCTCCATAATAAATAACTTTTTTTCTTTAAATTTTTTCTCATTATTTTAACAACTTCTTTTTCACTTAAACCTGTTTTTTTCTTTATTTCTTCAAAAGATATTCTGTCAGCCCAAGCCATTCCTATAATATCATGATTGGACATGAGATTATTTCTTTTTCTTTAAATAAGCTTGCGCAGCAGCTAATCTTGCTATTGGAACTCTGTATGGAGAGCAAGAAACATAATTTAATTTAGCTTTTTCACAAAACTCTATGCTTGCGGGGTCTCCACCGTGTTCCCCACAAATACCTAGTTTGAGAGATTTTTTTTCTAAGCGTCCTCTCTCTGTAGCGATTTTAATTAACTCTCCTACTCCTCTTTCGTCTATGCTGATGAACGGGTCTTTGTAAAAAATTTTATTTTCAACATAATCATTAAGGAATTTTCCTGAATCATCTCTGCTAATGCCAAAAGTTGTTTGTGTTAAATCATTAGTTCCAAAACTAAAAAAATCTGCATATTTTGCTATATCTTTAGCTCTTAATGCTGCACGAGGAAGTTCTATCATAGTACCTACATAATATTTTATTTTTACTGCATTTTTTTTTTGAACTTCATTAGCTGTTTTATCTACTAAATTTTTTAGTATTTGAATTTCTGCTGCAGTAGATACTAAAGGTATCATTATTTCAGGTATAACTGATTTTATCTTTTTGCTTTTACATTCAATTAAAGCTTCAAAAATTGCCATACATTGCATTTGGTAAATTTCTGGAAAAGAAATCCCAAGTCTACACCCTCTATGACCTAGCATTGGATTTTGTTCATGAAGTTCGACTATTCTAGACTTGATGTCATTATTAGACATATTTAATTCTCTTGCTACATCAGCAATATCTTTTTCTGTTTTAGGTAAAAACTCATGCAATGGAGGATCAAGCAATCTAACTGTTACTGGTAAACCATTCATAATTTTAAAAATTTCAACAAAATCTTTTTTTTGATAAGGTAATAGTTTTTCCAAAGCTGATTTTCTATCGTCTAATGTTTTTGAAAGAATCATTTGTCTAACTGAAACAATTCTTTTTTCATCAAAAAACATATGCTCTGTTCTGCATAGTCCAATACCTTCTGCTCCAAAATCTTTTGCTATTTTGGTATCTGCTGGAGTTTCTGAGTTAGTTCTTACTTTAAGTTTTCTGAATTTATCAGCCCAACTCATTACCTTAGAAAAATCTCCAGAAATATCAGGTTTAACCGTTGGGACTTTTCCAAGCATAACTTTTCCTTTTCCTCCATCTATAGTTATAACTTCACCTTCCTTGATTATATATTCTCCCGATTTAAATTCTTTTTTTTCATAATTAACTTTGATTTCACTAGATCCCGAAACACAAGGTTTTCCCATACCTCTGGCTATTACAGCAGCATGGCTAGTCATTCCTCCTCTTGCAGTAAGAATGCCTTTGGCTGCATGCATGCCACTTATATCTTCTGGTGAGGTTTCAACTCTTACTAATATTGTATCTTGCATTTGTTCCTTTAATTTTTCCGCCTCGTCTGCAGAAAAAGTTACTTTTCCACTTGCGGCACCAGGAGATGCTGGCAATCCAGATGCAATTATTTTTTTTTCAGCTTTTTCATCTAATGTTGGATGTAATAAAGTATCTAATATATTAGGATCAACTCTCAAAACTGCTTCCTTGCTTGAAATTAATTTTTCCTGAACCATATCGACAGCAATTTTAATTGCTGCTTTGGCAGTTCTCTTTCCAGATCTAGTTTGTAGCATCCATAATTGATTATTTTCAACAGTAAATTCTATGTCTTGCATATCTTTATATTTTTTTTCTAATAGTTTGAAAATTTTTTTAAGCTGTTGAAAAATTTTTGACATAGATTTATTCATTGAAAGTATGTTTTTAGGAGTTCGCGTGCCAGCCACAACATCTTCTCCTTGCGCATTAATTAAATATTCTCCAAAAATTTCATTTTTTCCAGTCGACGGATTCCTTGTAAACGCAACTCCTGTGGCACTATCATCACCCATATTTCCAAATACCATGGTTTGAATATTAACAGCAGTTCCCCAATGATCAGGTATTGAATTTATTCTTCTATAAATTTTGGCCCTCTTGCTATTCCACGATAAAAAAACAGCGCTAATTGCTCCCTGTAATTGTTCATTTACATCTTGAGGAAAATTTTTCTTAGTCTTTTCTTTAACCACTTCTTTAAAATTATTTATTAAGCCATCCCAATCATCTTCTTCGAGTTCAGTATCTTGAATTACGCCCTTGGTTAACTTGTAATTATCAATTAACTCTTCAAAAAAATGTGATTCTATTCCAAGAACAACATTGCTGTACATCTGAATAAGCCTTCTATAACTATCTTTAGCAAATCTTCCGTTAAAAGTTTTTTTTTTTAATGCGACTACAGTTTTATCATTTAATCCCAAATTTAAAATTGTATCCATCATTCCTGGCATAGAAACTCTTGAACCCGATCTCACGGATAATAAAAGTGGATTTGTCAAATCTCCAAATTTTTTTTTTGAAATTTTTTCGATTATTGCAATTTCTTTTTTTACTTGTTTAAAAATTTTTTTTGGAAGCTTCTTATTATTTTTATAAAAATCTTCACAAACCTTGGTTGATATTGTAAAACCAGGTGGAACTGGCAATCCAAGTTTAGCCATTTGAGCTAAATTTGCTCCTTTGCCGCCAAGGACATCTTTTGAGTTAAAACTGCCCTGAAAACCTTTATTATTAAATCTAAAAATTAATTTTTTCAATTAAGCTCCTTCTACTTTCGAAAAATCTATAAAATTATTGTAAGTCTTACAGAACATTTGCAATAATTCTAAGCGATTTTTTTTTATATCTGAATTTGAATCATTTACAATTACATTGTCAAAAAAATTATCTGTAGCAGGTTTTGCCAGTGACAATATTTTTAATGTTTCCTCATAGCTCTCATCTTTTTTTATACTCGAAAAATATTGCCGAATCTCATTTATTTTATCATATAAATTTTTTTCTTCATTTTTTTTAAATAAAAATGTCTCTGGCTGACCTGAAATCTCACCGTTTGTACTTTTTAATTCTTGTTCAATAATATTAGAAACTCTTTTGTATGTTCCAATAATTTTTTTACATATATCTTTAGAAATATTTTTATTGATTATTGAACATTTTTTGTAAAGTACTAAAAAATCACTACCACTGTGTGAAGTATCTACAGCTTCTATAATATCATTTCTTATTTTTTTATCTTTTAAAAGATTTTTAAATCTTTCTTTTAAAAAAGTTAATATTTCTTTGTTAACCAAATTATTTGTGAGTTTTGTATTCTGCTCTTCATAAGTAACTATGGAGTAGTTAATTAAGTCTTTTAATTTTATACTTAATTTATTTTCAATTATTATTCTCAACAACCCAATAGCAGTCCTTCTGAGGGCAAAAGGATCTTTTGAACTAGTTGGTTTTTCATTAATTCCAAAAAATCCTACCAAAACATCAATTTTATCAATCAAAGACACAGCTATACTAATTGGTTTTTTGGGAACATCACTATTAACGCCGGTTGGTAAGTAGTGATCACTAATTGCTAATGAAACATCTTTGTCAAATCCTTGTTCGATTGCAAAATATTTCCCCATAACACCTTGCAACTCAGGAAATTCCCCAACCAAGTCTGATACCAAGTCTGCTTTGCAAATTGAAGATGCTATTTCTATTTTTTCTTTGCTTAAATTTAATTGATCAGAAACTGAACTTGCAAGTTTTCTTAATCTTTGTGTTCTATCATAAAATGTACCTAGCTGATTAAAAAAAGATAAATTTCTTAATTTTCCTACCTGTTTAACTAAACTCTGAGTTTTGTTCTTATCCCAAAAAAATTTAGCATCAGACAATCTTGCTTCAATAACTCTTTGATTTCCAATCTTAATATAGCCTTTCTTGTCCACAAGATTAGAAACTAATAAAAACAAATTTGTTAGTTTGCCATTATTCTCAAAGAGAGGAAAATACTTTTGATGTTGTTGCATAGTAACAATTAAAATTTCCTGTGGTATCTTTAAATAAATTTCGTCAAATTTACCCATAATAACATTGGGTTTTTCGACCAGATTAACCACTTCCTCAATCAATTTTTCATTAAAATTGTTTTTTAAGTTTTTAGAATTGCAAATATTATTCATCTTTTTTAATATTATTTTTTTTCTTTTTTCTTGATCTAAAATAATATTTTGAGATTTAAGAACACTTAAGTAGGTTTTAAAACTATTTATTTTTTTCATTTTATCCTCATTCGTTCCATCTACTAGAGTTAAATCGCAGCTTTGAAGATGAAAAAAATTAAAATGAACTACTTCATTATTGAATAGCGCGATAATTGATTTTAATGGCCTACCCCAATCTAAATCATAAGCTGCCCATTTCATTGACTTTTTCCATGAATAACTTTGAAGTGATTCAGGAATAATTGATTGTAGTTCTTTTGAAACATTGATTACCTTTAGTTTAGTTTCTGCAAAGTAAAATTCTCCTTTTTCAAGATTTTTTTTATATACATCTGACTTATTTAAATTATTTGATTTAATAAAACCGTCCAGTGCTTCTTGTGGAGCTTTTACACTTGGCCCTTTTATAATTTTTTTCTTTTGCTCTATTTTTTCAGGAATTCCTTTTATAAAAAAGACAAGTCTTTTAGGTGTTGAGAAAGACTCACTTGATTTAAAATTAATTTCTTTTTTTTTTAATTTTTGTTCAATGATTTCCTTAATTTTTTTTCTAGCATCAATTTGAAGTTTTGAAGGAATTTCTTCGCTAAATAATTCTATAAATAATTCAGCCATTATTTATTTTTGACTTTCTATCCAACTTTCTCCTGAACCTTTGGCTAACTCTCTTATTCTGGAAATATATTCAGTTCTTTGTGCAACTCCTATGACACCTCGCGCATCTAGGAGATTAAAAATATGACTAGCTTTTAAACATTGGTCGTAAGCTGGTAATGATAGTTTTTTTTCTAGCAAAGCTTTGCATTCTGCTTCGGCAATTTCAAAATTCTTTAATAATGATTCTGTATTAGCAAATTCAAAATTATAAGCTGAGTATTCTTTTTCAGCTTGATGAAAAATATCTCTATATTTTATTCCCTCGTTATTCCAAATAAGCTCAAAAACATTATTTTTTCCTTGAGTGAACATACATATTCTTTCTAGTCCATATGTGAGTTCGACTGAAACCGGCTTACATTCCATTCCTGCCATTTGTTGGAAATAAGTAAATTGGGTAATTTCCATACCATCACACCATACTTCCCAACCACGTCCTGCTGCTCCAAGAGTAGGACTTTCCCAATCATCTTCAACAAATCTTATATCGTGTTCTTTATGATTTATTCCTATTGTTGACAAACTTTTTAAAAAAACTTTCTTTATTTCATCGGGAGAAGGTTTGATTATAACTTGAAATTGATAGTAATGTTGTAAGCGATTTGGATTTTTTCCATACCTACCATCTGTAGGTCGTCTTGAAGGTTGAACGTATGCAGCTTTCCAAGGTTTTGGGCCTAATGAACGTAATGTTGTTGCTGGGTGAAATGTACCAGCGCCTACTTCAATATCATAAGGTTGAAGTATCACACACCCATAATTTCCCCAAAACTTTTGTAAATTTAAAATTGTTTCTTGAAAATTTACTGGAGTGGGTTTTCCTTTTTTTTTCTTTAATTTATTTTTTTGGTTCATTTATAAACCAAATTTTTGCCATTGAGCTCTTTCTTCTAGAGTGTTTGCAATGCTATCAATTTGATTATCAAGTGAAGAGGATAATTTTTTAGCTAAAAAACTTTTTGGTTTTTCAAGTTTTTGAATCACAACATCTTCGCCAAATTTTTCCTTTAAAACTTGTTCTGCATTTCCAATTCCATCTATTAATCCTAATTTTAAAGAAGTAGATCCTGACCAAAATTCTCCAGTAAAAGTATTATTTTTTTCAGTGTCTACAAGCTTAGAACCTCTGCTAGATTTAACAACATTGATAAAATCTGAGTGTAACTCTAATTGTATTGTTTTTAATCTTTGAATATCTTCTTCTTTTTCCTCTTTAAAAGGATCAAGAGTACTCTTGTTTTTTCCTGCGGTATAAACCCTTCTTTCTACGCCAATTTTTTTAATCGCGTCTTGAAATCCGAAAGACGCAGAAATTACACCTATTGAGCCTACAATCGAACTTGAATTCGCATAAATTTCATCTCCAGCACAAGCTATAAGGTAACCCCCTGAGGCCGCCACATCTTCAGCAAAAACTAAAACTTTTTTATTATTTTTTTTTGCCAATTTTTTTATGTAACTATATATTAAGTGCGATTGAACTGGCGAACCTCCTGGTGAGTTTATGGAGATCGCAATTGATAAAGCTTTTTTTATAGAAAAAGCTTTATCAATAATTTCCTGTTGACCAGCAAAATTTATACCTTGTTTAAATCGGCCAACAGATCCTATGACTCCAGACAATCTAATGTGAGGAATTATTTTTTTCTTCTTAAAAATTTTAAATATTGAAAACATGTGATGGTTTATATTCTAATTACCATAGTTTTTAGATCCTTTTAAAGTTTAAGTAAAGTTATATAGCTACCTTAGGTTGTAATTCTAGAGGTGCGTCACTAGTGATCTAAAAGAGTTTTTTTAAAATATAAAATAATAGCTATAATTATTAAATGGGATCAGTAATACCTTTAAAAAAAGAAATTAATAATTCTTATTTAGAGCTAAAAAATCTTGTTGGGAGCAAATTAGACGGTGTTAACCAACAGATAAAATATAAGCTTTCTAGCGAAATAAATCTTATTCACAAAATGACTAGTCACCACCTTAATTCTGGTGGAAAAAGAATCAGACCTTTATTGACCTTAGCCTCAGCAAAATTATGTGGATACAAAAATGGAAGTAGAGATATAAATTTAGCTGCGTGTGTTGAGTTAATACATAACGCAACTCTATTGCATGATGACGTAATTGATAAAAGTGATATTAGAAGAGGGATTAAAACTGCAAATTCATTATGGGGAAATCAATCTTCTATTTTAGTTGGGGATTATTTACTAAGTCGTTGTTTTGAAATGATGGTGGAAGATGGTTCTCACGAAATATTAAAATTATTATCGTCTACCTCATCAAGAATAGCTCAGGGTGAAGTTTTACAACTAGAATGTAAAGGAGAAGTAGATTTGTTAGAAGAGACTTATTTTAATATTATAAATATGAAAACTGCAGCATTGTTTGGTGCCGCTACTAGAGTTGGAGCCTGCTTAGGAGATAGAAGCCAAAAAGAAAAAGATGCATTGGAATCTTATGGAAAAAATATTGGCCTAGCATTCCAAATCGCCGATGATGCATTAGACTATTTTTCTACTAAAACAATTTTTGGAAAAGAAATTGGTAAAGATTTTTATGAAGGTAAAACCACTTTACCTTTAATCATAATTTTTCAAAGAGCTAATAGTGAAGAGAGGAATTTTCTTAAAGAAGTATTTAAAAAGAAAAAAAGAAACGAAGATGATTTTAGTGAAACTTTAGCTTTAATTAATAAATATAAAGCAGTTCAAGCAACTTTTAAGAGAGCAGAACATTTTGTTAACATTTCTTATGATTCTCTAGGAATTTTTCAAAATAGTGAAGAAAAAAGAATTTTACAAAATTTAACTGGATTTAGTCTTAATAGATCTTTTTAAGGATATAAAATTTCTTTTTTCCAATTATTTAAAACTTTATTATATTTTAATCTTTCATGTATTCTAAATTTATCACCCAACCAAAATTCAATTGAATCTGGGTTTAAGCACCATCCTGACCAGTGTTTGGGTCTAGGTAAATTTTTTTCATCTTTATATTTTGCTTTAAATTCTTTAATTTTTTTTAATAAATCTTTACGTTCAGTCATAATTTTTGATTGATCAGATGCCCACGCACCTATTCTACTTTCGTAAGGTCTGCTGTTATAGTAAAGATCTGCTTCTTCATCAGTTACTAGCGTGACACTTCCTGAGATTCTTATCTGTCTTTGAAGGGTTTTCCAGTGAAAACACATAGCCGCTTTTGAATTGTTTTTTAGATCAAGACTTTTGGGACTATTTAAATTTGTGTAAAAAACGAATCCTTTTGGACTCAAACCTTTTAAAAGAACCATTCTAACGCTAGGTTCGTTGTTTTTATTTGATGTAGCCAAAGATAAGGCGTTTGGATCATTAATCTCATTTTTTTCAGCCTCAGACATCCATATTTTAAACAGTTCTATAGGATCATTTAAATCCATGAAGCAAGAGTGCAAATCTAACGAGTTTTTTTGATTCATAAAATAGTCAAAATATTCTATATAATACAATTTAATGTCATTTAATACTTTTGGAAAGATATTTCGCTTTACAACATGGGGTGAGTCCCATGGACCTGCTATTGGTTGTGTGGTGGATGGCTGCCCTCCTAATATTCAATTATCTGAAAAAGATATACAAAAAGATATGGATCGTAGACGTCCTGGCAAATCAAAATTTACATCTCAAAGAAAAGAATCTGATAAAGTGGAAATTTTATCTGGTGTTTTTCAAGGTAAAACTACCGGAACTCCTATTTCTATGATTATTTATAATGAAGACGCAAGATCTAGAGACTATGAAACTATTAAAAATAAATTTAGACCAGGGCATGCCGATTATACTTATTTAATGAAATATGGAATAAGAGATTATCGTGGCGGTGGACGCCAATCAGCAAGAGAAACAGCTTCTCGGGTAGCCGCTGGAGCAATTGCAAAAGTTGTTTTAAATAAACTAATAGGTAAAAATTTTAAAGTTGTTGGAGGTGTTGTTCAGCTAGGACTTCTTGGGTGTAACAAAAATAATTGGAATGAAAAAGAAATAAGAAAAAATCCATTTTTTTGTCCTGATAAAAAAGCAGTTAAACTCTGGGAAAAATATCTTCTTACAATAAGAAAAAATGGTTCCTCATGTGGAGCAGTAATACAACTAAAAGCTTCTGGCGTACCAGCTGGTCTTGGTGCTCCCATTTATTCTAAATTAGATTCGGATTTGGCGAACGCATTAATGAGTATCAATGCTGTTAAAGGTGTAAATATTGGCGCTGGTATGAGCGCAGCCTTTTTAAATGGAGAAGAAAATTCTGATGAAATTAGAAATATTGGAGGTAAAGCAAAATTTAAATCCAATAATGCTGGAGGGATATTAGGTGGCATATCTTCTGGTCAAGAAATTGTTGTTTCTTTTGCAGTAAAACCTACATCATCAATTTTGAACACTAGAGAAACTATTGACAAAAAAGGTAAAAATACAAAAATTTCTGTAAAAGGAAGACATGATCCATGTGTAGGAATTAGAGCTGTACCAATTGGTGAAGCTATGATGTCTTGTGTTTTGCTGGATCACTACCTATTAAACCGAGCACAATGCGGTTAATGATGATTAATTGAATTATTTCTTTTTTAATATTTAAAATTTTCTTTCTAATATAAATTGGACAGAATCTAATAAATCATTAGCTTTAGGACCATATTTTTTTATTTTTTCATCTATTTTTTTTTTAAGAATTTTTGCAAGATTTACTGTTTCTTCATATCCTAATAAATTAACTAATGTCGCTTTACCTTTTTTTTTATCTTTTCCAGTTGTCTTTCCTGCCATCACACTATCTCCTTTGTAATCAATTAAGTCGTCAACAATTTGAAATAACAACCCAATATTTATGCCAATTTCTTTCAGCTGTTTTCTTTTTATGGAGTTTGCTCCTTTAATAATAGCAATACTTTCACAACAAAAACCAAAGAGTTCACCTGTTTTTTTCTTTTGCATATTAATAATATTTTTTTTTAAAATTTTTTTTTTTTCAAAACTTAAATCAGAATACTGACCTCCAGCTAGACCGGAATGACCAGAACATTTAGATAAAGTTTTTATCAATTGATTTTTACAATTTTCTGATAAATTTAATTCTTTTCCAGATAAAATTTCAAATGCTAATAGAAGCAAAGAATTTCCAGCTAATATTGCGGTAAATTCATTAAATTTTTTATGCACTGAAAGCTTGCCTCTTCTTAATTCATCATTATCCATTGAAGGAAGATCATCGTGCATTAACGAATAAGAATGTATGCATTCTACCGCTGATCCAATAATAATTAACTTCTTGTAATTTATGTCATAAATTTTTCCAGTATTAACTACGATTGATGATCTGAATCTTTTCCCTCCTGAAAAAACACCATACGTTATAGGTTTTAATAAAAAAGAATTTTTTTTTTGTTTTAAAAAAAAGTTCTTTAAATAAGAGTTTGTGTCATTAGCAATATTATTTAATTTTCTAGAAAAAACTGACATATGTTTATTTTAAATTATTTAATAATTTTTTTTTATTTTCTTGCAAAGTGGATTTTCTAATTTCGTTAGCTTTTTGTCTGAACTTGTCTTGGATATGATTGTTTAGCTGATTCATTCTATCGTACCATTCTATTGAATCTTCTAGATTCGTCTCTGTATTTTCTAATTTTCCGATTATCTCCTTAATCTCATTTTGTGCGTCTTTAATTGATTTAGCTCTTATATCGGCTGGAATATTTTTTGATTTCATACTATATCCATATAATAATTAATTTATGAAAAATATCTATTTAAATATATACAAACCTAATTTAGTAAATTTAAAAAAAGCAAAAAGTAACTTGGAAAATAATAATGTTGTCGCTATACCAACCGAAACTGTCTACGGATTAGCAGGAAATGCTTATTCTAACAGATCTGTAGAAAAAATTTTTAAACTAAAAAAAAGACCTTCTTTT
>Ga0315316_10002487_pt1 | contig 13213 bp, 24 predicted proteins | sample M160m3416metaG_FD_203702 | JGI IMG/M metagenome (GOLD analysis project Ga0315316, IMG submission 203702) | Ammonia-oxidizing marine archaeal communities from Monterey Bay, California, United States - M1 60m 3416 | ecosystem: Environmental > Aquatic > Marine > Intertidal zone | place: USA...
ACAACTTTTGACATAATGTATGCGTGAAACCAAACAATAATGAGCACGGAATATTTTCAAATTCAAAACCACAAAGTATTCCAAAGTTTTGGTATCCTTTGACTGCTGGAATTATCAGTGTTTGGAAAATTTTTCATATTTTTTGATGTAATTTAGGGGGTTTAGCTTTTGTGACTAACTCAAACTAACATGGTATGTTGTAATGGGTAATGGTGGTGTTTTGACCTTTGGTTCGTATATCTACGAACAAATGTTCAACCCCCCATGTTTTTTGGTGTTTTTGAAAATACGGTCTATTCGTAAATCGATAATGATATGGAGGGGGTTTAGCTTTTACGAATAAATTAAATTTTTCTGATTAAAATGTCTTGATCAAGAATCGATTTGTTTTTTCACTCATTTCAATAATTTCTTCCAATGCTTTGAAAAAAGATGGCTGATTTAGCTGTTCTTGTTTATCTAAAATGATGTAAACCCCCACCTTTTTCTTTCCATCTTCCTCTAAAAATTTTCCCACAGCCTTGATTGAATAACAAAAGTCATCAATTTTTCTCTTAAAGTTTTCTTGTTCTGTTTCATTCAATTCCCTAAATCGAATTAATTGCTTAGTTTTCATTTCAATCTTAATTCCTATGACTAGGATGTTTTCCTGGGCCTTTGGCTCAAACACTTCTGTATCGTTTCCTAATCCGTCTGAATTATTTATTGTAATTTTGAATGCGGCATCATCTGCTTTTGATTGATTAAAATCATAGTTTTCATGTATTAACCATCTCTCTACATTATCTCTTAGACGTGACATGTGGAACAAAATAATTCATAATATAATTAGTTTAACATGTTCAAATTAGTAATGTTTCTAAATTCGAGTTTAGAAACATTTACACATTTACACTATAATCTTGTTCATATATTCCAGTTGAAACCAGTGAAATATTCACTATAATATTAATCGCAGTTAGAATGATTCCAACCCATAAACATTTTTTTGCTTTTTCAGGATCATCTCTTCTTATCGCAAAATATGCAATTATGCCCCCAATCAATCCAAAGAAAATTGGAACTAAATACCACCAACGTGAGCGAATTTTTTCAGAATACATTAATTCTCAAAAAATTATTCCTCTATTTACTTTTTGCAAGCTTTTTTTGTACTTGTGTAATTTCTATTTCTACAGTCTCTAATGGATCTTCTGTGATATTTCTTTTTATCGAAAACATTTTGGGTTTTTCAAAATCTTCAGTACAATCTGGACATGCATAAACTAGTACTCTATGCTCATTTGGTGCTTTTGGGTTTGATAACCTTGGATAATAAACAAGTCTTGCACCGCAATCGACACAATATCTGTTAGCCCTTCTAGTTCTGGCCAATGTAACACTCCTGCATACTTTCTATAATGGATCCAATATTAGATCGCTACTGTCTAACGATCTAAACTAACAACGTGCAAAAAACCATCTAAATCAATTTCGAAGATTAGAAGGCGCCGTGTATCAGATTTGAACTGATGACCAATCGATTAACAGTCGAACGCTCTACCAGGCTGAGCTAACGCGGCATAATTTTTTGCAAGTAAAATGCGATTTAATCCTTCCGACGAATTAATTTGGATTGAATTTTGTGAAAAAAGCGGCTATCTCATCAGAATATTTTTCCACAATTCCTACAATTTCCATATGTTCTTCGGCACTTGGTTCTCTTTTATGATATACCTGAAATGCGCTTAGTGCTGAACCTACCATTTCTCCAACAAAAAAACCACACAAAAAATCTCCTGTATTTTCACACTTCCAAACATCTCCAATTCTAGGTGATGCCCCTGCATTCTTGTATAATTCTAAAGTTTGTGTAACTAGTTTTTCAGTTTGATCTTTGAATTCATTATCTAGAGTCAATTATTTAAAATTAATTTTCGATACCTTTTTTCTTTTCAAATTTATAGATTCCATCCAAAAATACACGATGATCTTTATTTTTTACTCTTGATCCTGTTTCAATTTCTGCTGCTGTTTGTGAAACATCTGTCAATACATGACCTGTGATTATAACATCATCCCCTTTTGGAACAACTTTAGTTTCCCCCCAAATTTTTGTTTTTCTTGCTGCACGTTCACCTTGGAAGTTTTCAATTAGAACTGTTTTTTCTTCAACCTTAACTGTGATTGGAAAATGTGAAAATACAATTTTCATTTTAATTGTATATCCTTCAACAACTCCTTCACATAGATTTCTAATTAATGATTTTGATGTATTCATAATTGAACGACTTTTATTTCGTGTACCTTGTGCTTTGAATAATACTTTTTTATCTACAACTTCAATTGTTACTGGGATTTTTTTAAAACTTTTCCACGTTTTTCCTAAAGGTCCTTGAACTGTTATCATTGGCCTTTTGTATTCCACAGTAACTCCTTCTGGAATTTCTAATTCAGTTGCTAATTTTTCTAATTGGCTAGTAGACATATCCTATCAAGAATCCTCCTAATCCTTTGTTAGATGCTTCGTGATGTGACATTACGCCTTGGTTTGTTGTAACTATCAGCATACCTCTGTTAAATGATGGAAGATATTGTTTTTCCCATTCCAGATATTCATCTTTTTTAACTTTAAATCTTGGACTGATTGCGCCACATTTTGTAATTTTTGCCATTAATTCTATTTTGAATTTTCCACCTCTGTTATCTTCTGTTCTTTCATAATCTTTGATGTATCCATGTTCTTTCAGAGTACTCAGTGCTTCTTTTGCAATCTTTGATGTTGGAAGTACAATACATTCTGATTTCCTTCGAGCTTCTGTATTGTAAATTGTAACAAATAGATTTGCTAGTACGTTCATTGCGGGCATATCATATCACCTTAATTTTTTGAATCCTAGGGAATTTGCGACTTCTCTGAAACATTGTCTGCACAAATGTAAATCGTATTTTTGAATAGAAACATAACATCCACATCTTTTACACCATCTTGCACCTCTGCCATATCGTTTTTCATTTGTTGTTCCAGGTATACTTTGTTTTCTAGGTGTATATCCTGTACCTCTATCTCCATATGATCTGTCTTTTACCATTAGTAAACACTAGCTCCAAATTCTTTTGTTAGATATGCTTTTGCCTCGTCTGGTGTGATTCTGTGATGTTTTCCAACGCTTGCTTTGTGTTTACTTCTTGTAGATATTGAAAATCCTGGTCTCACTAATCGTACTGTTACATTTAATCCTAAAATCCCGATTTTTGGATCATATTTTATTCCTGGAATATCTATGTGTTCTAAAATTCCAAACGAAAGGTTACCCATATTGTCAAAGGAACGACCATTCACTCTGTTTTCTTTTGCTTCTAGTAATTTTTTTAGTAATTCTTTACCTTCACTACCTCTTATTGTAACTGCTGCTCCAATTGGTTCTCCTTTTCTAATTCCCCAGTCTCTAATTGCTTTTTTTGCAGGTCTATCATTTACTTTTTTATTAGATATTTGATTTAATGCTTTTTTTGCAATTTCTACAGCATCTCCTGATTTTCCAAGTCCCATGTTTAAGACAACTTTTTCTAATTTTATTTCCTTCATAACATTTTCTGTCTCTTGTGCCATAAAATCACCTAATCTTTATCTCCGGTTTGTCTTTTCCAATTGGCATTACCAGTCTTGCTGGAATTTCAATTTGTCTATCGTCAAATGTAATGTCTAAACTTTTTGGAATACTGAATGTTCCTTCTTTTATTTCATCTATTTTACCAATTTTTCCTGCATTAACGCCTTTGGTAATTAAACAGTTCATTCCTTTTTCTAATTTGATTACAGATAAAATTTTAATATCCGGTATCTGTAGTACACAGGTATCGCCAACTGATACGGTTGTCTCATCTATCAATGTTTTTCCATCATGAAAACCAATTTGTGTTTTTCCATTTTTAATTGTAGTTTTTGATTTTACAAGTACAAACTTTTTTGTTTTTTCTGTATCTTCAATTTCAATTGGTTTTAGTAGTGTTCCTTCTTGTGGTACTAGTCTGTATATTTTATTTGAACCTTCTAATTCTACTACGTCCATTAAACCTGCTCCATGATGTAATGATTTTCTCATTACTCCGTCTACTTTTATTTTACCTGAATAAATCACTGATTTTGCCTCTCTCAAACTAGTAACAATTTTCAATGTGTCTCTTAGAAATACTGAGATTGGTATTGATGCGTGTTTGGATTGAGCACCGGGTTTTACTGTAACTACAAATCGTTTATTCTTTCTAGTAATTCCCCAGAAAAGTGGTGCCATCTGTCTCTTGAGTTTCTTACTGCCTGCAATGTGTACCATTATTTCTCATTATCTCCTTTCTTTGTTTTGGGGTTTGTTGCTTTTTTTACATCTTTCTTTTCTTCTTTTACTTTAGTCGTTTCTGTCTTTGGTTTATCATCTACTCTTGCAGCTGTTGCCTTCTTTCCTTCTAATTTGTTAATTCTCCATTTATCTCCTGAATCTAATCCTGTCAAAATGATATTTGTTGTGTGGACATACACGTCAAATTTCTCTCCTTTTAATTTCTCTTTTTTCACTCCCTCGATGTTTACCCCTCTATCTGGGATTGATATTTTAGTAACTTTCCCATCAACTCCTGCAAATTCGCCTCTTACAATACTTGCAGTATCTCCTTCTATGATTCGTGCACTACGTTTCCCATATTTTTTTCTTAATTCTTTTGAAAGTGCACATGATAATTGTTTACTTGCGGTTTGCATAGCTGCATAGTAGATTTGATGATTTCGTGTTTTTCTTGGAAGTGAGGATCTATTCATTTCATACCACCATTTTTGCCAGATTTGCTACTCTTGGCCATTTTTCTGTAACTTCTGATGCAACTGGACCTTTGATGTCTGTCCCTTTCATTTCACCTTCGGGGGTAATCAATACTCCTGCATTATCTTCGAATTGAACTCTAACTCCATTTGGTCTATGAACTGCATATTTTTGTCTAATTATTACTGCTCCATGAATTTGTTTTCTTAATTCAGCCGGTCCTTTTTTCACTACAACATTACAAAAGTCTCCTACAGCTGCTGCAGGAAGTCTTGATGATCTTGTTTTATGTTGATGCACATTTACTATCTCTATAATTTTTGCACCTGAATTATCTGCACAAACAATACGTGCACCTACTGGTAAAGATCTTGTAATATATGGCTTGAAATCTACTACTCCTTTTCCACCTTTGCTGCGTGCTCCTCCCATTATTCTTTAACCTCCACTACTACAAAGGACACTGATTTTGCCACGGGTCTACATTCTGCGGCAACAACTGTATCTCCTTCATTTACTTGTAAGTTTGATGGCACGTGTGCATGAATTCTGCTAGTACTACGTCCATATCTCTTAAATTTACTAAAGTAAACTGGAGCTTCTTTTTGAAGTACAACTGTATCTTTTCCTTTTGACTTTACAACTTTACCTTCAAATAATTTTCCACGAACTGGTAGTGTACCGTTAAATGGGTTTTTCTTATCCCCCTCATGTGGTTCTTCTTTTGGTGATTTTACATTAATTCCAATATTTCTAGTCATGCTGATATCTCCAGTCTTTCATGAGGTCTTTTACTTAATTTAGTTGAATCCGTTTGGATAATTCCTGCATTGTTACTTAATTGGCAAATGTTCTTTGGAATATTTTTTTTACCATTTTTAGTATCTAATACAATCATATTTTTTGTTTCCATAATGATTTTTCCATTAATTCCAATGATCTCCTTATTTTTTGAATTGGTAATTGATATCTCCTGTCCAATCAAATCAAATTCTGATGTCATATTTAGATTCATTCTTTTTTTACCTCATTTAATCTTGTTAAAAGCCTTGCAATTTCTCTCCTAACTTTTCTAATTTTTCCTGTTTCTTTTCTAAGTGTTCCTTTGGCATTTTCAGTTTGTAATTTTGACAACTCTGTTTTCATTTGCTCTACTCTATCTCTCAGATCTTTTTCATTTAATTCTCTGATTGATTTCATTTTTAGCATGCCCATTATTTCATCTTCTCCTCTTCATCTTCCATTGTATCTCCCATTTCTTTCATCTTCTCCTCTTCAATTTTAATTATTTCCGACTCTGATTCTGCTTTTGCAAGTGCATCATCTGCCTCTTTCTTTATTCTAACTTCTTCATCTTTCTGTTCTTGAGTTCTTCCTTTAATCTCGAATTCTGGAACCAATTTCTCTTTTTGAGCAATTCTAATTCTAACTCCAATTAACCCCATGGCTGTTTCAACGTGTGCAATATCTTCGGAAACAATAACCTCTGCATGATGACCTGCTCTTGGCAAAATCCCTTGTCTATGTTTTTCAAATGCAGATCTATCTCCTCTTAATTTTCCTGAAATTGTAATTTCTACCCCCATTGCACCTCCTTCCATAATTTGTTGAATTGTCCACATTGTTGCTCGTCTGAATGCGGTACCTCTTTCAAGATGTGATGCCATTCTATTACACATTACTTCTGGAGATAACTCTGGTTTTGTAATTTCTTCTACAGCAATTTGTGGATTTTTTAATCCAAAGTCGGTTTCTAATTTCTCTGTTAATTCTTTGATTCCAGTTCCTTTTCTTCCGATTACAATTCCGGGTCTAGTAACATGCAATACCACTCTTGTTCCAGTTGGTGTTTTTGAGACTTCTGCATTTGAAAATCCTGCATCTTTAATTTTTGCTCTAAGATAATCCTTTAACAACATCATGTTGTAATTATCTTTGATGACGTTCTTTACTGCCGACATTTCTAAAACTCCTGTGCCACCAATTCAACATGTGTTAAAACATCATTTTTATCAGTTGCACGTCCTTGTGCTCTTGGAATAAATCTTTTGATCACTACACCTTTGTGAGTTGTTGCGTTTATGATTTTTAATCTATCCATATCCATTCCTTTGTATTCTGCATTTGATTCTAAATTATCTAATAATTTCAAAAATTCTCCGGCTGTCTTTTCTGGGTATCTTCCTGACATCATTCCAGGATCACTTCTGTGACCGACTTGATTCTTGAATCTTTTAAATGGTATTGCTCTTTCTTTTGCAACTACACTTAACATGTAATCTCTAGCCTTTTCAAGTGTAAGTCCTTTGATTGCATTTGCTGTTTCTCTTGCATGTTTATGTGAAATCTTTTTTTCTCGAATTGAAGCACGAACATGCTTTGTTGCGTCAAAATTTTGAAATGCGTAATTGTATCTTCCCATTTTAATCACTTTAGCGGCACGTACAAACTAGATCTTGATGCTCCTACTCCTGGCGCTCCATGATTCACTCTCTTGTTTGTAATTGCGTATTCTCCTATGTAATGTCCAATCATCTCTGCGCCAATTCCAATTGGTTTAAATTCTTTTCCGTCAAAGACGTTGATTGTTACTCCTATCATGTACGGTAAAATTATGAGATCTCTTTGGTGAGTCTTAATTGGATTTTTATTTTTTCCTTCTTTCATTTCTTTAATTTCTGCAATCAATTTCTTTTTGTTATCTGATAGTCCTCTTTTTAAGGATCTTCTCTGTCTTGAATTGAGTAATGTAAACAATTCATCATTAGGAATTTTCTGTAATTCTTCTACAGTTTTTCCTTTATAGCTATTTACTACTTTTACCATTTTTACATATCTCCTTGCAAAATTCTGATTTTATGAGCCATTTATACCAATCACATCATTCCGACTTTGTTTGCCAAGTCTCTTGCTTTATCTGGAGAATTAAATTTAACAAATGCTTTTTTCCCATAAATTGTTCTTGCAGTCTTTACGTTTGTTGCATCTTCATTGTATAATGTTTTTACGGCTTCAATTATCTGTGGTTTTGTTGCTTCTTTTTCAACTAAAAAGCAAATTTTTTGTTCATTTTCTACTAATGCGTACGTCTTTTCTGTAATGTATGGTCTTAGAATGATTTTTGTTGCAGTCTCTACGTTCATTTCAAAGTCACCATTAATTCAAGATGTCGTGATTTAATTTCTGCAATCTCTTCAATTGCTTTCTTTGAGAATACTGTTAATCTAATCAAAGTTCCGCCTGGTGCGAGATTGAGAACACTTAGGTTCTTTGCTTCACACACATCAATTCCTGGAATAGATCCTGCGGCTTTTGAAATATTTTCTGATTTTGATACTACAAATAATGCACTCTTTCCTATTTTCGAAACTCTACCTCTTAATGCAACTTTACCTGTTCTTCTTTTTCTGGTCTTTAATCTATTGACATCTTGAGTAATTTTCAAATCCTCTAGAACTTTGGTTAATTCTGATGTTTTTACAATTTTTTCAATATCGTCTGAAACTATTAATGGGACTGTATCAATTCCTTCTACTTTATGACCTCTCTTTTCAACTAATTCTTTTGATGTTGTTGCAGCTAGTGCTGAACATAATGCTCGTTTATTTTCTTTTTTGTTAATTTTCTTGTAAATCACTTTAGCCGCGATTGGTGGATGTGCTTGACGTCCTCCTCTAGTTGATGCCACTTCTCCAGCTTGTCCTGCTCGACCCCCTCCGCCACCTTTAATTTTAGCAATTCTTGCAACTCCTCTGCCAGTTGGTGGATCATTTGAATCTGCAACTACCTCCATTCCTGCTGTAGGTTTTGTAGAATGTTTTTGGAATGAATGTGTTTGTAAGTTTATGAATGCTCTATGAATTAGTGTACGATTAACTTCTGTTTCAAATACATTTGGAAGTTCAATATCACTGTCTTTTTTACCGTTTATTGTCAAAATAGTTCTCTTCATTAAATTACAACCTCCAATACATTTGGTTTTACTAGCTTCTTTGGCTCGTTTCTAATCTGTTTTCTAAGTTTGATTAATCTTCTATATGTTCCTGGAACTGAACCTTTCACGATTATGAAATCTCCTGTAACATTTCCGAAGTGTTTGAATCCTCCGTCGGGATTTATTTTGTATTCTTCTTTTTCAGTATTACTCATTATCATTATTCTTTTATCATATTCTACTCTTTGATGGAATCCTGTTTGTCCTGCTCTTGGAACTGTATACATGACACTTTGTGGTGAAATAGGACCTAATGACCCAATTTCTCTAACAGTTTTTCTTGATTTGTGTTGTTTTCTTTTTGCACCCCATCTGTAAATTACACCTTGCCATCCTTTTCCTTTTGTAATTGCTGCAGTATCCACATATGTTCCACTTTCAAACACTTGGTCTACTTTGACCGTTTTTCCTAAGAGTTCTTTTGTAAATGTAAACTGTTTCGGTATGTCTCCTCCTTCTACTTTGACCTCAAAGATGTAAGGTTTCTTCATTTCTAAATTAACATCAACTGGTGTTGTTGTAACTATTGCAAAAATCTCTTTAATTTTTCTTAAATGTTTTTCTGCTTCGTCAACTGGAGTTCCTTCTGTTTTAATTTTTAAATTATTTTGTACATTTTTTGGCAAATCTTTTGCAAATGAATCAAATTCTGCATTTCTTGTATGATTGGCATCTACTGAATATCCTCTCATTCCTACTATTGTAATTGGTGGGGTTGCGATGACTGTTCCAAGTGTTACAAGTTGTTTCCCATGACTTGGTGTATGTTCTCTGTCATCTATGCTGACTAGTTGCACACATCCTGCTTTGTATCCTGCGTGTGCGAGTAGTCTTGGTTCGTCACCGTCTACTTTTGGCCATGCTCGAACTCGTGCTTCCATACTTTTTGCACGTATTCTAGGAGAATATGCTAAACTTCCTCTTCTTGGTTGACTGCGTTTTCTATGTCCCATGGATAAATGAAAAAAGTCGTTAACCCCATTATATACTGTGAGAATCTCAATTTTCTTTGTTAATTGTTGTAATATTTTCTATGGTGAATATAATTCTGAAATCATTGAAAAAATTGTAACAGCACCAATTCCAACTCCTGCACTTCCAACTAATGCTGCCAATATCAAAAATTTTCTTTGACTGTTCATATTCCACTTATAATTTTTTTATAATTTATTTGTTAAATGTATGGGAATTGATAATTGATAAACATCCTAAAATTGCTTCTTCGAGACGGACCGTTTCTGTTCCTTGATGTGGAAAAAAGTTCCATGCTTTAAAATTTTGAATATTACTGATTTTCTTGTCTAACATTTCATGTATTCCTTTATCGGTTGTACCAAACACTACTAGAATTTCATCATTTGATGAAAGAATCTTTTGCATGTCTTCGTCCTTGATCTTCTTTGATTTTCTACTTGTGAGTATTTTTGGTCCTTTCCATTCCGTTAACAATGTAAATAAATTTCCACCATGTTTTACATTATAACTCCAAAAATTTGGTATTTGATCTTTTTCCATATCATATACTGTGAAATTTGGAAATGTATCTTTAATTTTCACAATTGTTCTTTTATCAATTTGTTTTTTCCCATAATATGGAATTGAATGTTCAATTCCAATATCTATAAATTTTTTTCCATCTTTTGGAAAAATAACTCCTTCTCTGATGTCACCTTTTTTCACTTGTTTTGCATCTGATGTTCCAGTTTGATTAGGCATTTTAATTGGCGATAATGCCCCTACAAATTGCAATAATCCTGATTTTGGATACAATCGTTTCCTGAAATGTTGGGGTGTTTCTAAATAGCGTAAAATTGTTGATAATAACTTTGAATCGTTTTCAAATTCTCGCCCATCTTTGTAAATAATTATATTTTTTATTTGAAATATTCCGGCTGCGCGTGCAATTTGAAAAATTTTTCTAGTTTTGTTTTCATGTTTTTTTTCATCTTTTAATGCTGAATCTGGTATTGCAATTGATAGTTTCATTGTAATTCGTGTTTGATTAGAAAAAATTAATTATTTTCCATCAGCTGGATATTTTGATTTTGCATTTGCGGCAAACTTTGTAATATCTTCATTTTTAATAAATTCAAAAAGTCCTTTCTCGCCTGATATCTTTGACATTTTGATATGTTCAATTCCCTCTTTTGTTTCACTTGAAATATAAATTGCTGCAATAGCTAATGATGCTACATCGTCAAGTGACATATCTGCTTTGTAATTCTTTTCTAGAAACTCATTAACTATATCTGAATTCGCACCAATTGATATTGCATCATATGATATGTATGATCCACTTGGGTCTGTCATGTACAAGTTAGTTCCTGCAGGATCAATTCCTCCTATGATTAATGAAACTCCAATTGGTCTTGCTCCGCCATATTGTGTATATTGTTGACATTGATCAGCTAAATGTTTGGCAACTGTTTCAACTTCTACTGCTTCATCATAAACTAGTTTGTTACTCTGAGAAAATGTTCTTGCAGTATCAATCTGTGAACGTGCATCTGGAATGTATCCTGCTGCAGCCGCTCCTATATGGTAATCAATTTGAAATATTTTTTGTGGGGTGTTAATTATTTGTAATTTTCTTGATTTTTCTTCTACCGCGATAATCACTCCATCTTTAGTTTTAATTCCCACTGCAAGTGCACCTCTTCTGACTGTCTCAATTGCATATTCCACTTGGTATAATCTTCCATCTGGCGAAAATACCGTAATTGCTCTGTCGTAACCTTGCTGTGATGGCATCATTGTAATTTAATATCCTTGCCATTCTTGATATAACGGTTACGCAAATTGGTACTATGGGTTACAAAGAAAAAATTGTTGTGATCCCCTTAGGCTTAGTGGCTGCCGCAATCTTTGGTTTTGCCATCTTTAATACTGCGTGTAGGCATTCATTTTTCAGCTTTTTTGGATGTTGAAAAAAATACTATATTGTTTAATCAAATTTAGCAAATTCATGATATTCTAGTAATTGACATTAGATTCATGGTAAGGGATCTTTCAATTATATCAAAAGACGATCTATCTGATGATGACATTGAAAAAATTAAATTATATTTTTCTAGTATGCCTGTTTCTGAGATATTGATTGGTTTAAAATTCGCAAAGAATCGTTGGGATGCAAAAGATGCAGGCATACTAAAAGTTGGCAGAAAAAGTATAATAAATAATGAAATTCATTCAATAACTCCTGAACAAGCTAATTGGAGACTAAACAATTGGAAATTGATGATTAAAAACTATAGAAAACGAGGTTATAGTTATCCTACGATATCTAGAATTAAAAAATTACTTCAAGAAATCAAAAAGGAAGATTAAATTGCTTCTCTCTCTTTTAATATATCTTCAACACTATTTCCGCTAATTGGTGGTTCTGGCATACTTTGTCTAGTTTGACCTTCTACCATCGCTTGTGCTTCATCAAGTATTGACTGTGCTTCATTGTTAGAAGTTGTAAATTCTCCCATGGTTCCTTCATGTGTCATAGTCGTACCTGTTGCAATATCTCCTAGCATACTTGATAGGTCTTGCATTGACTCTGCAACTTCAGGCATCATTCCTCCTAGTGATGTACTTAATCCTTTGATTAATGACATACATGGACTTAATGTTACCACGACATCTCCTAATTCTGAAACTGTGTTTAATCTAATCTGAACTTGTTCCATTGATAATTTTGCATTACTAACGGTTTTGTTATTTTTTCTAATTTCTGCTAATTCTGTTGCATACATTCTTGCATATGATTGATTATTTGTCTTTGTTGCTTCTACGATTTTATCCATAAACATTGTATCTTTTTGTTTTAATTTTTGTTCGGTTTCTCCTAATTTTGTTATTTGTTGTTGTAGTCTTTTTTGTGCCACATCTAATCTATTTTTTAATGGTGCATCAGGTTTTACTGTACCCATGAATTTCTGAGATAATGACTCTTTACTCTTTAAAACATTCCATTTCTCGGAAAATGATACCATGTTAGAAATTGAAAAATTTGGCATTTTATAGAACGACTAAAAAAAATTGATCTAAATGGATCAATTTTTCTTCAGTATTTTTGAATTTCCTTAATGGAATTATCCAAAAGTAAATGTAAATATCTCAAAACCTGGGGTTTCTACTTGAATAATTATTTCGTGGGGTCCTTCTTGTTCTAAATTTATCAAATTATACAATCTCGGTTCTGAAATTTTGACTGTACTGTCTGATGATACATCTTGCCCTCTAACTTGTTCTGGAATTTGACCCCCGTCATATTCTATCTTTAATACTGCATTTTCTGATGCAACGATGTTTACTTGTTTTGCATTAAAATTCAAAACAATTTTTCCTGAATCTGAAATTAGTCTCATCCCATCATTATTATTTTTCCACATTCCTTCCATGTAGAAATAATGCTGTGTAAATTTTTCAGGCAATT
>Ga0315316_10002489_pt1 | contig 13207 bp, 12 predicted proteins | sample M160m3416metaG_FD_203702 | JGI IMG/M metagenome (GOLD analysis project Ga0315316, IMG submission 203702) | Ammonia-oxidizing marine archaeal communities from Monterey Bay, California, United States - M1 60m 3416 | ecosystem: Environmental > Aquatic > Marine > Intertidal zone | place: USA...
CAGGAGGGAAGAATGTTTCACCCCAGACTTTTAGTGGATAAGACCATGTTTCAGCATCATCTTTGCTTACTGCATAATAAAGACCAGGTCCTTCTGCATTAGAACGACCACCTGTATACCATGCGGCGTGCAAGTGACCATTACTATCAAGGGCAATCGAGGAAACGGTATGTGCGCATCCGTTAGTTTCATAACCATCATCGCCTACAAGTTCAGGAGGATTCCAAATTGCACCGTGGTCTTCAGATTTTGAGACAACGATATCACGATAATTTGGCTCACCATAATTTCCAACTACATTTCTATATTGGACAAATGTTTCACCTGTAGTTTTTGAACAGATATCGGTTGCACAACATGGACAAACTTTGTTTTTGACAATAACAGATTTTGAAAATAATTCTCCGTTAGTGTCAGAGTATTGCATACGTACTTGTCCGGTTGTATAACCGCCATTTTGTTGACCTCTAGAGTCTAGCCATGCTACATAGACACGTCCATCGTCACGAACAGAAAAGCTTTCAAATGTTTTTGAATGCATCATTCCATTTGCAGCATCATGATAGTGAGTATTTGGATCACCAATCAATGTGTGCATTGGCCATGTTTTTCCACCGTCATCAGAACGTGCAAGAATTGAATATGAATAACCATGTCCAAATCCTTCATCCATGACTTTTTTATCTTTGATAGAGTGACCATACAGTGCATAAATTTCACCGTTTGGTCCTACTTGCAACATTGCACCACCGGCCATGTGAGGTCGGCTTGCTTCACCAGGTTCGTTAACAATTGTTGGGTCGGTCCAAGTGTTTCCGCCATCATATGTTGATGTAAATAAAATATTAGTATCTCCGTTGATGGTATCAGCATAAGTAACATGTACTGCGCTTCTGTCACCGTCAATTACGACACCAGGGTATGCCATTCCATCACCAGTTTGTTTTGCAAATTGATAATCATCTTCATCGTAAAATTCCATTTCTACAGAATCAAAGTTTGTTCCTTCAGGAGACTTTGCAAGAGTTATGGTTTTGCCGATTGAAGTTGGCATTTTAATTTCATTTAGTGCATCAACTTGTACAGAAATAATATTCTCAGCAACTAGAAACTCTACTGCGCTAACAAATTCAGCATCAGAGATTGCATCTTCTGCCCACCAACCTGCAGTATTTTTAATCCAGTCAGGTACAGTTTCAGATCTTTCACCAGAAACTTGTTGGACAGGAACTGAGATAATTCCTTGGTTCACCAGATATTCAATTCCTTGAATAAACGATTGTTGATCAATATCTCCACTTGCCCACCAACCGGCGTTAGTTTTAACCCAGTTTGGAACAGAGTCTGCGTTTGCAACACCTGAACTTGGAACAGATAGGAGTATTGCTGCGAATAAACCTAGTATTGTATACTTTCGTATTTGCATGAGAATTTTCTTTTATTCTAATATTATAAGCGACTAGATTATTTGGTGAACGAATTAGTACAAATTTAGAATAACCTATTCAGATTTATCCCAATTTATGACTGCATTACACTCGTAAAATGGTTCCTCCAATGCAACATATCCATCAAATTTTCTTATCTCATATGGCTGAACACTTAATATTTCAGAATCACCTTGAGCCAGTTTTGTTCCATCATATGATTTCAGAGTTATACTAAACACTATTCGTTCATATTGTTTTTCATTATTTGAGAATTCTCCATAAATTTCAACAAAACCAAAATCATCTTTTATGCAAGAGAAATTTTGTATTCCAACTTTGGCGCCAGATAATTCAGGATCCATTTGCTCAGGAGTTTGTGTTTGTTCAGGTTGAGAAAATTGATGTTCAGAAATTGTCTCAAAGAAGTTTTGTTTTAATATGTCTTGTAATTTTGGTATAGGTTCATCATGAATTTTTTCAAAAAATGAATCAGCGACATCAAATATCAAAGATGAATCAACACCAGAATAATCTTCATGCACAGTAATCAATAATGCCATATCATTATAGACACAAATTATCATGTGTATTTCATCTTGATTTCCAATAGCAAAATTTTTTTCATGGTTATACATGCAGTCACCTGTTTCGTCAGAAGTTCCACTCATATCGGATTGTTCAAAAAATGCATTGTAGATACGGGGATATTTATCAACAAATGTTCGTGCATCTTCATTTGATTCGTATTTGTACAATTCCATTAGAATGTAAGGAACTTGGTGTTCGTTGTAAATTGGATCATATGGACGGGAATTATCATATAGAATTTTTCCAACGGACGTTTCAATTAATAATGAATCTGCAGCCCTATACTGAAAAATTCCTCTAGCATGACTATCAAAGTATTTCCATATGTTTGGAGTAAATTTTTTTATTTCTGAATCAGTTGGGAAATAATTTAGAAGTGTTTGTCTATCAGTTGGAGGCGGTACAAATTCAGGAACAATGTAATTAGAGGGTTCAAGATCAATGAATTTTTCTTTTAGTAAAAAATATAACACATCTTTGAATTTTTTAGTATCCACTTTATCAACTGCCCAATCTTTAGTATCATGTTTAATCCAGAAAGGTAATGTTGGGATATTCTCAGTTACTAAGAGTAATGATGGTGCTTGGAATTTTTCATTTGCATAAATGACATCAATTTCATAAATTCCAGGAAGAAATTCGCTTGTGATTTCATATGTTACAGAATCAATACTAGTAGTTGTTAATTTGGTAGTTATTTGATCAGGATTTTGTACAAGAATTTGTGAATTAGAACCTTTTAGTGTCAATGCATCAGGTAATTCCCATCGTAATGTTATCATCTTAGTTTCTATGCAGGTAATACATTCAGGATACTCAGGTATTTTGATTGTTTGTGATTTGAAAGTATCATCAAATGATGAATAATCAGATAACGGAATTGCAAGGACATCATCTTTAATCAAATATTCAACAATACGATAAAATTCATCATCGGATAGAAAGTAATCTGCCCATAATCCTGCAGGAAATTTTATCCAGTCAGGAATTTTTTCTCTTTTTAATTGCTCTAATCGCTTTTGTTCTGCATCAGCACTAACTTTATTTTGTTTATCAAATAGTTCTTGTAAACGCTCTTCAAACGTTTTTATTTCTTCAAGTTCTTCTTCATCAAAATTTTTAATGACCCATCTTTTGTTGTTATAAAATTCTATGTCATCTATTGAACCAATAATTATTCCATCTGAAGTATTTGTTTCAATTATTGGAAAAATTCGGAGGTAACGTAATTCATCTGCATTTGCCCACCCTTCAGTATATTGTCTTTCAATTAGTGTTTCTCTTTCAAAACTCTCATTGTTAAAAATACTAACAGTAAGAAAACTTTTGATCTTTCTGTATTCAACCCAAAATGTTCGATCATCTCCAGACAATGCCTTTTCACGTTCAAATTCACCCTTGTCAGGTTCTGAATGCCATTGTAGATAGAAACCTAAATCATACATCAACATTGTACGAGTCATATCTGCACCAGTCATGAATCCGGTTCCTAATCCCCACTGATTTGCATCACCATGTGTAATGTCTGGACTGCTTCCCGGACTAGGTTTTGAGAACAACCCAATCAAAAGTTGAGACCAAGATGAATCACTTCCTTGTTCAAACTCATCAAATGTTATTTTATACCTTAAAACCCAATCTTCGCCAATTTTTTCTCCAAGGAGTTTTTCTAGATCAACCGATGCAGACTCTAGCTGTCGTTCACCAGGAGAAAGTATTCCGGAAGTAAGATAAAATTTTCCAACTCCATCTTCAATTTTCCAATATGGAGTATTACCAGATTCTAATCCATACCAATACTTGTCATTATCAAAGTCAATAACTACATCAGGTATTACAATTTCTGACTCAGAATTTTTATCTTCAGCAAATACAGTATTTGTAAATAAGATTGTAAAGGCAAATACAAAGAAAATTGTATAAATTAATTTTTTCATAATTAATCAAAAGATTAGCTAGATTTTTTCTTTTTTGACTATAACAGAAAATTTTTCAATAATCTGTTGAAATTCAGAGTTATTATCAGAATGTTTTGCAAATTCAATCATATCAGATAGATAGAGACTTTTTTCAATTAATGATTTCTCAGATTGTTTAAAATTTTTCATTAGAGGGATAAGGTCAGAAGTTACAATCTCTTTTTTCAAGTTTAGTTTGTTTGAATAAAAGACTCTAATAGATTGGCTAAGCTTTTCATATGCATCTTTGATATGTGAGTTTTTGTACAATGAATTTGCATCATGAAGAAGTGATTCAACATCAGATAGATAATCATATTTTTGATTTATTGATAAAAGAGGAGTTTGTTTTACAGGTTTTCTATAATATTTGGTTAGATAGTATATCATAGAAATATGTGTAACAGACAAAAGCATAGAGCTCAAAATTTCAAACAATGGAAATTCTTGTTGCTCTTGTATAGCATAGTTTGGATCAAAATTTGAATCTACAATAATGTCTTTTATGTGAGTGGTTTGTTGAAATATTTCTTCATGTATATTTTCTTGTAGTTTTTGTTTTGCATCAATTGTTCCGGTTCCAAGATAATTATTTTCTTCATTCATAACCGAATTTTCTAGATTATTCGTAATTGTCTGAGAATCAGATTCTGGCAAAAACATTGATTCATCTACCATTATTTTTGGCATCAATGAACCTACAACTTCAAAGGAGGTTGTTTTAACAGATTCTCTAAACATTTGCATTTCTTGTTCAGGAGTAAAATCCATTGCATTTGGTGCAATATCACGAAGATCACGAACGTGTTGAATTTCTAAATTATTTGCCAGTGGGTTTTCCCATTGTTTACTTATGGTCCTTGACAAGTCATATTTTTGTGGAGTGACCATATGATTTGGGACACTATCAAGATTGTTTATGTCATAACCACGCTCTTGGACATAATAATCTAAGTTTGAATTGATATTTTCAGAATATTTTGTTCCATCTATATGATAATTATTTTCAGTTAATGGGTTATGTAATGCATTTACTACTCCAAAATTTCCCATTATTACTTGATCAGTTCTAGACCAGAAATCTTCTGTGTGTTCAGCATCATTTTTCCATTCTTCGATTTGTTCAATCAATAAATTATTTAATGAAATTCCAGGTTGAGAGGAAATTAAAATAGGATTACTGTTCAATGCATAATCATTTCCGGTTACAAATGCAGTCGGTAATTCATTGGGGGAAGAAGGAGGTTGCGGGGTGTTTGGTTTTTCATCATTTTTTTGAGTATTTTCTTCTAGAGGAATTTCGTTGTTTGTTGGAAGTTCAACAAATATCATTACAGTTCTAACTTCCGATTCAGAAAATGATTGAGGAACAAAACTTAGTAACAAAAATATAGAAAATGATATCGAAGTTAAGTGAAGAAATAATTTTTGCATACTAAAATCAATTCATTTTGGTTGTTTGAGAATTTGTGAGTGAAGCTAATGGATTATTGGTAGAGTCAACATGAATGTGGTTGATAATTGGATTTTTTAATACTGCACCCATACTAGTGGCATCTAAGACATATAGTTTTAAAATGTATTCACCAGAAGAATCAGGAGTCCAAATTAATCTGACATCCACAGATTTTTTCTTTGTGATATTATTTTTGGTGGACATTTCAATATGTTCAATATGACCTGTTTCAACATTTTCTGCTTGTGCTGCAAAGATAAATTGGTTTGGGGCATAGCTATTACTCAAGAATGTTCCGATGATGTGTACAGGTTCATTTTCTAGAAATGTTTTCGAACTACTTGGTAAATTATATTCTTTTAATTTTTTCTTTAGTTCAACTGCATCATTTTCCAAATCAAGTATTACATCTACTAATCCAGCATATTTCATAGAATGTTCGCGCATATTTTCATCGATGGCCTCATAGCCCATTTTTTCAATACGTTTTTCTTCAAGATCCAAAGTACGTTTTTGAGTATCAAGGTCATCATTGATTTCATTTAATGTTTCAATGAGTGGTTTTTCGTATGGCAGTATAGCAACATTCCGAAGAGTTACTTCCGATAATGGAGTAGCCTCTTTTACTTTGGCAAAATTGTATATATCAAGATGATCACAAAGGTATGGTTCTGAATCAATTGTGAAGTCAGATGAATCCATTGTGCAGCCATCGATACCAAATGGTTTCGGTAATGTGTAATCCTTGTAGTGAACATAGATATGATCACCAGGCTGAGCATGTAATCTTGCACTACCACGTTCATAACATTCTCCTTGATAACAACGAATTCCACCTTTTCCAGAGGTTTCTTGATCTAATGATTTTAGTTCAGATGTAAGATATAATGTCCCATAGAATGTTTGATCATCTGCTTGCATTACCCACCAATCACGTTCATGACGAAGTTCTAACTGAATTCCACCTTGATCAGTGTCAGACCAAACACGTGCTTCAATAGGAGTTGAATCCCAAGGCCTACTTGATACATCCCTATCAGATAAAACCACAGAAACCTGTTGATCCATGGTAACAATATCATCACCGAACTTTACTTCGCCTTCTTTCATTGTATAGTATGCAGTTTTACTGACAAACTTGTCTTCAGAATATTCCCATGCTATTGTAAATGCACCAGTCCTATCTGTTTGGATACTACAGATTTTACTACCGATTACATTTTCACCGCCACGTTCACTTCCAGAAGTAAATTGTTTATTGTAATCTGCATTTATTACACCAAAAGAATATTTTTCAGGCAATGCCATGAAACGTTTTATTCCAGATAGACTTACAGTGCCAGCAAAGACACCAGTATCAACTCCAATTTCTTTTATTCCTTTAACAGCTGCCAAGCCAGTATCAGACGAATTTGACCACCATTTCATGTAACCAGGATAACCACTACTATCCCACTTACTTTTGTCTCCCATGAAATCATTCATAGAGTCACTGTCAGTAGCATAACCACCAGTATTAGCTTTAAGCCACAAACTTCGGTGAAATGCAGAACCTTGATCAGCTATCCAAGATTGATACCCAAAGGAGGCCCCAGTCCTTCCACCTTCATTTCTTACCATTCCAACAGTTGGACTTGCATCAGAAGTACAGAATATTTCATTATATTGTTTATTTCCAATATAATCAGTTTTTAATGGATCTTCATTAAATCCAGGTGCATATACGACAACATAAACGGTATCAGTAGTATGCCAATCAATATATTTTTCAGCCTTCATACATTTTTGAATTACTGCATTTCGTAATTCATTTTGATCTTTTAATCCAGGCGAAGTTGCATTAAAGGAATTACGACCATCAAATTGATAGTTGTATGCACCTGCACCTTGAGAAGTATTTCCAAAAGGATTATTTCCGCAAAACCACATTTTAATAGATTCACCTTCGGCAGTACCATCAAATCCGCCATTATAGTTATCATAAGGAGTTCTTTGATTGTATCCGCCGCTTCCATAGTAGTTTTCATCTTTGGTATTTTTTTTAATTTCCTCTACAGGGTTTTTAGAAGTATTGACATCTTCTGAATCTGATGGTTCAGGGGGGTAATCAGTAGCAAGTACTGCAGGAGTAAGACTTACAGTAAAAACAAGTAAAAATGTAAATACAATCAATAATTGCTTCATGAAAAAAACCGTGATTTTTAAAATATATACTCAATAGAAAATTTGGATATCAAACTAGTACATTTTTCAAATGGACTACTTTGGATTATTTATAAAAAAGATTCCAAGCAGAATATGAGAAAAGACAATATTTTAAAAATAATAGAAAGGACACCTGGAATTTCTTATAACGAAATTGTTCGTGAATCAAATCTAAGTAACGGAGTAGTTTCACATTATATTTTGAGTTTAATGGAAGGCGGGAACATAGAAAAATACGGAGAAGGCCGTCCAAAATACTTCCACTCTAAAATTCCAGCAAAATATAGAAATATTATTTCAGTTCTTCGAAATGATACGAATTTATCCATTGTAAAATTATTGCTTAAGTCAGAATCTGCTTTAACATCTAAGGAAATTTGTAAGGAAATAGATAAATCTGCTTCAACAGTGTCAGTTAGTTTGAAAAATTTACAAAATAGTTCTATCGTTGAAAGAAAAATTTTGAATAGAAATAAAAAGTTAGCATCAGACATAGGATATACACCAAAACAGAGAATGTTCCTTAGAGATTTCCTTGTCAAGTACAAAATTTAGTAAGAATAATTGCAGAAATATGAAAAATGAATCAAAGATAAATTGTTCATATTGCTTATATTCAAAATTCACTTACATTATGCATGAAAACAAACCAAAATAATGATTCAACATATGATTACTCTGGACTTTTCATTGATGACGAAGAATTCTGAGTCAATCAAGTCAACATCTAGTATTTATTATGCAGAGGCTAAAATTATCCATGAAGCTTTTATTGGATTTTGAGCCATGTAAAGAATGTAAAGAAATGATGACAGAATTGTCATCTGAAGAGATGATTTTTGCTGAAGATGAGGTTAGAGCAGATGTGTCAGCAAAATTTCTCAGACATTTGACATATAATCATAACGAGGTTGTCAAGGCAGTGATGTCAGAAGTAAAAAGTCAACAAAGAAGTCCAGAATTTGATCTGTACAAGTAAATTATGCGGTCACTTTTTGCAAAAGCATTTCTTTTAGTTCATCTATAGTTTTTGTAGTACTGAGTTTGTTTCGAAGTTGTGCCCCCCCTACAGTACCTTTTGTGAATCTAATTGCCTGTTGTTTTATGTTTGCAAATCTAATATTGTATTTAGATGTCAATTCAAGATATGTTACAAATGCTTCTAATCTATCTGTAAGGGAATACCGTTTGTATGCACCACATTCAAGATAGTCATTAATCTGTTCAAAAATGAAAGGGTTGCCCATCGCACCTCTTCCTATCATCACATAATCACAGCCAGTATAATCAAGAACCTTTTTTGCAATCTCAGGAGATATTATATCGCCATTTCCAACTACAGGAACAGAAACGTTTTGTTTCAGTTTTTTAATCATATCCCAGTCAGAATGACCAGAATAACCTTGCGACACAGTTCGTGGATGTAACGTCATCATTTGAATTCCTTCTTGTTCTGCAATTTTTGAAATTTTTAAAAAAAGTGATTTATTTCCTTCTGTAACACCCATTCTCATTTTTAGAGATATTGGTTTATTTACAGCATTTACAAGTGTTCGGAATATTTCTCGAGTTAGATCAGAGTTTTGTAATAATGCACCACCTGCCATTTGTTTTGTGATGTGAGGTGCAGGACATCCCATATTGTAATCAATCATATCAAAGTGTGGTGCTACAATTTTTGCAGCTTTTTCTAATGCAGAAATATCAGATCCAAATAATTGAACTGATAGAGGTCGCTCTTTTTCAGAAAATTCTATAAATTCAGTGATGTTTTTTGATTGAGATTCTAATTGCTCATGTTTTGCAACTATTGCATTTACACTAGTTAGTTCAGTTACAACAAGACCTGCACCCATCTTTTTGCACATTATACGTAATGCAGGATCACTAACACCAGCCATAGGAGCAAGAAATGCCTTACTAGTGAAATGTGGGAGTTGTGACATATGTAGAAGTTTTGAGAATTATATATTAAATCTACATTTCCTAAATGATGTTATGTTAGTAGACAAGAAAATTTTAGCAGGAGGCATGGCAATGATTATAGTTGGAATCGCACTTTCTGCAATGCTAACAGATATGACGCCGATTGGTAGAGAAGGAATGACTGATGATGAGATTGCGGAATTTTTAACACAGGAAAGAGAAAATGAGGATTTTACAACACTTGCAGGCATTTTAGTTGGAATTGGGTTTCTTCTAGTGTTGATTAGTTTTGGGGCACGCAAAAAAAGAAAAGGAGGGGCAAAGAAAACAGAGAAAAAACCTGCAACTAAGTAAAGGTTTGAAGGGTATCAAAAAATGTATTTCTTTGAATTGGCGTACGACCAATTTCTTTTGTCAAAGTTGCTAATTCTAACAACGAAGAATTAGTAGGTTTACCTGCAGCACGATAAATTTCCTCAGAAAATGCAGTTCCCACTAAATCATTTCCGCCATGAGACAATGCAACTTGAGCAAGTTTTGTTCCATAAGCAACCCAGTATACAGAAATATTGTTTAGGATTCCTGCAAGCATTAATCTAGATAGTGCAATAATTTTCAGATCATAAATTGAAGATGATTCATGTGTTACTTTATGTTCTTTTTCAAGTTCAGTGTTATCAAGACTGAATTTTAACGGAATCAAGGTTATGAACCCATTAGTCTTTTTTTGTAACTCTCTGATCTTTATCAAATGATCAACAACGTGTTCTGGTTTTTCTATATGACCATAAAGCATTGTGACATTGCTTTTAATTCCAAGATTATGCGCAGTCTCAATTGTATCAAGCCATTCTTGACCAGTGCACTTTCCGCGAATAATTTTTGATCTAATATCCGGATGAAACAATTCAGCACCTCCACCAGGCATTGAATCAAGTCCTGCATTTTTTAATCGAGATAAAATTTCAGTTATAGAATTTTTTGTTAATTTGGACAGATAGAAAATTTCTGCTGCAGTAAATGCCTTGATAGTCATGTCAGGATGTTTTTGTTTTATTGCAGACATCATCTCTTCATAATAATCAAGTTGTAAATCAGGATGAAACCCACCAACAATATGCACTTCAGTTGCACCTAAATCTTTTGCAGATGCTACACGTTTTTCTATTTGAACAGGAGTAAGAGTATAAGCATCCTCTTCTCCACCTTTACGATAAAATGCACACATCTGACAGCTTGCAGCACATAGATTTGTGTAATTCATATAATACGATGCTGCAAAAGAGACAGTATCACCTACCATCTTTTTTCTAACAATATCAGCCGCTGCCCCTACAACATGGAGATTATCTTCATTCAGTATTTCCATACCGTCATCAAATGTCAATTCTTCACCATTTATTGCACGTTCAATTGCAGTTGAATTCCCGACTAGTTCTTCTAACATGATTGATTTGATAACAATGAAAATATAAAACAATACAACCCAAGTTTTAGCATGGTGCTACCATTAGTTGACGAGGATAAACCAAAATGCTTTTTGTGTCACGATACATTTGATGACTATGAAAATCTAAGAAGACATCAAGAATCAGAACACAAGGACTTTTTTGAATATCATGAGAATGAAGATAAGAGGGGACCAGCGCCAGGCGACGTCTCTATTTTCTAGATTTTTGTAATTTTAATAATTCAAGTGCTTTTTGTTTGCCCATATTTGCCAAATCATAATCCTTATCAATTGTAAGGGCTTTTTTGAAGCAAATTAAAGCATAGTCAAGTTTGCCCATCTCGCCTAGAGACATTCCTTTGCATGCCAGTGCCATTGCGAAACGAGGTTTAATTTTTAGAGCCGCATCATAACATTCAATGGCACTAGAAAATTTTGATTTTGCATGCAATAAAGTTCCTTTTCCAATTAAGGCATCCAAATTTTTTGGATCCTCATTTAAAATTAAATTATACATTTGAAAAGATTGGGAATTTTTTTCCATTCGTTGTAAGGTTGCGGCCTTGTCTAACAAGGCAGTAATACTTTTTGGATTAGAATCTAGAACTTTATCATAAAGAAGCATAGCCTCTTCATATTCTTCATCATCTGCAAGATCAGATGCTTGAACAAGCATTTTTTGGAATTTTTTATCCAATATTATAAACATGTATTTCCTAGATAATATTTATTTTCGTTTGATTTTTCGGTATATTAAAAAACCAATTAGAGTGAAGATCCCACATACAAATCCGACAAATATAACAAGAGGTGTAAAGTCTTCAGAAAAATATCTTGACTCAAGCCATGCATTTGGTAATACAGTTATAAAATCATTTCCAGAAAAGTCTTCCACATACCCAATTGCAAGAGCAAATTTTCCACTTGACCCAGTTTTGTCAAATACTGCGATATAATATGTTCCAGGGGCTTCTATTTCAAGATCAATTTCCTGACGTTCCCAATATGTTATTTGTCCAAATGGTTCGTAGAATTCTTTTGAAGGGATTAAACCATTGAAATCAAAAACATATGCATCATAACCTTCAGGAATAGGATAATCAAAATTTTCGTCAGTGTCGATTATTTTGAGACCTTCTACTAATTCAAGAAATGTTGAAGGTCCTATCAAGACAAGTGAAGGAGTAAACGCTTCCAAGTGATCTAATTTAGGAATAACAATACTGCTGTAAAGTCTATCATCTTTTTTTGCATCAAATTTGTAAAACAATGCTTTATCCTCCAATTCTTCATACATTGCCCAAGAAATTACAGGATTTGGAATTTCCAATGCAGATTCAAAATCAATGTTTGTACCATCTGTGGGAATCAACTTATGCCCAAACGCAGAAGTAGGAAGAATCAATAAAAAAAATAATATAATATATATGATTTTTTGCATAATAATCCATAGATAATTGAGGATTTAACGTATGAAAGATTATCCACCTAGTGACTAATTTTAGTCGTATGCACTAGTGCTAACATGGAGTTTTTTTTTGTTTGTTAAATAGTATAGTTTCTCAAAAATTAGTATGGAGTTAAAATTGCCATTCAAATTAAAAGTGAAGTACCTTATAAAATATAAAAATAGTTTTGAAGGAAAAGCCACATTTCACAATGAAGAATATTCTTTAAAAATTCATGCACAAAATAATGAAAAAATTATCAAAGTTCCATTTTCAGTAATCGGGGTAACAGACAATGACATACTAGTCAGGATATCAGCAGCATCAGGAGTTTACATTCAAGATCATATCAAGTTCAAAGGAAAATCAAAAATATTAGAAATAGACTCCGATTTAATTTTTCAAGAAATTCTTAATAATGAAATCAAATTTGACACAATAGAAATATTTGTTAGATGATTAAGTCCAAGAGCAAAGAGAGTTTTTTGACATTTCACCAGATTTTGTCAGATATGCTTCACCATAAGAAAAAGAGATATGTTATGGCACAACTATGAGATTCAAAGGAAGATCTAATTTACCGAATGGCTCTGCAATTCGCAAATAGTAATCTTTACCAGAATCATATTCAAAGTTTTCATAACTACCATAACCTATTGCAGGTCCCCATAAGATATTGACAAATTTGGCTTGTCCTGGTTTTAGTACGACGTTACCGGATGTAAAGTCAGAACCAGAGTTTACCC
>Ga0315316_10002491_pt1 | contig 13206 bp, 10 predicted proteins | sample M160m3416metaG_FD_203702 | JGI IMG/M metagenome (GOLD analysis project Ga0315316, IMG submission 203702) | Ammonia-oxidizing marine archaeal communities from Monterey Bay, California, United States - M1 60m 3416 | ecosystem: Environmental > Aquatic > Marine > Intertidal zone | place: USA...
ACCTCGCTATACAGAGTGCCGACTTGCGGAAACAGCAATGGAAATGCTTAGGGAAATTGATGAAGATACTGTCGATTTCAGGTCTACTTATGATGGGGAAAGCGAAGAACCCACTTGCTTACCCGCCCTCTTGCCAAACCTTTTAGTTAACGGTACTTCTGGTATTGCTGTCGGCATGGCGACCAATATGCCTACCCACAATCTTGTAGAGGTTGGTGCCGCTATTTCTTTAATTATGAAAAAAAGACGCCCTAAACCAACGATAAGTGAAATTATGAACGTCATACCTGGACCCGATTTTCCTAGTGGCGGAATAATTATCAATGACAATCTTGAAGAAATTTGCAAAACTGGAAAAGGAACAATCAGAATTCGCGCCAAAGCACACGTTGAGCCTTCCGGAAAAAACCGACAAGCAGTTGTTATAACAGAGCTCCCCTATTTGGTAGGCCCCGAAAGAGTAATAAGCAAACTTAAAGAACTTAATGAAGCTAGCAAGCTAAATGGGATAATGGATTTTAAGAATTTGTCCGATCGGGAATCAGGTTTGAAAATACAAGTAACCATAAAACCAGGTCATAATCCACAAGCTGTTCTTGCTGACCTTTATAAAATGACTCCACTTGAGGAAACTTTTAGTGTTAACAATGTCGTTTTAGTAAATGGAGAGCCCCGCACTCTAGGCATATATGACTTATGCGATTACTACATAAAACACCGTTTACAAGTGGTAATTAGAAGAACAAAATACCGACTCGCTCAAGCAAAAGCACGACTTAACATTGTAAAAGGACTTCTAATTGCACTTGACTCAATCGATGAAGTCGTCTCAATAATAAGAAAATCTGAAGATACCGCTGAAGCACGGAACAGTTTGATGAAAAAATTTAAATTAACGCAACTGCAGACCGACCATATTCTGGACATGCCTTTAAGGCGACTCACAGCATTAGAGAAAAGAAAGTTAGAGGAAGAACAAGCCGAACTGAAAAAAGCTATAACAAGTTTTAACACTCTACTAAAATCAGATACTCGTCAAAAAACACTTGTAATCAAAGAGTTGGACGAACTCGTTCAACAATTCGGAAGAGAGCGTCGCACTGAACTAATAAGTTCAGACGATCTACCAGTATTTGAAACAACGGAAGTAGCTGAAGACATCGAAGACAAACCTTGTGTGGTTACCCTCTCATCGTCCGGACAGATAGGAAGATTGGATGTGGATGGTGCCAAGAAAACCAACCCAGGCAGACACGACATAATCCTTGCCTCTCTGTTTACAAGCACCACATCAACTGTTACTGCTATCACTTCTGAAGGCAGAGCTCTTCATGTTCTCGTTGCTGAACTAGTAGACGCTTCTGGGAGAACACGCGGCGGAAGCGCTACTCAGCTTTTTGGTACGAATAAGGGTGAAACAATTCAAACAATATTGACAAATTCAAAAGAACACCTCGTATTAGTAACCGAAAATGGGATGATTAAACGTCTGAAAACCGAAGAGGTTCAAAAAACTCAAAATGCAAAACCAGTTATAAAACTCAAAGCAGGCGACCGTATTGTGAGTGCTTTTTGCGCACCTGATAAAGTTGACGTTGGAATCACGGCTTCTGATGGGCAGTTCCTAAGAATGCCAATTTCCGCTGTAAGCATCCAAGGTCGAGGTGCAGCAGGTGTTGCCGGAATGAAATTAAGGAATGGATCACTCGTAGTAGCCTCAGAAGTCATCCTTGGAGATGACTTCGTAACAACAATCTTCAGTAACCAAACTGTGAAAGTAACTCCAGTTGCAGAATTTGAATCAAGAGGACGTAACGGAGTGGGTGTCCGTATAACAAAAGTCCCTGAAAACTCAAAAGTGACGATCGCTAAAATCGGACCTCTAACAAACCTTCTTGCTGTAATGGCTACGGATGAAGATTCAAAAAAATCTGATCCAAACCCTGTCCCACTTCTGGTCGAATCAAGCAAGAGAGACCTAGTCGGCACAACAACTGAGAGACAGATTCTTGCTCTTGGAATAAGCAGGTGGTGAAGAGCCATATGACTACATCGACGCCAAAAGCAAAGAAAAAAACTACCTCATCTAAAACCAAGAAAAGTGATCTGAACGGTTACGACGCCGACGATATACAAACTTTAGAAGGCCTAGAGGCGGTTAGAAAAAGACCAGGCATGTACATCGGCGGAACAGGAAGCCAGGGACTCATGCATCTAGTCTGGGAGTTGATAGATAACGCTGTAGATGAAGCTGCTGCTGGCTTTGCGAGTCGTTTAGACATCGTTCTTAACCGTGATGGGTCTGTTGAAATATCTGACAACGGTCGAGGAATACCCGTCGACATGCATTCAGGTAAAAAAGTTTCCGCTCTGGAAGTGGTTCTAACTGAGCTACATGCAGGTGGAAAATTCGGAGGAGGAGCATACGGAGCCTCTGGAGGACTGCATGGTGTAGGTGCTTCAGTAGTAAATGCTTTGTCTTCAAAACTAATTGCTCAAGTTGACCGAGAAGGCAACACCCACGAACTCGGATTTAAGGCACGAGTTCCAGGAACCTTTAGCGGTTCATCTTTTAAGCCAGATCATCAGGTCAAAAAAATAAAAAAAATAGGACCAACTAAGTCCGGAACACGTATCCGCTTTTGGCCGGATCAAGATATTTTCGACAACGAGGCCCGAATCGACTTCGAAGAAATATGCGACCGTTTAACACGTTCTTGTTTTTTGGTACCTGGCTTGAAAGTCACTGCAACTGATAAAAGAAGTGGTAGTGGCACGAAACCTTTTGATTTCGTATCGAGAGGTGGGCTTGCGGATTTAGTTAATCATCTCTCAGTGGGTGAAAATGTAACTGAAATAATAACACTTTCAGGGTTCGAGTCTTTTGTAGAGAAAGTTCCAGTTGACGGGAAAATGCAAGACGTCGATAGGGATTGCAAAGTTGAAATAGCAATCAGATGGGTAAGTGGATTTGATAGCACAGTTCAATCTTTCGTAAATACAATTCCTACCACTCAAGGAGGAACGCATATAACAGGCTTCGATAGAGCCCTAACACGATCTGTAAACGACATCCTCCTAAAAGACACTCGCAAACTTGCAAAACTCGCAAAAGAAAACAAAAACCGCGCTACTAAAGAAGATGTTCAAGAGGGGTTAGTCGCAACCATAAAAGTAACTTTCCCCGAGCCACAGTTTCGAGGTCAAACCAAACAAGAGCTCGGAACACCGGCAATTGAAAAAATAATCTACGACATCGTTAAACAAGGATTAACGGATTGGTTCAACGGCGCCGGCCCTAAACGCCACATAAACCTACTCAGAGACAAAATGTCTAACGCAATAATAAATAGAGTCAGCTCTAAGCAACTGCTTGAAACAAAGCGTAGAGCTGCAAGCATGGGCTCAACAGGAATGCCCGAAAAATTAGCTGACTGCCGGGTTCACGGATCTGATTCTGAGCTAATTATTGTCGAGGGAGATTCTGCTGCAGGCCCCGCAAAAGCTGGAAGAAACTCTGAGAACATGGCCATTCTACCCCTACGAGGAAAAGTTGTTAATGCCGAAAAGTCTTCTCTAAAACAGGTTCTAGACAACACTGAAGCTCAGGCTCTTTTTACAGCAGTAGGTGCAGGGTCTGGTGAAGAATTTGAAATAGAAGCAGCAAGATACGGAAGGATCGTTATTCTTTGCGATGCCGATGTCGATGGAAGTCACATACGCTGCCTCCTTTTAACACTTATGCATAAATACATGCGACCCATGCTCGAAGAGGGACGTGTCTTCGCTGCTCAACCTCCACTATTTTCGACCAAAATCGGCGACACGACCCATAGAGCCTTTTCGGAAAGCGAACGAGACGCAATCACAACTAAATTAACAAAAGGCGGTCGAAAACCTGAAAACATAACATGGAACCGATTCAAAGGATTGGGAGAAATGAACGTGGATGAACTAGCTGAATGCGCCCTAAACCCTAAAACGCGAATACTACGTCAAATGGAAATGAGTGACGTGACTGCAGCTAAAAAAGCAGCAAAGACATTCGACACTCTGATGGGTTCGGACGTAGGTAAGCGTCGTGATTATTTGATTGCAAACAGCAATCTTCTAGACCAGTCAGTTCTAGATATCTGATGCCTGAACTCCCACGAACTTTTTCGCATTCATCTGCTTCCCTCTTCAAGCAGTGCCCACGACGTTGGAAGCACAAATATATAGACAAATTGCCAGACCCTGCAGGAGAAGCCGCTCTTGTAGGTCAATTTGCTCATGATGTTCTAGAACAACTTTGCAAAGAAGACTCCGCTCTACGAACAGAGGTAAAAGCCAACGAGATAGCAAGGAGTCTTTGGCCAAAAATTGCTGAAAGAAAAGACTTCAAAAATCTCAAACTAAATTCAGAAGAAGAACTAGAGTTTCGTTGGAAGTCATGGAATGCAATCAAAGGGTTATGGGATCTAGAAGACCCCTCAAATGTCTCCGTTGAAGCAACTGAACAAAGAGTCTCGACCTCTCTTTCAGGAGTTCCTTTTTTCGGAATCATTGACCGACTCGACAGAGATGAAGATGGCCTAGTAGTGGTTGACTATAAAACTGGAAAACTTCCTAAATACGGTAACGACAACTTTAATCAAGTGCTTTTATACGCCGCAGCTGTAGCTAGCAATACGGGTGAACAGCCTGCTAGAGCTCGACTTCTCTACCTTGGAAAAGAAATTATTGAAACTGAAGTCTCCGTAGATCTAGTCAACAAAGTAGTTGACGATTTATCCGTTACTTGGAGCAAACTTGAGAGCGACTTAAACAATGATGAATTCGAACCGGTAACAACTCCTCTTTGCGGATGGTGCGCCTTTATTGCAAAATGCCCTGCTGGAACTGGATTTATAAAAAAAAGAGCCGCTTCAGGAAAACTACGATTGGACGCTCCGGCTCGATCAGCACTTGGGCTTTAAGAACCGGCTTTTTTACGTTTCTTCCAAAAAATAGCCAAGCAAACTAAAACTACGGTAGCAATTAGTGCTCCTATTCGATTCGCTCTATCTGTATCCTCGTCAACACTCTCAACAGGAGGAACTTCAAAGGGTCGAAAATCTTCACTATTTGTTGAAGATTTTTGATTTTGCTCTTTTCCAGAGTCTCCGCTTCCTTCAATATCTTCAGTTATTTCTTCAAGATCGTCAAAAGCGTTGTTGTCTATTTTATTTTCACCATCTAGCAAAGCATCCACAGGGCTCACTTTCGGCGCTGCTGGACGTGAACGCACAGCTTCAGGATCATAAGTAGCCATCAGAATCCTCCTTATCAGAATTATTTTCAGAATAGCCATCTTCTAATAGAAGCGTCAAAAGTTGATCAAATTCTGCTGCTGCTTCTGTCGCTCCTGACCGGTTACCTAAACCATGTATCGGTAAAGATTGAGCTGAAGCTTCCGCTATGGCTGTACGTAGATGAATCTTGGGTAATGGGAAGTCAGAATACGTTTCTTCAAGTTTTGCGTTCCAATAGCTATCATCTCGAGTTCTTCCAAGTCGGTTTACAGCAATTCCAACAATGTTTGGTTTCGAATCGACTCGACGTGTCCTAATCTTCTCTATTGTTTGAATCATTCTCGCTACACCATCAACAGACCATGCCCCAGGTTCTGTAACCACAAGAGTCATATCGACTGCAAAAAGAGCATTCACCGTGAGTAATCCAAGAGAAGGTGGACAGTCAACAATTACCAGAGGCCAATTTGAATTCTCAAAAGAAAGTGACAATCGATTCTGAGCCCCTAAAGGATCTGTAGCAAGTCGTGGTTCACAAACTGAAAGCTCCGGGGTGGAAGCTGCTACATAAGGAATTTGACCGCAATCAGATGGCCAATTAGATCTTTCTGCAACCTCATTAATCCCTCCAAAAAACTCGTCTTCTAATACACTTACCACCCCTTTAGAGGGTTCGTAAATTCCCAATCCTGTAGATGCATTTCCCTGTGGATCTAAATCAACAATCAAGGTTTCTATATCTTTTTTAGCAGCAGAAGAAGCGAGGCCTAATGCCACACTGGTTTTACCCACTCCACCCTTTTGATTCACTATCGCTATTGAGACCACATAGAAAACTTAGACCAGTTCGCGGTACAAAAGTTGTAAATCACTTAAACAGGTATCGTGAACCGATGCCAGAACTACCCGAAGTTGAATCAATCCGCTGTCAATTAGAGCCTTTAATTACTGGAAAAACAATACTGAACGGCCATTCTTTTCCTTCAAAAAAATTCCAACAAGCGAAGTTAGCTTCTGGTTTTCATGTACAAACTGTAAACCGGAGAGGTAAATACCTTCTAGTGAATCTAGAAAAGGAATCGAATGGAAAAATAAAACTTAAGGAACTTATAATCCACTTAGGAATGACTGGAAGCGTCTCAATAGTAAAAGAACAACCAGATGATTCTTATATCAGGGCTCAATGGCAACTTGATAACGGTCAAATTTTACTTTTCAGAGATATCAGACGGTTCGGCAGAATCGCAGTTGTAAATCCAGGTGATTACAAATCACTCCCAACTCTAAATAACATGGGACCTGAACCTTTTGATCCGAGATTAACTGCTGCCAGTTTCTATCAATCTTTGTCTTTCTCAAAAAGTCATCTAAAAACAAAGCTTCTTTCTCAGAAAATCATTGCCGGGCTGGGAAACATATATGTGGATGAATCACTTTGGCGGTCACGAATAAATCCCATAGCTAGGCGAATTGGAAAAGAACGTTCAGAAACTTTACTAATTTCAATCAGAGAGGTTCTATCTGAGGCAATCAACAATGGCGGCACTACTCTTCGCGACTATAGGACCCCTGATGGATTAACAGGAAAAAATCAGCACAACCTCAACTGCTATGGCAGAGCCGGAAAAGCATGTAAAAACTGTTCATCTATATTAAAAAGTCGAATTATTGGTCAACGTTCGACAACTTGGTGTCCACAGTGCCAAATTAGCTAATTACTCTGTGAGTCATCCAAAGTGTAATATTAGTATGCTCGCTTTGAAGAGGTGAAAATTGAACCGAGATCTTTCTCAAACTAACGAAACAGCTAAAACAGATTGCGAACAAACCGATTTTTTTAATTCGCTGATATCTCAAGTTGGTTCTGCTGGAAAAATCGAAGTGGCGCGCGACATCGTCAGCGAACCTGTAATTCGGTCATGGTGTGATGCTATGTCAGAAAGCAACCCTCTCTATATCAACCAAGATTTTGCGAAGGCTTCAAAACACGACGGAATCATTGCCCCGCCTGCAATGCTCCAAGTTTGGACCATGTCTGGCCTCCATCTAGGCAACCAATTTCAAAGAAATACTGAGGATTCGCCTAGCGCTAGTGTTTATCAACTTCTTGATGAGGCTGGTTTTACAGGTGTGGTAGCTACAAACGCGACTTATCAGTACGACGAAGTAATTAAACCCGGTGATTTGATTTCCGGTAGTCAGAAGTTGCTTGACATTTCGGAAGAAAAAACAACGGCTATCGGAGTGGGTCATTTTGTTACCACCGAAACAATATATTCTGATGCCTCTGGAAAACAGGTTGGCTCAATGGAATTTCGAGTACTCAAATTTCGACCGGGTACCGGCAAAAAAAATGAACAATCACAGCAAAAACCACCAAGATCTAAGCCAGCTTCTAATAGTTCAACTGACTGGTTTTGGGATGCCTGCAACAATAAAGAATTACGTATCCAATCGTGCAATGAGTGCACAAACCTGCAACACCCGCCCGCTGTTCGTTGTCTCTCATGTGGTTCCGTTTCACTGAATAGTGTCATTGCAACTGGTAAAGGCAGCCTCCATAGTTGGACTATTGCTCACTATCCTCAGGTTCCTGCGTTCGACTATCCGTTAGTCGTTGGCTTAGTCGAATTAGAAGAAGGAGTTCGTTTAATTTCCAATATCACCGATGTCGAATCAGAAGAACTGAAAATCGACATGCCGTTAGAAGTTCATTGGCTAGATGTTGATAATGAATTTACATTGCATCAGTTCAAGCCAATAAGAAATGATAAACAAAAACCAGAACCTGAGAATGATGAAACAGATAACAACAACGATCAAGTCTCCGATTCCGGTCAAAACGATTTGGAAACAGAAAATGTTCAAAAACAACCCTCAAAACTCGATCTAGACAACGTTCAAAGAGGTGACGAACTGCCAATCTATGAAGTGCCGGTAACGACACTTCTCATAGTTTCAACTGCTCTAGCTACTCGCGACTATCAAGATGTGCATCATGACCCTAAAGCCGCTCGATCTAAAGGAATGCCTGACATTTTCATGAACATCCTCACTTCAGCAGGAATCGTAAGCCGTTGGATAAACGATTGGGCCGGGTCTGAGATTGATTGGGGTTCTATTGAATTAAGACTGGGTACACCCAACCATCCTGATGACACTATGACTCTCTCAGGTTCAGTTACAGAAAAAACTGAAAATGGAAATCAAATATCTTTAAATATCGCCTTTACAGGCAAAAATGATAGAGGGATACATGTTTCAGGAAACGCAAAAATACTTCTACCAGAAAATAGTAAGGAAGATTAAATGAACTCTAATTTTTCTTCTGAAACAGCGATTGTAGGAATCGGTGCTACCGAATTTTCAAAAGACTCAGGTCGAACCCCTATGGAACTTGCTGTTGAGGCTTGCGAGGCAGCATTAGAAGATGCCGGAGTCCCCGCTTCAAACGTTGATGGGATCGTAACCTTTAGCGCCGAACAAAATTTTGAGATAGAAGTTGCGCGAAATTTAAGAATCCCTTCCTTGAGCCATTTCAGTATGATCCCTCACGGCGGAGGTGCAGCATGTGGAACTATTGCTCAAGCTGCTTCAGCAATTTTTTCAGGATCCGCCAACTACGTACTTTGCTACCGAGCTTTTAACGAGAGATCTTGGCATAGATTTGGTAGCGGAGTTCAAGATAAGCACGGTGGAACAGAAGCATTCGATGTTACTTTCGGATGGACTTCACCATTCGGTCTTCTAACTCCTGCAAGTTGGGTTGCAATGTTTGCCACTCGCTACATGCACTTATCTGGAGCTACTTCTGAAGATTTTGGACGTGTAGCAGTTACTGATAGGCGATTCGCTTCAACAAACCCTGCAGCTTTTTTCTACAAAAAACCAATTACTTTAGAAGAACATCAAGAAAGCAGATGGATTGTAGAACCTCTGCATCTATTGGACTGCTGCCAAGAATCTGACGGAGGACAAGCAATTCTTGTCACTTCCCTAGAACGTGCTAGAGATCTACCGAATGTTCCAGCGGTAATCGCATCAGCTGCTCAAGGCTCTACGGATGATCAGCAGGCTATGAGAAGCTACTACAGGGATGACATTACAAGAATTCCTGAAATGAAGTTATGCGCAGATCAACTATGGAAAAACACCGGACTGGGACCTTCAAACATCCAAGTCGCTAACATTTACGATCACTTCACTCCCTTGTTCCTCCCTCAACTGGAAGAATTTGGATTCTGTGAAAAAGGTGAAGCAAAAGAATTTTTACGTGATGGAAATATTGAAATGGGTGGCTTGTTACCAACAAATACTAATGGCGGCCAATTAGGAGAAGCCTACATACATGGCATGAACGGCATAGCAGAAGCAGTCCGTCAGATCCGAGGAACTTCAGTCAACCAAGTTAAAAACGTTGAAAACGCATTAGTTACGGCAGGAACTTCCGTACCTACTAGTGCACTAATTTTGAGCCAAGATAACTAAAAAAATACCTGTATGACCCACCTCGAGGTGATGGGAGACCTACGCTCACCTTATGGGTGCTAGGCGTTTTATTTTTTGCGTTTGTTCTGTCGCTATTTTGACTATCACTACCCTGCCAAACGCTCTTGCAGGACCTTACGACAAAGAAATAGCAAACTTACAAAAACAGATTGATGACGTAAATTCTGACATTGACGAAATCAACAAAGACATCCAAACAGAAGAACAAAAAATCGTTGACCTCCAAAACGAACTTTTAGATATAGATAAAACCATTACAGAAACTGAAGCTCTAATAAATAACGAAGATACCCAACTTGTGAAACACCCAATAAGACTCGAGCTGTTGGCAGACGATTATATAGACGTCTGGTCATCTCGCTCAGAACCGTTTCAACTTAGACGTGAGCTAGCTATCGATTCTTATGTACGAAATGACGAAAGAATGAACTCTGTTCTCACACAATCAGCTCAATTAACTGATGAGACTCTTCGCGGTATAAGAAGCCAGATACTTTACAAGGCTCTTATCGATGAGACAGAGGGAAGGCTTCAATCAGTTGATTCTAAAATGCGTATTACTGGAGAGCGTGTTTCAGAAGTTCATGAAGAGATAACAGTAGCTCGAAGTAAACAAAAGGATTATGTTCAGCTTCAAGAAGAAGCTCGTTTACGTATACCTGAAGCAAACGAAAGAATTTCAAATCTGCGTTCAGGAATAAACACTCTCGAAAGCAACATTGAAACTTTGAAGATTGAGATAAACAGACTTGATGGGGAAATAGAGAGATACCGACTTTTAGAGCTATCGAAACAATGGACTGGATTGCCTGGTACTGACATTCGCCGACCAGCTCTCGCAGTGAAAATTGATAATGTTTCAATTGCAAGACCACAAGCCGGAATCAACCAGGCAGATATTGTTTACGAAGAACTTGTAGAGGCCGGATTAACGCGTCTTATAGCCATTTTTCAAACAACAGATTCTCGAGTAGTTGGACCTGTTCGTTCAGCTAGGACTTCTGATCCGCCTCTTCTCGCAGGTTTTGACAATCCACTTTTCGCTTATTCTGGAGCTAACCGTGGAACCAGAGAAGTGGTAAAAGACTCTGACCTGACTGATGTTGGATACGACACTACTCGCGAAAGCTACTGGCGTTCCACATCACGTAGAGCGCCGCATAATCTTTTCACTTCAACAGAAAGACTGTGGTCGCAGTACCCAAATAGAGATGAAATTCCTAAACCTCCGTTTACTTTCAGAACCGAAAATTCACCCCTTCATGCAAATGCTAAAAAAGCAACCGGCGTTTTTGTAGATTTCGGTCATGCGGAAATAGATTATTCTTGGAATGGGACAGGCTGGGAGCGCACCCATAATGGTGAACCTCATGGTGATGGCGATGGTGTGCGAGTCGCCCCCACTAACATAGTTATTCAATTCATTTCTTACGGTAAGAGTGTCGCTGACTCAAGATCTCCTGAAGCTATAACTAAAGGAAGCGGTGAAGTGTGGGTATTTACCGATGGACACTTAATCGAAGGTGAATGGGAACGAAAGAAAGATTCAGAACCTGCAGAGATAACTTCAGATGGAACACCCATACGATTAACCCCAGGCAATACATGGATTGCACTAACAAAGACTGGAACAGCAACTTGGCGTTAAACCAAGTCTTGATTAGATAGAAAGAAGATCTGAAGGGGCTTTTCCGTCACCCGTTACAGTGAGACGTTTTACTCCGTCTTCTAGAACCAGAATCGTATGTTCGAATTGTGCGGTACGTCTGCCATCTCTGGTGACTGCTGTCCAATTGTCTTTCCACATCTGAGCTGATGGATCGCCGAGCGTTAACATTGGTTCAATTGTAAAAGTCATCCCTGGAAGGATCTCTGTAGAAGCATACGGATCGTAATAGTGAGGGATTTGAAGTGAACTATGAAACTCAGTTCCGACACCATGACCGATGAATTCGCGAACAACTCCTAGAGCATGACGTTTTGCGTGCCTTTCAATTGCTCTACCAATAACGTTCACAGGTCTTCCCGGCTTGACTGCTTCTATCCCCAAATCCATTGCCTTTCGCGTTTCTCTGATTAAATGAATGTCTCTTTCAGTTACTTCCCCAACCGGAAAAGTAACTGAGGTGTCGCCGTGAACGCCATCATGATAAACCGTTACGTCTATGTTCACAATGTCCCCTTCTTGCAAAGGTCGGCTATCTGGAATCCCATGGCATATAACCTCGTTCACTGAAGTGCAAACAGATTTTGGGAAACCTCTGTAATTAAGTGGACTCGGATAAGCATCGAAAGACAGGGTCATCTCATGCACTATTTCGTCAATCTTGTCTGTTGTAACACCGGGACCGACATTAGAGCCTGCTTCTAATAAAACTAACGCTGCTATCTCTCCTGCTTTTTCCATACGTTTAATCTCATCGTCGTCCCTTATCAATGAGGAAGTCGAACTTCCCGGATCACCCGTCAGTGCATAAGGGGGTTTATTAATATTAGGTGGAACTAACCTTTTGGGACTCAAGAGTCCAGCCTCTACAGGTGGATCTGAAGGGGGAACTATGTAAGCAGATCTACGTTTCCTTTTCGACACCAAACAAGGTTACCTTTATTTGATCACCAGATGAAACGGCTGAGGCTATCAACAACACATGCAGGCTTTTCCGTGCCTTCGATTTCAACAGTGGCGCGGACCACAGTTTGGAGACCACCTTCTATTTCTACAACGTCGATCAGTTCCGCACCCACACGTACCATTGACCCAACCATTAGTGGCGAAGGAAACCTGACCCGGTCTGTACCGTAATTAATTCCCATAGAAATACCATCGACTTGAAAAATTTCTGGTAGAAGGCAATTAGTTAGAGAAAGAGTCAAATACCCATGGGCAATCGTTTTACCAAAAGGTCCATCAGAAGCTTTTTGTGGGTCAACATGTATCCATTGCTTATCCCCTGTTGCTTCTGCAAATAAATCTATACGGTTCTGATCAACCACTATCCAATCGCTGTAACCAAGATGATTCCCCTCTGCTTCAATCAATTCAGATGGTGATCTAAAAATTTTCATTTGACTTTTCCTGCACTCTCTTAGTTATTAGCAAAGCTATTAGTTCATCTGAAGATACACGAAATCGAGTTTTTCTGATAGAAATAATCAAGTCTCTATAAACAAAATGGAACTAATGGCAACAACTGGTAAAAAAACTATCCTTGCTGCACTGATAGCAAATGTAGGAATAGCTATTGCGAAATTCGCAGGTTTCGCAATAACTAAATCATCAACGATGCTTGCTGAAGGAATTCACTCTAGTGCTGATTCAGCGAACCAACTTCTCTTACTGTTAGGGACGCGGAGAGCAAAACGTGAACCCAGTTCTAAGCACCCTTTCGGTTATGGTCGTGAAAGATATTTTTGGTCTTTTGTA
>Ga0315316_10002495_pt1 | contig 13197 bp, 11 predicted proteins | sample M160m3416metaG_FD_203702 | JGI IMG/M metagenome (GOLD analysis project Ga0315316, IMG submission 203702) | Ammonia-oxidizing marine archaeal communities from Monterey Bay, California, United States - M1 60m 3416 | ecosystem: Environmental > Aquatic > Marine > Intertidal zone | place: USA...
CTGTAAAAATATTGTCTCCAGTTTGATCTAGATTAAATCCATACGCTTCTTGGTATATGGAAGCATCTTCATTAATCCATGATAGCGTTGTGTTTATAACAGAATTAAATAAAGAGGTTGTTTCTACAATTGTAACAAGACCATTGCTATTAACACTCCACCTAAAACTACCGTTCTTTGGAATTTGGTTGTACATAATATAATAGTTTCCAGAACCGTCTTTATCAAAGAAAAAGGTACCGGCATTGGTTTCACTACCTGTTATTGTTCCTTGCCAAAGAGATGAATCTGTAATGCTTTGCGATGTCATTGTCCAATCTAATTCAGCAACTTCCCAGCTTCCAGTTCGGTGAAGAACCCTCTCGGTTTTTTTTTCTTTGCTACAAGACGTTATGCTTAGAATTAAGAATAGGCTAAATAAAGTAAATAAGGTTTTCATATTTTTTAGTTTAAAAGTTCAATTGTGGTAGGCAACATCCGTGCCAAAAAACACATTAAGCATGAGAATAATACTATAAATCAATATTATAGGGATTTTCCAATCGATTTCAGATGACTATATTTCTAATAATTCGGGAAAGAAAACGAATTTATTTATTAATGAGCGACCGTAAATTTCAGTGTTGACACATTTTCATTTGAATGAACAGATAAAATATAGATGCCATCTGAAAGCAAGGAGGCATCAAAGGAGACGTACTGACCACCCTGATAGCTTGAGACTCCATCAATGCGCATGACTTTATTGCCTAATACATCTGTAATCAAAATGTTCGCAGCAGATGAAACTTTATGATTGAACGTTACCACAACTTTATCGGATGCTGGATTTGGATATAGCTTTAAGTCAAATTCATTATTTATTTCTGAAATACTAGCATCACTTTCAATAGAAGCGATTTGTGCATTTAAGATTTCACCCGTTTCTGAATTAACAATCATGACGATCGCATGCGATTTACTTACGTCATCCACAAATGAAGCGGGAATAGGATTAAAGGTATAAGAATGAACTCCAATTGGAATGTTGCCCGAAGGTAGACTCCCCGAGTTCCCAAGTATGTCATTATTAGATAGATAGCGAGCGACATGGTCATAACCCTCAAATTGATAAGGATCTGCTGGATCTCCACCGGTAGCAAAATCAAATTCGTTATTGATTCCCGGAGGGAAAGCCATTGTTCCATTTCCACCACCATCATAATAATTCACCTGAAGGAATCCATTTTCATCACCTAGCACATCGTCTTCGACAAGCACACATGAAAACCTGTAATTACCTGGAATATTACCATACCATTCCGATTCAACAGAAACATTTATTTTGTCAGTTGCAGCATTGTGTTCAGCAGTCAATGATGTTACTTCGCATGGAACGATTGTCGAGACCCGATCATTGTGCATGGCTAAGAAGTTGGCAGCGGCCGGGTTTCCGTTTTCTACACGGTCAACACCACCTCTAGGATAACCGCCAGGGATGTAAGTTCCAATATTATCATCATAGGCTGTGACCACCATAGGGTCATTTGATCCGTTATGGATAGCTATTCCTATAAATTCGGGAACAGACTCCATATTTGCCAATCCTACAGCGCCTCTAGGACACCATCCACACCAGGTTCCCGTTTTTTCTTCGCCTACAACATATTTCGTCGGTATTTCAGTCAAAGACACGGTTTCAATTTCATCATCATTATTTGTAGAATCAATATCTCCAGCTATATCAACAGAAAGGGCAATGGTGTACGCATCCCCACCTACTGCATTTAGAGCAGTTGGGCTAGTGAAGGCATAAGTTTCATTAGAAAGGATATTTAACCCCGTGATGTCATCTGAAAAAGGGCCAGTGCCGTCATCCCATGTAACAGTTAGGGTCGTAATCGGATCAGAACCTATATTTTGAACGGATCCTGATAGATTAATGGAACCAAATCCTATATATGGAAGGAGATCAAATGAATTCAGTTTTACCTCATTTTGAGCTTGTGTCCCATAAATAAAGGTATAGAATAAATCATCTTCGCTTGTTGAGCTTCCTCCTGCTGTAGCATCTACATTTGGAGAAGCAGGGTCTGAAATGGCAGTTGTTCCGTCAACCTGAATTCCCACACTCAATGCGCCCACACCAGACGTGTTACGTTGATCAACAATATAGATGTTGTCTGTTCCTTCTTCTAAGACAATAGACCAATAAGACCAGCCAATAGTACCGTTTACGCAAGAGCTGAAATGAATCCATTCTTGCTGACTTCCCGCTGAACCAAATGTTTTTGTGGATACATTATCATTCGTTCCGGAAGCAATTAAGCCCCAAATGCATATTGAATTATCTGGAACACTTGCGTCAGGAAGAGAGGCGGATATGGTGCCTGGAATACTCACCGCCGCAGTGGTGAATGTTAAAACCCCTGATGAAGAGACCTTATACTCTGTAACTGGATTTCCATTAAAATTAAATGGAAAAGGAATACTTTGCACAGCCGACCATTCTACAGGGTCCACCGATGGGCCGAGTAAAGAGGTCCATCCGCTCACCTGTCCACTACCATCAGGGTATGCTGGATCTTGATTTATACCTCCAGGGGTATCTCCTGAACTGGTATAGTAATAGTATTGTCCAAAAGAGAGACTACTCATTAATAGAGCACAAATTAGGGGAAGTGTTTTCATGGCAAATTAAATTTATTGTATGCTAAATAAAGATACAAATCTCATAGAAAGAGCGGAACTTGCACCAATAAATAGGAACGATTCATTAAGGGTTAAATTTTCAATGGGGTTAATTCTTTATGATATATTCACCCTTTAATGGCTGCCCAATAGGGGTGTCTGGATTTATATATTGCTCATAAAAGGTCCCGTTTTTTTTATCAATAAATGTCAAAAAAACACTTGGATATCTTTTTGTCGAATTAACCAAGGTGATAAACGATTCTGTTTCATCTGCAATTATGAAAACACTTTTAGTTCCAGCATTACTAGTCTTCAAAAAATAACCCTCAATTCGTTCATATGTTTTTTTTTCATACTCTCCCGGAGAACCAAAGTCAGTTAACTCAGCTGAACAAACATAAGTTTCTTGTGAATAAACGCTTATCGAACAAATGACAAAATAAAATAATATTAAATAATGTTTCATAGTTATGGTTTGTATTTAAATATAGTCATTATTCAGAAAGAAGCCTTTTGTTTTGATCAAGAAAATACTCAAAAACAGGTAGGGTTTCTTTTAGATTTTGCCTACCAAAACCAACACGAATAAATTTACCAGGATGATCAAACATTTCAGCAGGAATGGTCATTATACCTGCTGTTTCAACCATATGGTTGCTGAATTCCAATGAAGTACAATTGATATTCAAAGGAACAAAAGCCGTTGAACCTGCACGCGGAGGGGTAAAGGTTGATATTAGTTCTTGTTGTTTAGCAAATGATTCAAATAGCTTGATGTTTTGCTGTATTTTTTCAATATTAGGTTGTAGAAAATCGTCAATATGATTTAAGGCAATAATCGATAGGACCTCACTTGGAGCACTGCTGCAAATGCTAAGGTAATCTTTGAATGCAATTGCTTTTTGAATGAAACTTTTGTCTTGACAAACCAACCACCCGGTCCTTAGTCCAGCCATACCAAATGTCTTGGATGTCCCCCAAAGACTAATGCCTTTTTCATATAAATCGCTGATGGGAGGTAGCTCGTTATCTGGCTCCGATATGAGCTTGTGATACATCTCATCCGAAAAAACAGTGCAATCGTTTCTTTCTGCAATTCCTACGATCTGATTGAGCTCTTCAATGGAGAGATAGCTTCCTGTGGGGTTATGTGGAAAGTTGATGATAATCAGCTTGGTATTTTCTTTAATAAGTCCTTCCAAGTGATTCACGTCAAATACCCATTCTTCATTGGGTTTCCAAAACGTAATTTCACAACCAATTGAGTGTACAACTTCATGGAGGGATTGATAGGCCGGTGCAACTGCAACGACGTGGTCTTGTTTTTCAAGAAGCACATGCATAGCAATAAAATTCAGCTCACCTGGAGACCCAACGACAATATCATTAATGTTATTTGTGCTGTAAAATTTACTGATAGATTCTCGTAAAATTGGATTTCCTGCACTCTCAGTATAGCCGAGCTTAATTTCGTTCCACATTTTTAGCTCATCGGAGCTTGCTTGGTCTAAAATATGGCTTTGCTCATAACCATCACAATCCGAGCTTGATAATAGATATTTGGCGGTAAATTCGTGCTTAGCAAAATACCTTTCCAGCTTAAATTCCTTGATTTTCATTTTTCACTGTTTTCATAGATTAGGCTTTATTTCTCCTTTCGAATTTAGTAAAAACGGGTTAAAACCTTTTCCATTTCACATGAATTTTATAGCGCCCGAGCTCCTTAGGGACCTTTTCTTTACTGCGGTCATTAGGAGCCACAAAAAACAAGTAGATGTCTTTTTTCACATCTTTCAGTTTTGTAGTTTCCTTGTTGTTGACTCCCCACAAATTTTGGACGGTTTTAGTACCAATTACTTTTTTCCCTTTGAACACAAGTTCTTTGTCAAATCGGTGCCAATTTTTTGCTTTATTATAAAAGAGATAATTAAAGTATTCATCATGAATAAAAAGTTCTTTATCAGTGTTGAATTCTACCTCAGCCATTGTTTTTAGATCTATGTATTCATAGTCTTTTATAGGGTCAGAGGGCTTAAGGGCATAATAATCTTTTTGATATGAAGCATTCATAAAAACACCCTCTTGTTTTTTTAAGGTAACCCTGATTTGAAATTCTTTTTTTTCCAGCTCAATCATTTCATCTATCACTTCAATAATTTTTCCTTCTTGAAGAATTTCAATTTTAAATTTTTGAGCAGAACACTCAGTCCGAAAACCAAGTAAAAAAACGAGTGCAATATAAGTCAATTGTGATGACATCCTCATGCTTTTTTTATTTTCAGCGCAATGAGTCCACCTATCCAGGCCATTGGGATATAAGCAAGAATTATATCTGCTGCGATGAACCAAATTGGTGCTGGCAACATAAAGCTAACCGCAACCCCTCCAAGAAGAAACAATACTCCTATACTTAAAGAAAATCTCATCTTATGAGATGCAGCAATCCAACCAGCAAGTAATGCCCCGACGAGCGTTCCAAGGGCATGAGCTAAAAATGGGAAGATGAAATATTTTGAACTCAATGTGGGCATGACTTTTGCCAATTCACCCATGTCATTGGGGTCAAGTCCTTCAATGGGAATTATGGTATGACCCGCTTGAATCAATCCCATATTCACAATGCTGCCAACAAGCCAACCGAGAACAATAGCAAATATGTTTTTAATAATTGGATTCATTGTTGAAGGTGCTGCTTATTTAATTATGAGCTTTTGAATCTGCTTAAACTCCTCAGATTCAATCAAAACATTGTACATCCCTGATGAAAATTGAGAGGCGTCGATAAAAAAGTTCTTCTCGCCGGGATAGATTACACCATTATATATTATTTTGACTTTAGCACCTCGCATATCTATGAGTTCAATACTTACTTCTTGTGTTTTATTGCTTAGAATAGGAATAACCGTTATCGCACTCGCTGGGTTGGGATAAATTTTATTTAAACCCAAAGGGTTTTGTTCATCCACCCCTGCCGGAGTTTGATTGCCTATTGTAAACTTATGCGTTCCGTCAGGTGCAGGAAAAGGATGCGCACCTTGCTTTCCTCCGTTTGCGGTTCCTTCGATGTAATAATATATGGTCGTTCCCATAGCTTGTGCAGGGATAGCACCCTCCCAAATGTTTCCGGAGGTATTGGACATTGTCACTTGGGTGTATGGATCGGCTAAAGATGTTTTGTAAAAAAGTGATGCGCTTTGAATTCCATTTCGGTGTAAAATAGTCGCGCTCGCGGTATAATCGTTTTGAGTATCTGAAGTGTTTTTGAGCACTTGGTGAGAAATATATATCGGCTCACTAACTCCGACAGTGTGTGTAATACAGTGAATTCCTCCTCCACTGGAAATAAGGTTTTGCCCTGAGTTGTCAATGTCTATAGGTGCAATGGTATATCCGGGTAAATTCTCCTCTAGTATGCGAAAAGCGATAGTGTCGTACTCTGTTCTGTACGTTGGAAGGAGAATCGTATTATTAACAAAAGTCAAATTTGTATATGTTCGATAATAAGCATTTGGAGGAAAATTCCCGCTGGTTGCCGAAGGCTGTGGAATTCTTACCACCTTAAAAGGAGTCCCAAATTTTGTAGTGAAATTGCTGAGCACATATTGAATGTTGGCTTCAATTTGGGGGCCATCTGAGGAGCCGTTTGGATACTCACCTATTAATAAAGTTTCTTCATCCAGTAGCTTCATGTGCATATCAATATGGTGTATTTCGTCATAGGGTAGTACAGTCATTTTGATGTATTCATCAATCCCCATCCAGTCTTGAAAAATCTGATCAAGCTCTTGTTCTGTATGATTTGGATAGGAGAGAGAACCAAAGTCACCGTTTCCGTCGTTTTCATCAAGAATGAGATTTGATGAAAAAGCAATTCCGTCACCATCGGACATCCAGTTTCCGCCAGTTGCCATAATTTTTGCTGGATTCGCTGCAGTTGAATAAACATCAATTCCTAAATGTTCCCCATACGCATCGGGCATTGCATCGTCAGACGGCCTAGGCCTATTGTAAATCCAGTCTGTCAAGAAAACGTCTTCCACCATATTGGCATAACAGGTATTTGCTCCATAATCTCGAATCCAGACTGAATTGAAAGGGACTTCTAAATAATCTATATTGACATCCGGAACTCCTTGACCAGTAAGAAAAGATTTAACGCTATTGGAATCTGAACAATGAATGATTACTGTGCATTCTTCTTGAGCAGCATCTACAATTTGTTTGTGTATGGTATTGTATTGTCCAGTCCATGTAATCACAAGTGCCTGAACCTCTTCCCACTCCGCGGCTGTGCGAATATTTGTAAAGGGGGGAGGCGTCGTTATTCCCTTTTCATCAAAAGAAGATAGATACGAATCCATAATTGTTTTTTCGTACTCAGTCATGTATTTCGGGAGGTTTTTATTTTGCGCCTTTGTTAAGAAATGGCAAAAGAATAAGAAACAAATAAATAGAAGTAATTTGAAATTTTTCATGCTCTAGATTTTGAGGGTTAAATTTAAGAAAAGCATTGCTCAATTCATATATAAACAGAGGAAACGTTTAGGTATAAGATTGGTTTTGAAAAAGGCATACATGAGCTTAGGCCTAAAATTGTTTTCGCTTAATACATCCTAAATATGATCTATAATAATCGACTCTTCCCGGGACTGGAGGGCATAAGTTTTTATTTGGGAAATCCTGGTTTATTCTTTTCCTTAACATCCGAGGGATGTTAGTCTTATTTAGCTTGAGATTTTTAGAATCAAGAATTCGATTCTATTTCTTTTTTGTTGCACGAATCATGGCCTCTAGCTGATCCCACATTTCTTGTGGAATATCTTCCAATAAATTGAATTCTCCAGCTCCTTTCAACCACTCTCCACCATCAATGGTAATGACCTCACCGTTGATATAGGCTGAAAAATCAGACACTAGATAAGCGGCAAGATTCGCCAGCTCTTGATGCTCACCCACCCGATTTAAAGGAACCTTTTTGGCCATATCAAATTTTTCTTTCAGGTCCCCTGGCAGCAAACGGTCCCACGCTCCCTTTGTGGGGAAAGGCCCTGGAGCAATGGCATTAAATTGAATGCCGTATTTGGCCCATTCCACGGCTAAGCTTCTGGTCATCGCTAATACACCTGCTTTTGCAGCAGCACTCGGTACCACATAACCCGATCCTGTCCAGGCGTAGGTTGTTACAATGTTGAGCACTTTTGAGCTTTCTTGCTTGTTTTTGATCCAGTGCTTACCGAAAGCGAGCGTACAATTTTTAGATCCTTTGAGTACAATATCAATAATGGTGTCAAAGGCATTCGCCGATAAACGTTCTGTAGGAGAAATAAAGTTTCCAGCGGCATTATTGAGGAGCACATCCACTCTTCCATAAACCTTTAATACTTCTGCTAAAACGGCTTCTACTTGATCGTAATGTCGGACATCGCATTGCACAGGCAAACAGGTTCCGCCCGTTTCTGTCTCGAGCTCTTTCGCTGTGTTTTTTAATTTATCCAGATTTCTTGAGGTGATGGCTACTTTGGCACCCAGCTCCATAAAGTATTTTGTCATGGCTTTTCCAAGACCACTACCACCTCCGGTGACCACAATTACTTTCCCTTTGAGCGCATCATCGCGAAGCATTTTTTCTGTGTATTTCATGTTGTTTTCTTTTTAAAATAATGGCTATTAATTTTTGCCTTCAGATCAAGGTCATGTCAATCTAATTTAGTGTTGGCAATACTTATTCTATTATTATCTTCTGTAAGATACGACTTCCGCTGCTTAGCTCCAGGTGAATCGTATATAATCCAGGACTAATTTCACTTACATCAACAGTGTTGTCGGTAAAAGAAATCTTTTGTTGTATGCCAGCGAGATGAAAAAGCCGAACATGTAGAATTTCATCATTCTCATTTTTCGCTTTAACTGTCAATTGGTCACTTGCCGGAACAGGAAAAAGAACCAGACTATTTTCTGTAGGTGGATCATTTATTCCGGATAGCCCAGTGACGGTAATACTAAATGGAAACTGGCAGTTGTTATTGCCACTGTTTGAATTATCCAGCACAATTGTGCCGCTTATTTGAAAACCATTTGGGAAATTGAAATTCTCAAATGTATACTGCAGTCCTACCAAAGAAGGACCAAATATTCCGGTAAAGTCCATGACATCATCAACAAACTGTACGCTATCAGAATCCGGACAGATTACGAAGTTTGGAGCATAGAGAAAATGATAATTGTCGTCCACCTGAAATATTAGCTGGTCAAAATTAGTTGAATGAGCTATAAAAACTGTGTCAATGGATAATGAGTCACAGGTCGTATAGGTGGAATCACAGATTGTCTGAGCCCTGGACTCAATTAACATAAACGACAGAAGCAAGAAGAGTACTGTTTTTTTCATTGCTTTATTCAAAATACCAGCACTGGTATTCACCGGTGCGCTTCATTTTTCCCTTATCTATATCATAGATAAGCTTCTCTACATAGCCAATGCCATAACCAATATCAATTAATTCCTGCGGGCATTCTGGTTTTTCCGATTCTTTTTGTAGCTGTACCTGATCTAAAAAATGGATTTTTCCCTCTATCATCTCAAGGCTTCCTACATATCCGTTCTTAAACACCACTTTTTGTTCTTGAAGATCATACACGGACAGGTCTCTCATGGTGCCAGTGCCTTCATCAATGATCATATAATGTCCAATCAGCCCCTGAAAATATAGCCCCCATTCTTCTCCAATGGTAAAGGCTGATTCGTTTTCTATATTCTTAATGGTTATTACGTAACCATTCGTTTCTTTATGAGGAACTGTGGTTATTTGGAAAGAAGGGTAAGTATAGACAGGGCTTTCTGTATGTGCTGTTAATTCATACGCGTCTGTCCCGGGAAATTTATTTCTATTTGTTATTAAAGCATTAATTTCTCCGGATGAGCACAAGTCCAAAAGACGTTTTAGGTAAATTATGTCCACTTTAACATCTTCATGTATTTCATAATCATACTCAATTTCATATAGAGATACTTTGTATAAAAGCTTTAAATCTTCTAATGTATTAGAAGATGAATAATTATTTTGAATTTGACATTTCAGGAGTCTTTCGAGAACATGAATGTGAAAAGAAAATTCATTAAAAAATATTGCCGAAGTTTCCGCGTTAGTTAGCATATTAAGATAGGTTTCTTTTTCTTTTTCAAATGATAATTCTGCTAAACGATTAAGCAGACCAACAACGTCATTATAAAAATTTCTCCCATCTTCAGCATCTCCGATTCCCACATCGCTAAAAGGATCTTGTTTTTTCCAACTTTCTTCATTAAAAGACCCATCCCAATTTGCTAAAGCATCGTTTAACTCTGTGTACAAAACACGCTTTTCTTTTTTTAATTTTTTCAGCTCTGATGTAGTAAATATTGGTTTTGCTTCTTTGAAAAAAGAAAATATTTCAGAATCTATGGAATTCACAAGAGAATCTTTATCGGCATTTGGAAATAAAAGTGCAATTAATGAATCAGCACCGGTCATCACAACTTCTTCTTCGTGTTCTACTGGTTTTATATTATTGTCAATCCAGTAATCATTTAAAATGATTTTAAAATCATCAATATCAGGTTTAAATTCAGGCATATTTTGCAACAGAAGCGCACCTTTTTCGGAGTCAAAAAAATCAACGGCCTCTTTTATCTTTAGCAATGTCAATTTAGGATTTTGAGCGTTTTTTAATTCTAAATGTAATTTCAGTTTTATTATTGAGAAATAATCATACAACATAAAATTGTCCACGTCGAAATCTATGATATTAACGTCATAATTTATAAAACTACTGGCAAGGGCAAGCTGAAAATACTTACTTTGTTGGTCGCCTGAAGAAATAATAGCCAATGATGTATATACTTTGGCCATGTTTGTCACCCACCTTCGTCCATCATCAGGATCGCCCAACCCTTCTCCATCTATTATGATTTGATCTTTTAATAATTCAAGAGAATCCAATGATAGAGAACCTCTTATTAGATCTAAATCATCAATGCTGATAGTATATGGATAGCCATTCTTAAGCCATTCTGTAATACGGTTTTCATCATAGTGCGCTGGATTCCAAAAACGGGTAATTACTTCATCGGAACTTTTGTCCTTTTCGATGGCCTCAAACTTTTCCAGGTCCAAGACCTTCAAATAAATACTACCCTCACAAGGATCTCCACCTGCTCCTGTAATTATATAATTTGAATAAAAAACGGCTATTAAGTACTTTTTGTCAGGGCTTAAGAAATATCCTTTTACTTCATCAGGACAACCCAAATCAACATCGTGGATCTCCTCTGAGCTTTTAATTAAAATTTCTCCTTTTTTTGTTGAGCTGAATGTTAACTTTTGTTCGCTCTCATTTTCATTAAGATAGTTGTTAATATTTATTTTCTCTAAAAGCGCTCCACTATCATTATTAATTATTAAAGGAAATTGTTTTAGTCTAGGTTCTAGCTTAATGTTGTGTTCACTCAAGAGATCCTTGTTTTCGATGGTATCGTAGAAAAGTAGCGTATTAGTGGCTATATCCACTAGAAAGTATTGTGTAGGCATCAAGCCCTCCGTTTCTTCATAATAACCATAATCATGTATGGCGTAGTAAAATTTGCCATCGCTTGACCATCCAAAGGGCTCTATCTTGTCATCGTAACAATATAAATACTCCCCCATATAAGGGTCTCTATCAGCATAAATCTCTTGAAACTCATATACGATGCCTGTACTTGGATCGGTGTAGGGTGGATGAATCCATTCGTCTTTAATGGAATCGTAATAGGGCTCAGGGAAAGCCCTTTCATAGTTGTCGCTTTGTAAAACAGAAGATGAAATGTTTTGAGCCTGAGTAGAATAACCGCCTAATAAAAACGACAACAACAATATATATGATAAATTATGTATTCTCATAATGGACTTTAACGTTTTGGCTAAACTGCGTTTCAATGCTGTTTAGGTTTTGTTGTAAATTATTATTCCAAAAGTTTTTTCTTCGCTGAAGTAAATTCAGATTTTGTGATAATTCCTTTATCAAAGAGTTCTCCCAACTTTTCAATTTCATCGGCTACTGATAATTTTCCTTTCAAAGAAGACTCTTTTGGGTCTTTTTTAATTTCATTCTTTTTAATTTCTTTAATTGTGAAAGAACTTAATTTTAGTTCTTTAAATAATTCATACATATTATTTTGAAAGAAGTCCCCCCTTGCAAACATAGAGCAGGCAGCACTTAATATTATTTTATAACCTTCATCATTATGGTTTATTGTTACTGTACCTTTGTTAGTCCATCTTTTACTGTAGGTACCTCCTTCGAACTGAATATTACAATGTGTTTGACATAAGGCATGAGGGTTATCTTGATTTGTTTCTTGTAATGATATATCAATTATTATCCACTTTTTATCCTCTAGACACTTCCTACAACTAGAAATGAGTTGTTCTTTGTCAACTCTTTTTTCTTGTTCAAAAAAATCATAAATTTCAGGCATGTCTTAATTATTTACAACGTATGGCTAAAGATACATCTTTATTTTTCCATTGTGAAGCCTTGCTATAACTGCATTTCCTCGATCGGACTCTTTATCGCTTGTAAATTTTTAGTGCTAACGTGTGTATAAATCTCCGTTGTTTTCACACTGGAATGTCCAAGAATAACTTGTATATATCTTAAGTCCGTGCCCTTCTCTAGAAGGTGTGTTGCATAGCTATGTCGTAAAGTGTGAGGAGTAACGTTTTTCTTGATATATGATTTGTATACGGCACGCTTTAATACATTTCTGATACTTGTTGCCGAATAAGGACCTTTTTCAGCTCCATTAAATAGATAATCAGAAGGCTGATATTGTTTATAATAAGTCCGTAGTAGCTTCAATACATTAGAGGCCAAAGGCACCATTCGGTCTTTTTCTCCCTTTCCATTTCGAACAGAAATGAGCATTCGATCACTATCAAGATCGTTAATTTTTAAATTCAAGGCTTCTCCAACCCGAAGTCCACATGAATAAATAAGGGACAAAAGGGCCTTGTGTTTTAGGTTGCCAATATTTGATAGAATTAGTTGAATCTCGTTTTCACTTAATACCACCGGAAGCTTTCTTTTTTTTAGCGGGCGTTCGATATAATAGTTTTTCGACTCTTGTTTAAGTACTTTCTCTAAATAAAATTTGATGGCATTGATGTGCTGGTTTTGAGAGCTTCGTGAATATCCTTTATCTACCAGTTCCATTAGATATTGATAAATAACAGGTTCGTTAATCTGTAATTCTTCCTTTTTAAGGAAACGATTAAACTGCTCTAAACATGAGATGTATGTGCTGATCGTATTTGGGCTATATCGTTTGTAACGCAGCTTTTGTTTGATTGAACTAAAATTCATAGTACAAATGAGGTCAATTTTTTCTTGTTAGCCGTCTACTAATTAAGTGTAAGCGACTAAATATCGACAACAAATGAATAATAGTCGGATAAGACTTGTTGGACTTCTCAATTTTGTCCTGTCGAATTTAGCGACAATCAA
>Ga0315316_10002496_pt1 | contig 13197 bp, 10 predicted proteins | sample M160m3416metaG_FD_203702 | JGI IMG/M metagenome (GOLD analysis project Ga0315316, IMG submission 203702) | Ammonia-oxidizing marine archaeal communities from Monterey Bay, California, United States - M1 60m 3416 | ecosystem: Environmental > Aquatic > Marine > Intertidal zone | place: USA...
ATGATGTTGTTTTTTCATCTTCTCTTAGTTCTAATGATTCTGATAATGTAACATCATACAATTCTTTGTATGAGTATATTCTAAACTCTACCTCTAATTTTGAACAGAAACTTTTGACTATCTCTAATGCCTCATCTCTATAACCTGGAATTCCTTCGTCAATTGTTACTGCAATGATTCGAAAATTATGTGTCTCTGACATTTTCTTTAAAATGCTTAGTAATACTAGAGAGTCTTTTCCACCTGAGACTCCAACGACAACTAATTCGTCATTTTTAATCATTTTATACTTGGAAATAGTTTTTGCAGCCTTTCTCAAAATAGAGTTTGAAAAGCATTCTGAACAAAGGCTTTCTCCAGAATATTTTCTGGTATAAACTGCAATGTTCTCACATCTATGACAGCGCATAACTGGAAAAATATATCTAGTCTAATATTTCATTCTAAAATCTAAAATAGATAAAATCTTGGAGTTGACCTGTCTGGAAAATTAAGATTGTTACTAATAGAAAACCTAAAAATACAAACCAATATTGCACCTTAATTTTCGTTACAAATCCATGTAAATTTCCATGTTTATATGAAATAAAGTTTAGGACAAAAAATGCAATTATTAAAAATACCGGGAATTGATTTGAGGAAATAATCTCAGCCACCTGTTCAATTTTAAAATCCCAAATAACATACTTGTACATTGAATGCAAAACTAGATCTAAGTCATGTATTCGAAATACTAACCAGGCTAGAAAAATGAAATATTGAGTTACAAGTATTGATAAAATTTTTCCATATCTATTTTTAGTAAAATTCTGAAATCTTGTTGATGGAATTTTATTTTGAATTATCTTATGACATGCAAGATATCCTCCGTGTAATAATCCCCAAATAACAAAATTCCAAGCAGCTCCATGCCATAATCCTCCTAGAAACATCACGATAATGACGTTAAGGTATGTTCTTTCCCGAGATTTTTTATTTCCACCTAATGGAATGTACAAATAATCTCTTAACCATGATGATAGTGAAATATGCCATCTATTCCAAAAATCAGATGGTGAAGTTGAAAAGTATGGTTTATTGAAATTAATTGGAATCTTAAATCCCAAAATTATTGCAATTCCAATTGCAATGTCAGAATATCCTGAAAAATCACAGTAAATTTGTACACCAAAAGCTATCGCACCTAAAATCATGGAAAAAGAATCAAGACCAAGTGGATTTTGGAATATATTATCAACAAACAATCCTATATTATCTGCAAAAAACATTTTTTTGAAAAAACCAAAACTCATAATAGTTAAACCCAATTTTAAATTTGAACTTTTTATTAGAATTTGTCTTGTTCTAAAATTATTTTTGGCATCATCAATTTTTTCTCGTAATTGTGGAAGAAAGTGACTTGCTCGTAAAATTGGACCCGCAACTAATTGTGGGAAGAATGCAACAAATAACGCAAATTCTTTAAACGATTCACTTGGGCTTAACTTTCCACGGTAAACATCTATTGTATAACTTAGTGTTTGAAAAGTATAAAATGAAATTCCAACAGGCAAAATTATATTTAATAATTCTATATCTATAGGTACGCCAAGTGAATCTGCTAAATTATTAAATTGTAAAATTGAAAAATCGGCATATTTGTAAAATCCTAACAATCCTAAATTACCCGCTATACTTAAAATTAGTAATAACTTTTTTCGAGCTAAATCTTTCGTTTTCCATATCTCTTTTCCTACTATAAAATCTAAAATTGTTGAAATTATTAGTAATATTATAAGATAATTATTTGAATAATAAAAAAAGATAAAGCTTGCACCTAACAGTACCAAATGTTGATACTTTCCTTTTTTTATTATTACAATCGCAGTAAATACGACTATAAAAAAAATAATAAAATCAATTGTATTGAAAAGCATTACACATCCAAATTTTTATCTCTTAAAATTTTTTCATCTATTATAGGTAACAAAAATCTAAATAATTCGTCAGCTATTAGCATATTGCCCATATCTCCAACATGTTGATTATCCAAATAGATTGTATTTTCATAATGATCAAACGTATTTGTTAAATCTAATGTATTTGAACATCGTTTGTCTAATTCTGCTAGACTATTTTTTACCAAATGATATGATGGTGTAATGCTGTTGTGGCTAAGTTTTTCCAAATTTTGTAATTCCCATTCAGATGGTGGTTTATTTCCAGCTCCTAATATTGGTGGTATAGCAAGAACTACATCTATTCCTCCCCCATTACTAAAATCACAGATATCCATCCATCTCTCCTTCCACAATTTTATTTTATCTTCTAGCGATTCGTGATTCACTGATTCTCCTGGAATTCCTTGGTCTCCATACGTATTTTTTAATACAACTCTTTTGATAAATTCAAAAAATTCAGGTGACTTGTAATATAATTTTAAACCAGTAAATTGATTTGATAATGAATAGTAAAATGGTACATCTACACTATCTTGTTTTGATGTTCTATCGACATCATTACCTGTTATTATTATAAATAGATCAGGTTGATAATCAAGTAATTTTGTTTTGATTTGGTAAGATACATCAGAAGAATCATAAGCATTAACTCCTGCATTTATTATTTCTATATTGTATTCCTCGCTAGATTCATCAAATTTCTTTTGTAAATAACCAGAATATGTTGTTTCATCTGATGTTGCAAACATTCCGTATGTCAATGAACCACCCAAAACAAAAATTCGAAACACATCTTCATTTTTTTCTTTAATAATATCTGGACCTCTAAAACCTTCATTGTTAATGTGGACAGTATTCGTATGTTGATTAGGAAGTAAATGTTTTGTTGGATATTCGTAATACAATATCTTTCCATAATCGTTACACAGCTGTTTTAATTCAGATGGTTTGGCATTTTCATAAATCCCATTAGAAAGTAACCCTGTATAACAAGTATCTCTTTCTTCTAAAACCACCTTTCCTATCATCTCAAATGAAACTAGAATTGATACAAAAATCATTATTCCTATGCATATCTGTTTCTTATAGGGGCTTATTCCTGACAATATTTTTTAATTTTTTTATGCTGTATTAATGATTATTATGAAAACATATCTAAATTACGATTTTTTTTGTGGACCTTTACCTAGAACATCATTTAATTCAGGATTGTATTTTCATAAGTTCTATATGCTTTATCGCAAAAAATTCTAATTCATTTCTATACTTTTCAAGAAATTCACTCATTGTTGCTGATTTTATTTCTGCATTAGCATAATATCCGCCAATTTTAAAAACCGATTCAAGCGAATTTTCAATTTGATACTTAGGAAATTCAAAAGTGTTTGCATAGGCATATTTCTCATATCTCTTTACTTCATCTTTATCAATCACTTGTGTTAATGATTTTTGAATATTTTTTGGTAAATCTTTCATTGAATTTAATATTGAAATAGATGATAATCTATACATCCCAACTTTGCTAAATGATATTGATGGTTTATTATAGAATGCTGCTTCAATAACCGCACTTCCCTTGATTGAAATAACCAATTGACTTTTTTTAATCATTTCTTTTTGTTCTACTGAATGATGGAAAAATTTAACATTATGAAAATCCATAATTCTCTTCATATCTTTAATACTTCTCCATCCTCTGTTAACCATTTGAGGGTGTTCTTTCACATACAGCTTAAATCCAATTGGAAGTGAATTTGCAATATTCCTAATTATATCCAATTGATTTGTATAAAACGGTTCAAAACTTAAGAGAATACTTTCTTGATCTTGATGTAATGGAAAATAAACATATTTTTCATCATCATCAATATATTTTTCTAAATTATTTTTCATAAAATTCAATCTATATTTTTTTCGTAATTCATTAAATAATGTTTTAAAAATGACTTTGAACTTTGAGCGCCCATAATAAGAATAATGTGTTTTTACATTTTCATCATTATTTAATAGATATGTTATTCCTGCAACTGCAAATTTCTTTGTAGACACTTGAAATCCTGCAGAAAATTTTCCATCTCTTAAATTATTTTTCTGTGAATCAACTTCTATATTCTTAATTAATTTTCCATCATCATCTGGTATAGGTAAAAATTCATCCATGTCATCAGACAAATAAAATCTATTTGAATGAGGAAAAGATGCAGGTTCTAATATGCCAATTCTACTAGTAGTTGGCATTAAAATTTTGATCCCACGTGCTTTACAAATCTTATAAAAAATATCATTATGTTGTTGTGTATATGATGCCATGAGAATAAAATCTGGTTTTATTTCGTCTAAAATTGATTCAAATAACTTGATCTCATCAGATAAAATTTTTAGTATTTCATTATCTGAAAATTTACGATATTCATTATACTTGTAAAAAATTCGATCATTAAATGCAATTAATTGAAGATTAAGATTATATTTTTTTTCAATTTCTTCAAGATATTCTATGTCTGCCTTTGATTTGTTTTTGTATACATAATCATGAAAAAACCACTGTTTTTGAAAATTAACAATTGTTTGTTTTTCATAGAATTTTTTAACATTTTCTGTTACTTCAAATATTGAATATAATTCACAATCTAGATTTTCCTGAATAAACTTAGCTAGACCAAAATGCAATAATGCTTGATCTATCCAAAATAGTACTCTTGGTTTCATAATTAAAAGACTTTTTCAGTATAAATAAAACCTATTATGAAATTATATTCAATATTTGAAATTTTTTTACATTATAAAATTAAGTAAAAATTCACTTTTGTTTATTTTCTAAGGCAGTAAAGTATCTTAATAGGAGATCTTGAATAAAAATATGAATAAAGATGTTGTAGTAGGTCTAGGCGAAATTGGTTTACCCTTGTACAAATTATTATCTAAAACTTTTCCAACAGATGGAATTGATACAATCAATAAATTAAAAAAAGAAAAAAAATCCTTTCAAAACCTAGATGTTGAATTATTACATTTTTGTATACCTTATACAACTAATTTCTCTTCAATCATTCAAAAATATACTAAAAAATTGAATCCAAAAGCTATTGTAATTCATAGCACTATTAGTCCTAAAACTACTGAAAAACTACAAAAACTTCTTACAATTCCTGTTTTATACAGTGCCACTCGTGGTGTTCATAAAAGAATGATGAGTGATCTTAAACGTTATACAAAATTTTATTCAGTTTATGATTCAGTATTAAATTCAAAATCGGCATCCAAAATTTTTGAAAAAAGAATGAAAAAATGTAATATTAAAACAAAAAAATTATCAGATCCATTAACTCTTGAATTAGCAAAAATTGTAGTTGATACTTCGTATTATGGATGGTTAATTAATTATGCACAAATTAGTAAAATTATATCTAATAAATATAATGTTGATTTTGATGAAATGTGGTCATTTTCAGATGAAATCCATAAATTTCTAAAAAATAGACCTAAAATGTTTCCTGGTTTTATTGGAGGTCACTGTGTTATTCAAAATCTTGAATTAATTGATAATGAATTATTAAATCAGATTGATAGAATAAACAAAGATTTTTTTAAGCATAACAAAAATTCTATCTAATATTTTTTATAAATTATTTTTGTTGTTTCATAAAAGTATCTGTTTTGAATTCTTTTCTAAAAACATCACCTGCTGTATGCACTCGTTCTAGAAATTTCTCGTTATCATTAATACCTAAAAGAAATTTTTCCACTTCATCTAAATCATTCTGAGTATTTTCATCTAAGTAAATACGCTGGTTCAGTAATGGTGGAATTTCACTATGTCTTATGTCAATATATAATGCTCTTCTACGGTTTCCATTATTGTTAGTAGTTCCACTATGCCACAAGTTTCCATCAAATAAAATAATTGTCGATTCTTTTACTTCTATTATTTTCTCATTTTGATGTGAAGAACTAACATCAAAATTATCTTGTATCCACCCAGGAATTTTATGTGATTCAGGAACTAATCGTAATGCACCGTTGTCTTTTGTTGAATCATCCAAGTAGATCATCGCAACAATATTTTGAATTTTTTGATTATTTTCTTTCTTTGGAATCCAATCAATATGAAATTCCTGTAATCCTTTTCCTTTTAGTGGTTCTCTCATATCCAATCCTCCAATTCTTACATCATTCTCCATTAATATTGAGGCTATTTTGAGAATATTTTCTTCAATTAGTAATTTTAAAAATAATTTATTTTTATTAAATAAATTTCCTAATCTATGTGCACCTGGCTGGAAAATTTTTTTGTACTTCATATATTCTTCTTTTCCTTCCCAACCACCGCGCCATGATTCTTTGGCTATTAAATCATCGATAATCTTCTTAAATTCACTTAGATGTTCACTTACTATTTTTGATTTTTTAATAATACAATATCCATTCTTATGATAAAATTCTACAGCTTTTCTGTCTTCTTCTGTGATTTCATAACCCAATTCATCGAAAACATCATTTAACGAATTCATATTAATAGAATTTTAGTTAATAATATTAAATTAACTATAAACACCTATTTTGTTTAATAGAACTTTGTCTTAACAGATAAGTATTAACAGATGCTTTTTGTAAATAGGAAAAATTGTATAAACTGAAAAAAACAAAGGTTTCAATAAAAAAAGTTGCTAGCTTCTTGAATTATTCTTATAATGGAAAAAACTTCGATGTTACTGGTATTAGTTCACTTAATAAAATTAAAAATAATACAATTCTTTTTTACAGTGATATAATAAATTCAAAATTTAAAATCAAGGATAATACAAAATATAATCTAAAAAAACTTGAAAAATCCAAAAACATTTGCATTATTGCTTCCAATGATCTTAATTTAACTAAAAAAATCCCTATACTTATATCAAAAAATCCTAGGTTAGATTTTCAAAGAATCATTTTAAAATTTTTTGTTGAGGATGAATTTCAACCTAGTATTCACAAAACTGCAATTATTGAAAAAAATGCAAAACTTGGAAAAGATGTTTACATTGGTTCACATTGTTACATTGGTAACAATGTATCTATTGGTGATAAAACAAAAGTTTTTAGTAATACTTGTATCTACGGAAATACTGCAATAGGTTCTAATTCTATAATTAAATCAAATACGACTATCGGTAGTGAAGGTTTTGGATTTAGTTTTACGGGAACTGAATTAGTTCATTTTGCAAGTTTAGGCTCTGTAATAATTGGTGATAATGTTTGGATTGGCTCAAATTGTTCCGTCGAAAAATCACAAATGGATGAAACAATAATTGAAGATCATGTTAAAATTGATGATTTGGTTCAAATCGGTCATAATTCAATAATAAAAAAATTCTCGCAAATTGCAGCTGGAACTGTTATATCTGGAAGAGCCAAAGTGGGAAAAGGTTGTTGGATTGCACCACATGTTGTAATCGATAATGGAAATGAAATTGGTGACAATTGTTTAGTAGGAACATCTAGTCTTGTTAAAACAAATTTTCCAAAAAATTCTGTAATTATTGGTTCTCCTGCAAAATTATTACGAAAGAATGTGTGATCAAATGAACTATGTGAAAAATACCTTTGAAGAAACAATCAAAACAGATCACAAAGTTATCACTGAAGAATCATCAAAATTAATTTTAAAAAAATATGGAATTAAAGTCCCTAGATTTACTCTTGCAAAATCTGCAGATGAAGCAGCAAAACAAGCAAAAAAACTTGGATTTCCATTAGTTATGAAAGTAGTATCTCCACAAATTATTCACAAAACTGATTTTGGAGGAGTAAAAATTGGCGTTGATAATGTTGCCGATGTAAAAAAGACATTCAATGACATGTATAGTAGATTATCAAAGAAAAAAGGTGTAGATGTAAAAGGAATTCTTTTGGAAAAAATGGTTCCAAAAGGAGGCGTTGAATTAATTGTTGGTATACAAAATGATCCACAATTTGGCCCAATGCTTATGGTTGGGTTAGGTGGAATAATGGCTGAGGTTTTCAAAGACGTTGCATTTAGAATGCTTCCAATTACAACATTTGATGCAAAATCAATGCTAGCTGAATTGAAAGGCTCAAAACTTCTTAAAGGATTTCGAAATAAATCATCTATTAACATTAACATGTTATCTAAGGCTTTAGTCCAAATTGGAAAGATTGGCATTGATAATGCAGATTATATCGACAGTATTGATTTTAATCCTGTAATTGTATATCCAAAATCTTACTTTGTAGTAGATGCAAAAATCCTTCTCAATAAAGAATTAAGAAAAAATTCAATCTCAAAAGCAAAACCAATCATTACATCAATGGAAAAATTCTTTACTCCAAAATCAGTTGCCCTAGTCGGTGCTTCTGCTACTCCTGGAAAAATTGGTAATTCTGTTTTAGATGCTTTAGGTAAACAAGATTACAAGGGTAAAGTCTATCCAATTAATCCAAAACAAAAGAAAATTCTTGGAATCAAATGTTATCCGTCATTAGAGGCAATTCCTGACAAGGTTGATCTAGTTGTTATTTGTGTTGATCTTTCAGCATGTTCATCAATCATGAAGACTTGTGCAAAGAAAGGAATTCACAATGCTGTCATAATTTCAGGTAATGGTAAGGAGCTTGGTGGTGACAGAGCTGCAATGGAAGCAGAAGTAAAAGAATTATCATTAAAGCACAAAATTCGTGTAATTGGCCCTAACTGTATTGGAATATTTAATGCTTCAAATGGATTGGATACAACATTTTTTGATTATAAGCGAATGATTCGTCCAAAATTAGGAAATGTTGCATTCTTCTCGCAAAGTGGAACAATTGGAATCAGCATGCTAGAAACCGCCGACTCGTTTGGTCTATCAAAAATGATAAGTTACGGGAATCGTTCTGATGTTGATGAAGCAGACATGATATGGTATGCTGCAAACGATCCTCAAACAAAAGTAATTGGATTATACGTTGAAGGATTTGGCGATGGCAGAAAATTCATCAATACGGCAAAACGTGTCATGAAAGAAAAGAAAAAACCAGTAATTATTTGGAAAAGTGGAAGAACTGCTGCAGGTGTAAAACAAGCTGCATCACATACAGGTTCTCTAGGTGGTTCTAATGCAATGATTATGGGTGCATTCAAACAAGCAGGAATTATCTCAGTTGACAGTTATCAAGAATTATCAGGAATAGCCAAAGCACTCGCATGGCAACCGCTTGCAAAGGGTAATCATGTTGCTATAACCAGCAATGGTGCAGGTCCAATAATATCCTGTATTGATATTTTACACCAACAAAAAATGACTATTCCCAATTTATCCCCAAAAATTTTCAAAAAAATTAGTAACTATTTTCCGAAGTCATACATTATTACAAAAACAGGTAATCCTATTGATATTACTGGCGGTGCAACAGCAAATGACTACAAATTCATTATAGAACAATTTTATGATGAAAAAAATGTAGATATTATCATGCCTTGGTTTGTTTTCCAAGATAATCCTTTAGAAGAAAAAATTGTAAAATATTTAATTAATTTTTCCAGGAAGAGGCAAAAACCACTTTTAGTTGGATGTAATGGCGGTCCATACACTGAAAAAATGATAAAATTGATTGAGAAACACAATATTCCAGTTTATCAAGACATCCGAACATGGGTCGCAGCAGCATCTGCTTTATCTCAACTTAGATAAAACATGTGATTATTTCTTTACACGATTGATCGGAATCGAGAAATAATGTTCCATATCTGCCTTTTTTTCTGAAATTTTCAAACTATCTTTGTCATCTATGCCGTCAGGATACCAGACTCTTAAAAATCCATTTTTATCTTCAAAACATGATTTTGGAATTTCCCATGATGGATTTCTATATTTGAAATCATCTACCGTGTAATGAGATTGAATTAATAATTCATTTTTTTCATTACGTTCTATAATTGTTCCATGAACTAATGTAATTTTTCCTAAATCTGTCATTAATGTATACATAGGTTTTGCACGTCCGGAAACAGAACCTGAGTTTATGATTTGTGCTGCAATTTCCAAGCCTTTCTGAACAGATGTTCTATGATGTTCCATCCCTTGCATTGGTATACAATGAAAAAGATAGTGTGATTCAATTCCTAAATATCTGAATTCATCATATAACTGATTAAGAACCTCAACATTGTCATTAACTCCTTTTAGTAAAACTGATTGGTCATAAATCTTGAATGCCGCTTTGTAAATATCTGAATACGCTTGTTTAGCTTCTACAGTTAATTCTGATGGATGATTGATATTCGTTCCAATTTCTAATTTGATTGGATTGGCAGATTTTAGTATTGTAATCAATTCGTTATTGATTTTTGATGGATCTTGAACTGGTAATCTTGTACCTATGCGTATAATCTCTATATTTGGAGCAAATTTATTTATCTGTGAAAAAATAAACTTTAATCTCTTTGGTACCATTAACGGATCTCCTCCAGTGATCAAAATTTCTCTTAGATCTTCTTTTACTTCGTCACTTCCAGTATACTTTGCAAAAGTAGTAATCTCATCTTCAGTTAATCCAAATTGTGGATATTGACCTCTTAAACACCATCTGCAGTGAGCTGCACATACCATAGTTGGTTCAAGCAGAATCGTTCTACGATACAGTCTTTCTACTCCTCTCAGAGCTTTTCCCTCATAATGAACATGTACTTCAGATTGATAATGTCTTAACCGATCTTCATGATTTACTTTGTCTTCATCTTCTGTTTTCAAATATTGTCTTTCAAACGCTTTATACTCGTCTGAATCGATCCCATATTTTTCACTAGTTTCGACAAGTTTTTGTTTTAAATATGGAGTTAGCTTTTCTGCAAAATTTGAGTTTTTTGAACCAGCCAATTTACTATTAATTGTGATAAGCCACTTTTTAACACTTCTACAAAAAAACTTGTTTTTTGAAAGAAAATCAATTATTTCTGCAAATTTTTCTACAGGTAATTCTTCTTGAGATTTTCTTGGTTTTTGCTTCTGAATTTATTTTGATATCCTGTTTTTCAAAAACTGTGTTCAAAGAATTTATTGGGATTGGGAGAAAATGATTCAGTTTTTGAGGATAGAGTTTTTACAGCAGATAATGTTTATAGAAAAGAATTCAAAACAGACGGATTTGTTAAAATGGATAAGTAAATTATTTTTTTATAGCAATACCAAAACCACACACAAAAAAATATTTTTTGCAAACAATTTCTTTGAATAAAAAATTTTTATTATGTTTAAATTCATCCCACGCTTTTTCAACACCAGAATATATCGGACGACGTATATCATGAGTGATTAAAATTCCATTTTTAGATAATAATTTAGAGTAATAATTTAGATCCCTTTTTACATCTTTGTATTCATGACTTGCATCAACAAAAATTAAATCATATGGATTAAATTTCTTCATAATTTTTTGATTATCATTTTTAAAAGAACTGCCACAAATTAGAGTAAGATTTTTTCTTTTGAGATTTGCCAATAAATCAGTAGAACTCATTTCTGCAGCAAAATCATCCACTGCTACAATCTGTTTAAAATTAAAAAATTTATTAAAAATTGTGTTTGTCTTTCCAGAATTATAACCAATTTCAAGAAAATTTTCAAATTTATGATTAACATCTTTTTCTTTAGTTTTTAAAAATGAAATAAGATCACAAAGCTCTTCAGGAATATGCATTAGATGGGTTCTAGTTCCATCAAACATTCTATATCCACCAAATTCCACATTTGTTTGATAACGTAGAAATTCAATAAAATCATTTTTTTGTTTTTTCGTTTTCAAATCATTGAAAACGAAATTACTGATTTTCATTTTTAACAAATTTTGTAATTTTATGTCATTTAAAAACTTCTCATTATGGATATTAGTATTTCATGAAAATGATGATTTTCTTCAAATTTTCATTAATTCATCTACTCGGAATCTTTCTTCTTCATCAATCAATTTTATATTTAGAATGATATTTTATCACTGAAATATAATATCATACACAGTCAAAACCAAAGAAGAAAATACCCGATATATTTAAAAAACTCTGTTTTTGATTCAATTCACTTGGATAACAAAAGTCATTTTTTTGAAGATGGAATCGTAGATTTAGGTGCTGTTCTACAAGAAGAGGATTGTGCAAACTTATTGAAACAATTTTATAAATTGAAACCTTTTGATAATAAATTTTTCAAAGAACAAGTTTTTCTTAAAGAAGGGGAACATGATCCAACAAAATCACAGGTAGGATCTGGACCAAAACCTGGCAGAAACTTAACTGAAAAAGTGGATCTAGATTTTGTTGAAAAAAATCCAGAAATTAAAAAAGCGCTATCAGAAATTCTTGGTGAAGATTATAGAATCATGCAAAAAATATTTGTCATGGGAGTTCCTGAAGATATGATGCCAGAGTGGTATCAAAAAATAAGAAAAAACGGATATGGTCCTTTAACCCCATTCATAAACTCGAAATTTTATGATATGACTTATTTTTCTGGAATTGATTACCATCAAGATATGATAGATTTTAAAAATAGGAAGGGGGATTTTGTTACATTATATGTATACTTGGATGAAGTAACTCCAGATATGTCTCCATTACATATTGTTCCAAAAAGTCATGAATTTGGTGCTAAAGATTTAACAACTATTTCTGAAGATATCACCATTACAAATGATAACAAAATAACTTATTCAAATCATGAAGGCAAATCAAAAAAATTCGATTATAAAATGTTAACCGGAAAGCCTGGCTCAGTTTATTTTTGGTCTGCATACACATTACATGGAACTATGCCTACTCCAAGTACACATAAAGCTAGAATCTCTTTGAGATACTTAATTGAACGAGGAGATTCTACAAAAGAATTACCAATTGATGAATTTTTGAAAAAAATTAATGGACCATTAATACTAACAAAATCAAATAAGGATATTCCAGAGTTTGCAACTGCATCAGCTACTGGAAGTGGAATTTTAAGATAGTATCTTCAAATTAAAATTATTCATTAAAAGAATGACAATATTCTAATTAGATCGTAAACCAACCTGATTTGGCATAAGACAATCCGATATTGAGACCAAATGTAATGAATGTGAATGCGTAAACTGCTATCATTGTTCCATTAACGGCTTTTTCTGAAATTTTTCCCTCAATTATAGTTTGAATGAATTTTCCGCCATCCAAGATTGGTAGTGGTAACATGTTGATTATTCCAATGAAAAATGAAATCATCCACAACCATAGTAAGAACATAGAGAATTGAAA
>Ga0315316_10002497_pt1 | contig 13193 bp, 12 predicted proteins | sample M160m3416metaG_FD_203702 | JGI IMG/M metagenome (GOLD analysis project Ga0315316, IMG submission 203702) | Ammonia-oxidizing marine archaeal communities from Monterey Bay, California, United States - M1 60m 3416 | ecosystem: Environmental > Aquatic > Marine > Intertidal zone | place: USA...
AGTGTTCTTTTACCACATCTTCAAGATGTTTACAAATTGGAAGAATTTTGTCTGCAGCTTGAAAACACTTCTCTCCAATTTCATCCCATTTATTTATGGCAATTTTTTTTGGAGGTGAACTGTAAAGTGTTTTTTTTGCCATCTCAATCTCTTTCCAATAATTTCCTCTCAAATGAACTACTAATGGAATATTTGTCTTTGATGCTTCTAAACCAAAATGACGTTGCCTATCCACCAAAATTAAATCTGGTTTAAACTCATTAATCAATTTTTTAAATTTTGTATCAGATGTAAACCAATTACTCATTTTCCTACTTGGAAATCCATCGGCATATTCTACGTCTAAGACTAATTTTACATCTACATTTTTTCTATTCAACATATCTGAAAATTCTTTCAGATGAAACATCTTTGAACTGGAACCACCAATTAATAATTTCATTTTTAATTAATTATCTTATTAACACACTCTGCAATTATCTCTACTTGTTCATCTGTCAATGATGGATATGATGGTAAAGACATTATCTCTTTAGAAAACTTTTCACTGTTCGGCAAGGTTAATCCATATTCTTGATAAATTTTTTGCATGTGAATTGGTTTTTCATAGTAAATTGCAGAACCAATTCCATTTTCTGTTAATTTTTTACGAATTTCATCTCTTTTTTCATGTTTTATTACAATTTGATGATAGACTGACTTTCCTTCTAAATTCTCTGGTAAAATACAATCTTCAGCTAATTTTTTTCTATAAATTCCAACGATTTCTCTTCTTCTAGAATTTTTTCCATCTAAATGTTTGAGTTGCACTCTTCCTATTGCTGCATTAACAGTATTGAGTCTCATGGTAAAACCTAATTTATCAAATTCATTTTTTGTTTTTCTTCCATTATCTCTTATTGATTTTATTTTCAATGCTATTTCTTCATTATTTGTTGTTGCCATTCCTCCATCTCCTCCTACTGTCATATTTTTTGTAGGATAAAATGAAAAACATCCTATATCTGAAAGACTGCCCACTTTTTTCCCTTTAAAAATCGCTCCGTGAGCTTGACATGCATCTTCAATGATTGGAATTTTTTGTTCTTCTGCTAACGATTTAACAGAATCAAAATCACATGGATTACCATAAATGTGAACAGGAATTATTGCATCTGCTTTTTCTGTAATACTAGAAACGTCAATACATCCATCTCTTGAATCAATGTCTGACAAAATTGGCTGTGCATTCACCATTCGAATACAATTTGCTGAAGCAATGAATGAATTTGTTGGTGTTATAACCTTTGATTTATCTGAAATTCCTAAAGATATTAATGAAATTTGTAATGCACTATTTCCAGAATTTACTGACACTGCATATTTGGTTCCAGTATATCTTGCAAATTCTTCTTCAAAGTTAGATACGCTTTCTCCTCCAACAAATGATTCATTTCTTAACGCATCTAACGCAGCATCTTCCATTTCCTCAGTAAACTCTTGAACAAAAAACGGAATTTTCATTTATGATCTCCACTCCTAATCATTCTGACTCACTATTCTTGAATTTTCCAACTATAATATTCACTCGTATGAATCATTACTATATCATATCAAATCTTTTTGTTGTAACAATGTCTTCTATCCACTTTTCTAACATTATTTTTGGCTCCCATCCTATTTTTTCTTTAATTAAATCGATATTTGCAATTGTTCTTTTTACATCTCCTTTTAATGCAGGGCCAAAAATTGGTTCCATATTTAATCCTGAGAATTTAATTATTGTTTTAGCTAAATCTAAAATTGTAATTGAGGTATTTGTTCCAACATTGAAAAACTCGTGATTTACATTACTATCCATTGACATGATATTTGCATCGGCAACATCTTCCACGTACACAAAATCTCTAAACTGTTTTCCATCTCCATTAATTTTTGGTGGTAATTTGTCTCGTATTCGTTCTAAAAATAATTTTAGAACTCCTGCATATTCTTTTGATTGTCCTTTCCCAAAGACATTGAAATATCGTAATCCAATTACTTTTACACCATTTTGTGAGTATTTGACAGCTAATTCTTCTTTTTTTAATTTTGTTTCAGCATATGGGTTAATTGGATTTTTACTATCTCCTTCGCTAATTGGAATTCTTCCTGGATTTCCATATACGCTTGATGAACTTGCATAAACAACTTTGAAATTATTTTTCTTCGCTAATTTTAGAATATTTTCTGTTCCATTGACATTGACATCATTATATTCTTCAGGTTTAGAAAATGAATCTTGTACTGATGCAAGTGCAGCTTGATGAAAAACTCCGTCAACTTCATCTGTTTCTTTTTCAAGTAAACTCATATTCAAAATATTATCTCTAAGAAAAGTTATCTTGTCACTCACTGATAGTAAATTTTCTTCTTTACCTGTATTCAAATTATCAATGACTGTTACCTTGTCTCCTCTAGCAACTAATTTTTTTACAATATTACTTCCAATAAATCCTGCTCCTCCAGTTACAATATACTTCAATTTTCTTTACCTAATCCAATTGCAAAATAATCAACATCTAATTGTTTACTCGTTAACATTCTTCTACAATCAATAACAAATTTCTTTTTCATCTTTTTAAATTGATTATTATTTAATTTTTTATATTGTTTCCATTGTGTCATAATAACCACACATTGACTTTTTGATAATGCATCTCCAACTGTTTTTGCATAATTGATTTTATTCCCAAAAATTTTTTTAGTATTTTTTATTGCTTTTGGATCGTGAATTGTAACATTGACCTTCCTTTTTTGTAATTTTTTAATTAATTCAATCGCAATAGAATCTCTAATATCGTCTGTATTGGGTTTAAATGCAGTTCCTAAAATTGTAATTCTTTTTGAGGTTAAATTGCCTAATCTTTGTTTGATTATTGAGATTATTTGTTCTAATTGTTTTATGTTCACATTCTCAACCGCATTTAGAAGAGTTGGAGTGACACCTGTAGTACTTGCAAAATTAATCAATGCTTTCATATCTTTTGGTAGACATGAACCACCATAACCAGGTCCTGCGTTGAGAAATAATGCTCCAATTCTGGGATCTAAACCAATTGTTTTAGCTATGTCATCAATATTTGCTCCAGGAATTTTCTGACAAATATTTGATAATTGATTAATAAAACTAATTTTAGTTGCAAGGAATGAATTATTTGCATATTTGATCATTTCTGCAGTTTGGTGATTGGTAATTATTATTGGTATATTTGGATGTAATTCTGTGAATAGTTTTTTTGTTTTTTTCATGAATTCTGTTTCATAACCACCTAGAACTATTACGTGAGGAAATTTTGTGTCTCTAATAGCAGTACTTTCTTGTAGAAATTCTGGATTTGATATTAATCCAAAGTCTTTTCCAGCTTTTTTATTTGATTTCTTTTCTAAAATTGGTAAAATTATCTTCTGCATTGTTCCTGGAATCACTGTACTTTTGACAAGAATTATTGGTTTTTTCTTACTTTCTTGTAGATTTTCACCAATTATTGAAACCGCTTTTTTGATTATAGATAGATTAATTGAACCGTCTGTGTTTTGGGGTGTACCTACAGTTACAAAAATAAAATCACAATTCCTGATTACTGAAAAATCACTACTAATTACTAATTTCTTTTTTAATCCCTTTTTTAATAAATTTTCTAACTCTGGTTCAAAGAATGGTGAAATTCCATTACTAATTTTTATTTGTTTTTCTTTATCTATATCAATTCCAATTACCTCATATCCTTTGGAAGCTAATACACTAGTAAGTGATAATCCTACAAATCCAAGTCCTACAATTCCAATTTTCATCTAATCACTTCCTTTCCATCATGCTTTTCTAAATGTGACATCTTGTGAATTTTTATAAGATTCAACTGTACCTACATCAATTTCATCTTCATTTTTATTTAACGTAATTGCTAGAACTTTTTCTTTTTCTTTTATTAGATTTTGAATTGCATCCGTAAGTTGAAATTCACTTCCTTTCCCTTTTTTTATTTTTTTGAGACTTGAAAAGATTTCAGATTTGAAATAATATAATGGTAAAATTCCAAAATCTGATTTTGGTTTATCTGGTTTCTCTATAACTTCTTTAACTGTGAATAAATTATCTGATATTTTTTCTACTGTTGGTACGCCATATTTCTTAAAATCTTTAATTTTCTTACAAAGTAGAATTGCTTTGGCATCAGGATTTTTTTTAGCTGTTTCAATTAATCTTAGTATAGGATGTTTTCTGTGACTAAGAATTGTTACATCACCTGCATGAACTATGAAGTTTTCTTTTCCTACATATCTTTCTACACGTTTTACGGCATCACCAAATCCTAGTGGTTTATTTTGATTAATCCATACCAAATGTGAATTTTCTAATTTCTGGTAAAATTTTGTTATAAATTTTTTATAATCTCCAGTTAATTCCTTCAAGTATGTTTCATGTGGAGTAAAATGATCCTCAATTGTTCTTTTCTCTCTACCTACCACAAAACAATAATCTCTAAAATTCATAGAATATAGCTGTTCATAGATATATTGTAACAATGGTAAAACCACTCTATTTTTTGTGAAAGTTTGAGAAAAAATTGGCATCATTTCCTTTGGCATTTCTTTTGTAAATGGCAATAATCTTGTACCTTTTCCTGCTGCTGTTATAATCACTTTAGTCACAAAAATCCATTCTTAGTCTTATCATTAAGTTTTTAACATTTTGGAATAAAAGCTATCATTACAAAATTATAATAGGTAAAAATAGGTTCAAAATACAGGCATCTGTGATAATAATGTCAAATTTAAAAATTAATATGAATAATTTTGAAGACGTTGAAGAATCATTAACTAAAAAAACTCTTCGGGTTTGTGTGGTTGGTATAGGTAGAATTGGTTTGCCAACTGCATTATCTTTTGCAAAATCTGGATTACAGACAATTGGTGTCGATATAAATGAAAATCTAGTTCAAAATATCAACTCTGGAAAATTTCCATTAAAAGATGAACCTGGATATGAAGAAATATTCAATGATGTAATCAAAAATAAAAAATTCTCAGCAACAACAAAAATTGAAGATGCTGTCTCAAACTCAGATTTAATACTTTTATCATTACCTACTCCTATGGATGAAAATAACATCCCAGATTATTCTGCACTAAGAAATGTAGGCTCTCAACTATCAAACATATTATCTCCTAATTCTCTGGTTATAGTTGAAAGTACTATTGAACCTGGTTTTATAGAAGATGAAATGGTATTACTTATCTCAAAATCAGGAAAATTACAAGTAGAGAAAAATTTTTTTATTGGTGTATGTCCTGAAAATGCTAATCCTGGTGAAATTTTACATGATTTCACAAATCTTCCACGGTTGGTTGGTGGAATAAATCCTCAAATTACGAAAATTATAAAATCCATCTATGATTTTGTTTTTTCAGTTGAACTTGTTGAGATGCCTAATTGTAAAACTGCAAATGCTGTAAAACTAACAACAAATGTTTTTCGTGATATCAATATTGCTTTTATTAGTGAATTATCGTTAATGTTTGAAAAATTAGGAATAGATACAAACAAAGTTTTGGAGGCAGCTAAAAAGAAATATAATTTCCAAGTACATTATCCAGGAGCAGGTGTTGGTGGACCCTGTCTTCCAATTAATTCCTATCAATTACTTAATACTGCAAAACGTATTGGTTCCAATCTCAGTATTATTGAATCTGGGCGAAAAATTAATGAAAAAATGCCTTCACATGTTATAGATCTTACAATTGATGCATTCAAAGAATCTGGAAAATCAATAACTAATAGTGAAATCCTCATTCTTGGAATATCCTATAAACCTAATGTAAAAGATATTCAATTAACTCCTGCCAAACATATTATTAAAAAATTAAAGTCTTTAGGTGTTAACATTAGTATCTATGATCCATATTTTTCATCAACTAAAATCTTTGATATTGATGTTTCAAACTCTATCTCTGATGAATTACTTAAAAAAATGGATGCTGCAATAATTGTAACAGCTCATGAAGAATTTTTTAAGTTTGAAATATCAAATTTTTCCAAGATGAAAACTCCTATCTTAATTGACACAAGAGGAATTATTGATCCTAATGATGCCCATAAATCAAAGTTAATTTTTAGAGGACTAGGTCGTGGAAAATAATAATCCTGCCATCAATCCATCATCATTAGTTAATATTCTAACGTTAAGATATGATCCTAATCTAAAAGCAAACTTACCACTAAAAACATCAAATGACTTTTTACCAACTATTCAATCTGCAAACATTGATTCAATCGAAAAATCAATATTAAATTACATTAAACAGAAATTGGAAACTTTTCATGATGAAAGAATCTCCATCGCATTAAGCGGAGGTGTAGATTCTACATTAGTTTTATCATTAATCCGAAAAATTAAACCAGATATCGATATACAAGCTGTTTCTATAAAATTTGCAGATAGTGTTGATGAAACAAATGATGCTTCAAAAATAGCTGAAACTTTTGAGGCGCAACATCATGTTGTATATCTTGAAAATTATCTTAGTGAATTACCTAAAGCAATTAGTATGATTAAGATGCCTTTTTGGGATTTACATTGGTATTATGTTGTTAAAAGATCACAATCCCTTTCAAAAATTTTAGTTTCTGGTGATGGTGGGGATGAACTTTTTGGCGGGTACACATTTAGATACAAAAAATTTCTCTCTTTAACATCTGAAATTTCAACCCCACTAGACAAAGTAATTGCATATCTAGAATGTCATGAAAGAGACAGAGTACCTGATCAAGAAAAAATCTTTTCTCACAAGTCTAATTTTTCCTGGAAATCTATTCATAACATCCTTTTACCATATTTTGATAATGATTTATCACGACTTGAACAGGTTTTTCTTGCTGATTACAATGGAAAACTTCTCTATAATTTTAATCCAATAAATTCCAATATAATGCAAAATTTTGATATGGAATTATTTACTCCTATCTTGAATGATAAATTACTATCAATTGGTCCTCATCTAAAACAATCAGAAAAATATGACTCCATCAATGATTTAGGAAAATTACCTTTTAGAAAAATACTAAAGAAAAATGGGCATGAACATCTTGTTGGAAAACAAAAATTAGGATTTAATGTCAATACAATAAATCTATGGAAAAAATATGGTCATAAATTATGTAAAGAACTCCTTGCTGATTCTAGGGTAATAAAAGATGGCTGGATAAATAAAGACTGGATAAACAAACACATTGATTCTCCAGAATTAGATGTAAAATACGTCAATAAATTTTTTGGAATTCTAGCCTTTGAAGTATGGTATAGATTATTTATTACAAAAGAAATGAATAGTAATACTACACTAGGTTAATTTAGTAATATCGAGTGAATAAAATAATGAAAAAAGATATTGTTGCAGGTTTAGGTGAAATTGGACTCCCAATTCTAAAACTAATTTCTAAAAATGAAACTGCAGTAGGCTATGATCTAGATAAAAAACTAATTAATGAGGCAAAATTTGCCAAATTACAGAATATCCAAACACGGTTTTTACATATTGCTATACCTGTAAATAAAAATTTTAATTCTAATGTAATTCAACTAAACAAAAAATTCCAACCTGAATGTATTGTCATACATAGTACTATACGTCCTGGTACCACCGAACAATTACAAAAAAAATTAAAGATCCCTCTTATTTTTAGTGCAACACGAGGTGTTCATAAAAGAATGATAAGAGATCTACAAACATATAGAAAATTTTTTGCTATATCTAAAAATGCACCAAAAAAAAATTGGGCCATTTCTCAATATCGTAAAACAATGAAAAAATGTGGAATTGAAACTCAACAAATGTCGAAACCTGAAACTTTGGAGCTTGCCAAAATTCTTTGTGATACTTCGTATCTTGGATGGTTAATCACTTATGCTCAACTAACCAATACTATAGCAATTCAACATAATGTTGATTATGATGAAATGTGGAAATTTTCTGATGAAATTCATAAAATCTTAGGCAATAGACCGAAAATGTATCCAGGTTTTATCGGTGGTCATTGTGTAGTCCCAAATCTAGAATTAATACAAAATCAAACGCTTGATCTTATCAAGTCAATTAATGATAAATATTCAAAACAAGTCAAAAATTCTAAAACAATTCACAAAAAATATGTGAAATAAGATCTTAATTTTTCAAGTATGGTTTTATAATATCTAGAAAATTTTCCGTTACTTTTTTCCAATTAAACTCATCTCTGACAAATCTAGTGCCTTCCATTCCCATCCTTTTTGATAATTCTTCATCTACAAGTAACTTTGTAATCTTTTCAACAATATCCGCAGAATCCCCCTCTTTTACCAAAAACCCTGTTTTATTTTCTATCATCATTTCTTTATCTCCTCCAACATCTGTTGCAATGACTGGTTTTTCCATTAACTGTGCCTCTTTCAATGTTAATGGTGCAAGATCCATTCCTGTGATTAGCGCATAAACATCTAAAGTTTCTAAAAATTCTCTTATTTTGTCTGGATAATCTAATCTGCCCAACCAAGTAAAGTTATCATACTTTTCTAATTTCTCTGTAATATTTCTACGAAACTGTCCGTCACCTGCCCAATAGAAATGGACATCCGGCATCTTCTTAAGAACATCCTCTAGAAGTAACATCTCTTTTGTTTTTCCCCACCAATTTGCATCTTGAACTAATCCAACACATGGGTGGTTTAATTCCATTTTCTTTGTATGATGCCATCTTTCTGAATTAATTCCTTCTAAGAATACCCCTGTTTTTTGTTGTGGATGATGTTCTTTCACAACATCCTCTAGATATTTGCATATAGGTAAAATCACTGTTGCCTCTCGAAAAACTCTTTCAGAGACTTTGTTTTTAAACCAAATTGTAATCCTTGTTTTAATATTCTTCCCAAGTGTCCTTATAGCCCAAACATATTCTTCCCAATAATGACCTCTTAACAAAACAAACGTTGGAATTCCAGATTTTATAGAATGAATAGCAAAATGTGTTTGTCTGTCAGTAAATATCAGATCTGGCCTGAATTCTCTAATTAACATCTTAAATTTTTTATCACCACTTATCCAGTCAGAAATTCTTTTGCTTGGAAATCCTCTACTATAATCTGTATCTCTAACTAATTTTACAGTGATATTTTGTTTTTCTAATTCATCACAGAATTCTTTTAGATGAAAAAACTTTCCTTTACTTCCATATCCAACTAATATTTTCATTTTTCACTCAATTTTAAAATCATTCTTAAATAAAGCCCATCATGATTTTTACATTTAATTCTTGGATAATAAGGAAACTTTTTCAGAGTTTTTTGTTTAATTCCTTCTAATTTGCTGGCTGGTCTGAAATAATCAGATTTAATCACTTGAAACATATTTTGTTTTGCTAATTTCTCTAAAGATTTTTTTGAAAAATGAAACGTATGTGGCACTAATTCAATAGATGTTTTTAAAACTGAAATATTTTCACAATTTGGTACTTCAATAAAAAAAATCCCATCATCTTTCATATTATTTTTAATCTTTGAAAAAAAATAATCAGGATTAATCAAGTGTTCTAAAACATGTGACATCCAAATGAGATCAAATTTCTCTTCAGCCTCAAAATCTTCTCCTGAACCAAAAACACATCTACCATTCTTTAATTTCATATTAATCTGTTCCACATTTTTTGAATCTGGTTCAATACCGGTAACAACAAAACCTTCTTGTTCAAACCACCAACTTGCTTGACCTTGACCAGAACCTATCTCTAAAATGGTTTTTTTATTTTTTAAATATGGATTACAATATTTGTATTGTGAAATCCATGATCTTTTTTTGCCTAATGATTCTTCGTCAGTATAATTCGAATCTATTGCCTTTTTTGCATCCCATAGATTTCCCTCCCCCCAATGTTTTTGCTTGTAGATTTTTTCTGTCTGACTCCTAATTTCTAATTCATTATTACCTGTGACTATTAAATCACAATTATTACAACGAAATGTTGGCAATTTGAGATAAGATGTATCTGAATTTATCTTATAATCATTATCGCATAAAATGCACTTCATGTCTGTCTTCTTAATACCAAGTTAATGAAAATATCTCTTCATTATTATGTTAATTTATGATTTTTTAGTGAACTTGATATATCATTATTTAATCTAAAAATTGTGAAAAGAAATCTAGCCTTCCGCTCATGGTATTATTTTAGAAATGGTTGGTCTACCTATTTTGCTTTCATCTTTGCTGCAATAAACACGCTTACCGTTACATACTTCCTTGCAATCGAGCGTTATCCATTTTTGCATGATATTTTTCCAACATTTGTTCATTATGTTGTGATTCTCTGTTTGACTGGTGTTCCAATTTTAATTTTAATTGGATATGCTCACTTCAAACGTTCATCTGCTTACCGTTCTGAAGCTGATATAGGTATGGAAGTTAATCCATATTTCAGAAGAATTTTACTTAACACCGAACTAATGGTTCCTTTCCATCTCAAGTTAACAGATCTTTTAGTAAAAATTTCAGAAAATGAAAAATTAAGTAAAACAGATTTGGAAGAACTAAGAAAATTACAAAATGAATTGAAAGAACACATGGAATTTAAAAATACAAAATATCAACGTGGAAAAGTTCAAGAATCCACAATTAATAAACTGAAAGAACTTGATGACACCTGATACTAAAATTAAAATTGCATTCATTTACTCTCCGTGTAAAACATTAACACCAAATTATTTCTTTACAACTTCTTACCATTTTTTCATGCATGCATTAAAAAGAAACCCACTTCTTGATGTTACCTATTTTCCCATTAATGGCACATTTGACGCTTCAGATCTTAAAGGTAAATTTGATGCGATTCTATTATTTGAAAATAGATGTCACTGTGTTCCAGATAAAATTTTAAATCTAAAAAAAATAGATATACCAGTTATTGTGAGAGTTGGTGATCTTCATAACCAGAAAAAATATGATACAGAAGAATTTCATGAAAGATTCAATATCGCAGCATATTTTGGATACCAACATGAAGAAAATTTCTATCAACATTATCCAAAAAATTATGATTATGGGGTTGTTCTTTATGGACTTGAACCTTCACTATATGATGATCCTCAAAAACCTTTTTCTGAACGAATATCTACAAAAATTTTAAACTCAGGCGCAGTAGGAAATACAAAATTTCTATCTAAAATTTTTAATAGAATCAACAATCCTGAAAATGCTTTGTATCATTATAAGCTAAGAACTCTTTGTAACAAACTATCATATGTTGACTATACGCCAACTTTAGAACATGAATTTGTTGGTGACAAATACCCACTTCTCTTACAAAGATATTGTACTTCCATTGCAGCCACAACCATTAATTACACTGCTAAGTATTTTGAAATTCCAGCTGCAGGTTGTTTAACATTTATGGAAGTTAATGAAATCAATGGAGCTGAAAAATTAGGTTTTATCGATAATGTGAACTCGGTTTTTATCAATGAAAAAAATTATAAAAAAAAATTTGAGTGGTATCTAGAAACTAAGAATGATCCAAAATGGGAGAAAATTGCAAAATCTGGAAAACAACATGCTTTGAAAAATCTTACAAATGATAATGCAACTGAATCATTGATTAAATTAATTCAAAAAATTTCCTAGTTTTAGAATGGTAAGAATTCTTCACGTAATTCTTTGATAACATTTCTAAGTTTTCCCTCATTCATTTTTTTAGCAGTTTCAGAACTAAACTCTTTCTGGGACAAGACTTTCTTATTTCTCACTTTAGAAATTTTATACATGTCATCTAAATTATGACAAAAAGGTATCTCTTCTGGAGTTACCAAATATTCATGAAAACGTTCGTGCTCTCTGGATTTTGATACTTTGATTTTGTTACTCTTTTTGTAATCTGATCCGGCACATACCTTTACCATATTCTCTGCTAGATCTTTAATTTTTACAGATGGCATTTTTAAAATAAAAATTTCACCGCCTTTACACATATTTGTTGCTTTTAGAATTAATCCTGCTGCATCTTGAATTGACATTATAAAACGTGACATTCTAGGATCGGTCACTGTTGGTGACTGATTCTTTCTTATCTGATCCAAAAATATCTGATAGACTGAACCTCTTGACCCAATTACATTTCCAAAACGTACTATCGCAAACACGGTTTTACCAGAATCATTGTATGCATTTGCATTTATTGTTAATCTCTCAGCTAACAATTTACTTGCTCCCAATGTGGTACTTGGTAGAGTTGCTTTGTCTGTACTAATTAGAATAAACTTTGATATTTTTGCAGAAATTGATGATTCAATAATATTGCTTGTACCAACAACATTAGTTTTCACCGCATCAAATGGATTGTCCTCACAAATATCAACATGTTTCATTGCAGCTGCATGAAAAACTATGTCTATTCCTCTAATTACAAAATCTAATCTATCTTTATCTCTTACATCTCCCATCTCATAATCGATTAATGGATTTTTACCAAATTTTCTAATTGACTCAAATATTGAATTCTCGTCATTGGTGAAGACTTTGATTATTTTAGGTTTGTACTGTAATAGTTGTTTTATTAATCCAATTCCTATGCTTCCAGTTCCGCCCGTGATTAGAATTTTCTTATTTCTAAACTCATGTTTAAAGGAATTTTGTAGTTTCATATAATAACTAACATTTCCTATTAACATTAAAAATGATCCGATGGAAAGTTCCTCTCTACAAAATTCTCGTAGATAAAGATGATATTAAAAACATCACTAATGTAGTTCAACGGGGAATGCATTGGGCAGAAGGTCCAGAAATTGAAGAGTTTGAAAAGTCCCTTGCAGACTATTTGGGAGTTAATTATTGCATAACAATGAATTCTGGGACTTCTGCATTACATGCAACAATGATTGCATATGATATTAAAAAAAATGATGAGATCCTAGTTCCGTCTTTTACGTTTGTTTCTACAGCTAATGCGGCATTAATGGTTAACGCAAAACCAAAATTTGTTGATATTGAACCTGAAACTTATGGTATGGATCCTGAAAAATTGGAAAAAACAATTACAAAAAAATCCAAACTAATTATGCCCGTACATTATTCAGGTCTCCCATGTAAAATTGATGAAATTCGTACTATTGCAAAACGAAATAAACAAATCCTCATTGAAGATTCGGCAGAATCTA
>Ga0315316_10002502_pt1 | contig 13185 bp, 15 predicted proteins | sample M160m3416metaG_FD_203702 | JGI IMG/M metagenome (GOLD analysis project Ga0315316, IMG submission 203702) | Ammonia-oxidizing marine archaeal communities from Monterey Bay, California, United States - M1 60m 3416 | ecosystem: Environmental > Aquatic > Marine > Intertidal zone | place: USA...
GAATCCTTGGATATCTAATTAACTTTGACAGTAATTTTTTTTGAAAAAATAGCTGGATTATGAGGAATGTGACGAAAATCACCCAATAGCAATTGAAGGGTGTGAGTTCCAGGGCTTAACTCGATTTCTACTTCTGTTTGCCCCTTCCCAAAATGAACATGATTTTTATCAGCTGGTATTGGAAGGTTTAGTGGAGGCAGATCGGTGTCGATAACTAAATGGTGATGGCCTGTATGCATAACTTGAGTTCCGGCAGGAGCAACACCAAAGTTCTCTAAACCAAATCGAACTTTAATTTTCCCCGAAATAGATTCTCCGTCATTTGGAGAAATAAAATACACTGAGGCATTATCAGTGCCAGGTGATAATTCTATTGCATGCAACGAGCATGAAGCTAAAAAAATAAATAAATATCTCATCTAATCTAGGTATCCTCCGTCTGCATACATCAAAGTGTTAAATGTATCTGCACTTTGGGAGCTTTCAACACTTGCAATAACAATTTTATGAGTATGATAAACAATCGTTTCATCAACTTTGCAAAAAATATTTGATTGAGCATTTTGAATGAAAGGAGTGTGACTGGAATTCCAAAAATCATTTTCAAATCTTTGAGACTCAAGTTGCTTTGAGCTACATAAATTAGAGATCTCTTGCTGATTTTTTTGAAGAATATTGATGCATAAGTCCGCTCCAGGAATCAGAACATCATGAATACTAGCTTCGTTGTTCACACAAACTAAAACAGATGGCGGATCTATCGTTAAAGAGGTTACAGATGATGCTGTCATAGCATATAAATTGCCAGATTGGTCTTTTGTTGAGATAACACTAACAGAAGAAGCTAAAAATCTCATTGCAATTATAAATTGTTCTTTAGACATAGACGTTATAATTTATACTCTGTAAAAATTTTAAAAATTGAACACGTCAAGCATAAGAATAATTGGAGGTAGACACAAGAGCTATCGAATAGTTTTTAAAGCTTCGCCCGCCCTAAGGCCAACATCTGATCGAGCAAAAGAAACTTTATTTAGTTGGCTTCAATTTGAATTAGAAAATAAATCTTGTCTCGATTTATTTGCTGGCACAGGTAGTTTAGGTTTGGAAGCCTTATCAAGAGGCGCACAACATGTCACATTTGTAGAGAAAGAAAAAAGTTTGTATAAAAATATCGTCAAAAATATTGGTCATCTCTGTTATGAGAATAAAATTCAAGCTGCGTGCAGTGATGCTTTCAAGTGGCTTAAAACAAATAAGCAAAAGTTCGATATTATTTTTTTAGATCCTCCATTCGATCAGATTGACTATAAAATTTTAATTAGAACAATCTTTCAAAGTAATGTTTTAAATGAAGGTGGTAAAGTCTTTCTTGAAACCAATAAGCATACTGAGCTCGAATTGAGTAAAACTCAGGATATTCTTAAAGATAAAACCATTGGAGATGTGAGGCTCATGATTTTACAATGAAGATTAGAATAGCAACTAGGCGCTCTCCACTTGCAATGCTTCAAACCAATGAAGTCGTAGAGCGGATTAAATTATCTAATCCTGAGTGTATTTGTGAGATTATTGAAATGGAATCAGAAGGTGATCTTACAGATGCACCTTTGCATACTATTGGTGGAAAAGGGTTATTTGTATCTAAGTTAGAGACTGCTCTAGCAAATAGCGTGGCTGACATAGCTGTTCACAGCTTAAAGGATGTGCCTGCAATAATAGATTCTCAATTTAGCATTGCGGCAACTTTGCCAAGAGAGGATTATGGGGATGCTCTTCTTTTAAGAGAAGGCTTAACCATTAATGACTTGTCAAAAAATCTAAAAATTGCAACATCTGGACCTAGAAGAAAATCTCAGTTACTTGCCATCAACCCTGAGTTAAACATAGTGCCGATAAGGGGAAATATTCAAACCAGAATTAATAAAATAGAAGCTGAAAATCTTGATGGTTTGATTGTGGCTAAAGCGGCATTAAATAGATTAGAAATCGTTTATCCAAACATGTATACATTTTCAGAAAATCAAATGTTACCAGCAGCAGCTCAAGGGGCAATTGGCATAGAGGTTAATTCAATGGAGCTAGAATCCGATATTGGCAATTTGTTGAAATTGATCAATGATCAATCTACTTATCAAGCTACAGAAATTGAAAGAAAAGTCGTTGCTTCCTTAGAAGGCAATTGTTTATCACCAATCTCTGCTCTATGTAAAATTGGTAGCAAGGATGCCAAGCTTAAAGTAAGAGTCTCAAATCAAGATGGAACTGAAGTTTATAATGAGGCAATCAGATTCAATCTAGAAAATAAAACTGATGCTTTGAAAGGTTTGATTGAGACATTAATTCGCAATGGCGCAAAAGAAATTATTCAACAATAAATGATTGTAAACACTAGGCCGACAGATCTGAGTCAAAATACTAATTCTTTGCTTGAAAAATCCAAGCAAAATTTTATTCACATACCACTCACCAAGATTGTCAAAACTAAGCCTCCTTCTGCGGCATTGAAACATATCGATAATATTAAAGATTATGATGCTGTGATATTTACTAGCCAATCAGCGGCGACCTGTGGCGCTAAATTTTATCAAGAGGTTTTGCTTGCTAATAAAAATATGCCTATTCTTGCGATTGGGCTGGCAACTCAAAAAACACTTCAAAAATTTAATCTTAACTCATCAATCCCACCAACATTTAATTCAGATGGTATAGCAAATGAAATTAAAGAAATGGGTTACAAAAAATGTTTGGTCTTTTGTGGAGAGAAAAATCCTCGCATTATAACTATGACCGATGCAGATATAGATACATTTCCTTGTTATGCATCAAGCGAAGAAACAAATATTAATTTTTCACAAATTAGAGATAAAGATAAATTAGTAATCTTGATCTACACTCATCAGAGTTTGAAGGTATTGATGAGAAAATTGTCAGTTAATCAAAAGCAAAAAGTGGTTTTGATTGTTGCATCTCAAAGAATAGAAGGATTTGCGAAGGTGTACGGTTTTAAAAATAGCGTCTTATCAGAATCTCCTCATGATAAGGAAATGATTGAAGCAGCCTTAGCAGAAGCTTGAACTAAACTATTTCTTCTTTCCATTCCCATTACCACTTTTCATGGCGCTGAAGAACTCATCATTTGTTTTCGAGGATTTCAACCTTTCAATCAAGAATTCAATTGCTTGAGAGTCTTCCATATCATCCAGAATCTTTCTAAGAATAAACATTCTCTGCAATTCTTCAGGACTGGTAAGAAGATCCTCCCTTCTGGTTCCTGAGCGTCTAATATTAATAGCAGGATATATTCTCTTTTCAGCAATCTTTCTTTCTAAATGAATCTCCATGTTTCCAGTTCCCTTAAACTCCTCATAAATGACTTCATCCATTTTCGAGCCTGTTTCAACTAGAGCGGTTGCAATAATGGTAAGACTTCCCCCCTCCTCTAAATTTCTTGCAGCTCCAAAAAATCTTTTTGGTCTCTCAAGCGCATTTGAATCAACACCACCAGAAAGGATCTTGCCTGAGGCAGGCTGGACAGAATTATATGCTCTACCCAGTCTAGTAATAGAATCTAATAAAATAACAACATCTTTCTTATGCTCGACTAGTCTTTTAGCTTTTTCAATCACCATATCTGCAACTTGAACATGCCTTGTTGGGGGTTCATCAAATGTACTGGCAACAACCTCGCCTCTTACTGTTCTGGACATGTCTGTAACTTCTTCTGGTCGCTCATCAATCAGTAATACTATTAATTCAACTTCAGGATTATTTTTAGTAATTGAGTGGGCGATACTCTGAAGCATGAGTGTTTTACCTGCTTTTGGTGGCGAAACAATTAAGCCACGTTGCCCCTTACCAATAGGAGATGCAAGATCAATAATTCTTGAAGAAAGATCTTCTGCTGATCCGCTACCTTGCTCAAGTGTTAGGCGAGAGGTTGGAAAAAGTGGTGTTAGATTTTCAAAAAGAATTTTCTTTTTCGTTTTTTCAGGGGCTTCTTTATTTATTGTGTCAACGTAGACCAAAGCAAAATATCTTTCGCTATCTTTTGGAGGTCTAATTTTTCCATGAATTTCATCTCCTTTTCTGAGGCTAAATTTTCTAACTTGGCTTGGGGACACATAAATATCATCTGGACCTGAGCAATAAGATCCTTCAGGAGATCGTAAGAACCCGAATCCATCATTTAAAATTTCTAAGACACCTCCACCATAGATATCTACCCCTTCTTTAGCTTGTTGTTTAAAGATGCGGAAAATAATTTCTTGTTTTTTCAGCCTTCCAACATCTTCAATTCCAAGACTTTCGGCTATATCCACCAATTCATTAATTGGTTTGGCTTTCATTTCAGTTAAATTCATAAATTGTTCTCTGGTTTTTGGGAGTAAAAGATTTTGATTTGATAGGTAGCTATAAAGCTAAGATGGGAAAATGATAATTGCTTTTCCCGTAAGATGCAAAGTTTTTATACCTCTGCTGCTATAAAATCCTCCAATTGTTGCTTACTGATAGCGCCTATTTGACTTGAGGCCACTTCACCATTTTTAAATATTAAAAGAGTGGGAATTGATCTTACTCCATATTGAACTGCTAAATCCTGATTTGAATCTACATCCATTTTGCAAACCTTGACTGAGCCAACCATTGCATCGGCAACTTCTTCGACTGTAGGCGCAAGTTGTTTACATGGTCCACACCATTCTGCCCAAAAATCAATTAGAACAGGTAAATCTGATTCTAGAACTTCTTGATTAAAATTTGCAGATGTAATTTCTTTGACGTTGTCACTCATGAATTTAGCTCCGATGCTGTTTGCTTTGCTGCGTAGGTTAAGATGGCATCAGCGCCAGCTCTTTTGCAACACAATAAAGATTCTAACATAACATCTTTATCAAGCCACCCCTTCTCAATACTTGACTTCAGCATTGAATATTCGCCGCTCACTTGATAAACAAATGTTGGTATTTGAAACTCAGATTTAATCGCATGAACAACATCAAGGTATGCTGTACCAGGTTTAACCATAACAATATCTGCTCCCTCTTCAATATCCATTGCTGTTTCATGGAGAGCTTCATCAAGGTTTGCATAATTCATCTGATACGTTTTCTTTGAAGCCTTGCCAAGATTTACAGCAGATCCAACAGCCTCCCTAAATGGTCCATAAAAACTAGAGGCGTATTTAGCTGCATAAGATAATATTACTGTATCCACAAATCCGTTGGACTCTAAAATATCTCTAATCACCTTCACACGTCCATCCATCATATCTGATGGTGCAAGCACATCTGCACCAGATTGAGCTAAAAGTAGCGCTTGGTCTTGAAGTAAATTAAGCGTTTGATCATTATCCACTCTGCTATCTAACAATACCCCGTCATGCCCATGATCTGTATAGGGATCAAGCGCAACATCAGCAATCTTAATAACCTCAGGAAATCTTTCTGTTAAACCTCTTAATGCTGTACAAACTATATTTTTATCATTAAAAGCATGTGAGCCTTGTGCATCTTTTTTTTCTGAATCAATTGCAGGAAAAATGGCAACTGATTTTATGCCTTTTTTTAGTAATTCTTCTGTTTCAGCATACAGTGATTCTAAATTGTGCCTATATATACCTGGCATGGAGGGTATATCAATTTTCATCTCTGATTGATCAGCAATGAAAATTGGTTGAATCAAATCATTTGTAGTTAAATGATTCTCAGCAACAAGATCTCTCAAATAGCTTTTGGCACGTGTTCTTCGAAGTCTTGATTGAGGATAGGTTCTTTTAATCATATAAATTAGTCAGTGATAGCGCCTTTTGATGCTGACTGAACTGTTCTTTTGTATTTTGCCAATACTCCACTTTTTGGGGACGAATTTGGATTTTTCCAGGTTAGCGATCTTTGTGTCATCTCATCGTCGGAAATATTAAGGGATAAAATGTCTGTATTGGCGTCAATTGTGATTTCATCTCCGTCTTGAATAAGAGCAATGGGGCCGCCCATCTCTGCTTCAGGACTAATATGCCCGACCACAAAACCATGCGTCCCACCAGAGAACCTTCCATCAGTTATAAAAGCAACTTTATCTCCTAAGCCTTGCCCCATAATTGCAGAAGTAGGTTTGAGCATTTCTCTCATTCCGGGACCGCCTTGCGGACCCTCGAATCTTATTACAACAACATCACCCTCTGTAATTTTCTTTTCAAGGATCGCTGCCATACCCTCTTCTTCAGAGTTAAACACCTTTGCAGTTCCTGTAAAGACAGTCCCCTCTTTACCTGTAATTTTTGCTACAGCTCCTTCCGGGGCTAAGTTTCCGTATAGCACTCTTAAATGGCTAGAATCCTTAACTGGTTTAGATATTGGTAAGATGATTTTTTGGCCATCAGGATACGGCGTGACTGATTCAAGATTTTCCTCTAAAGTTTGCCCAGTAACAGTTAAACAGTCCCCATGAAGCAATCCTTTTTCAAGCATCAACTTCATCATAGGGGCAATTCCACCAATTGCATTAAGTTCGGACATAAAGTGTGCTCCAAAAGGCTTAATATCAGCCAAAACAGGAGTAACTCTTCCAATGCGGGTAAAATCATCAAGATCAAGATCTACCCCAATAGAGTGAGCCATAGCAAGGAGATGCAGTACAGCATTTGTAGACCCCCCCAATGCAATCACAACTGCTATTGAATTCTCAAAAGCCTTTTTTGTCATGATGTCGCTAGGCTTGATATCAAGGTCAAGCAATTTTTTAATAGCAGTTCCGGCATTCTGACAATCTTCTTTTTTTTCATCAGAGACTGCATCTTGACTACTGCTTCCTGGCAAACTCATACCGAGGGCTTCAATACTTGATGCCATGGTGTTAGCCGTATACATGCCACCACAGGATCCAGGACCCTTAACTGAAATTTTCTCAACTGCTATCAACTCTTCCTCGCTAATACTACCTTTTGCATATTCACCCACTTTTTCACAAACAGTTACATAATCAGTATTTAAAGAGCTCGGTTGAATAGAGCCACCATAAATAAATATTGAAGGTCTATTTAATCTTGCCAGTCCTATTAAGGCTCCTGGCATATTCTTGTCACACCCACCAATCGCAACCACTCCATCGTAGCCTAAGCAACCTACAACGGTCTCAATAGAATCTGCTATTACTTCTCTTGAGACCAATGAATATTTCATTCCTTGGGTTCCCATGGATATACCGTCAGAAACTGTAATAGTATTAAAAAGAACTCCCTTGCAGTCAGAGGCGTCAATAGACTCTTCTACAAGATTTGCCAATTCATTGATGTGCATATTGCATGGAGTAACTTTTGACCAGGTAGATGCAATACCTACCAAAGGCTTTGAAAAATCAGCAGTTTCAAACCCAACACCTCTTAGCATAGAACGAGAAGCAGCCTGATGAGGGCCATCTACCAAATTCTTTGAAAATTTTCTATTGGACATAATTAAACAGTTGAATAACGTAATGCGGCATTGAGAAGTTTATCAGTATAGTCTTCTTCTGGGTTTGAGAAAACTTGTTTAGCAGGCCCTGATTCAACTATGCATCCATTTTGCATGACGAATATATAATCTGACATTGATCTAACTACCTTGAGATCGTGACTAATAAATAAATATGTCAATTCATACTCTGCTTGAATATTTTTTAACAATTCGATGACCTGAATTTGAATAGATCTGTCTAATGCAGATGTGGGCTCATCTAAAACCATGAATGAAGGATTTAAAATCAGCGATCTTGCAATCGCAACTCGCTGCCTTTGTCCACCGGAAAACTCATGTGGATATTTAAATCTATCATCTGGGTTAATCTCTACAGCCTTTAAACAATCTGCAATACGCTCATCTTTTTGTTTTATAGTTAGATCAAAATGTACATCTAAACCTTCTCCAACTATTTCTCCTACAGTCATTCGTGGCGATAGAGAGCCATATGGATCTTGAAAAACAATTTGAATGTCTTTTTTTATTGACTTTGATTCCTTTGAATTTAATTGATTAGTATCCACGCCGTCATATAAAACTGAGCCTTGGTAATTAATTAGTCCAGCTAGGGCTTTACCCAATGTAGACTTCCCAGAGCCAGACTCTCCTACCAAGCCTATTGTTGATTTTTGTGGGATAGAAAAATTTACATCTTTCACAGCATGGAAAAAATCTTTTTTAAAAAATGTTTTATTTGGCAGAGGATAAAAAATATTTAGATCCTTAACTTCAATCAAAGGTCGCTCTTCTTTTAGGGAATCTTGCTTGCTTGATGGCTCAGAATTAATGAGTTTTTTTGTATATGCATGTTGTGGATTTAAAAATACTGATTTTGTATCGCCCTGCTCCACTACAGTTCCCTCTTGCATAACCGTTATAGTGTCTGAGAATTTTTCAATCAGCCCTAAGTCATGAGTAATGAATAATATAGACATTCCCACCTCATCCTTTAGCTTTGTCATTAAATCAAGAATTTGAGCTTGGATAGTGACATCAAGGGCTGTGGTTGGTTCATCAGCAATTAATAATTTTGGTTTATTGGCTAGAGCCATTGCGATCATAATTCTTTGTCGCTGACCACCAGAAAGCTCGTGAGGATAGGAAGAGAATCGTCTATCAACCTCAGGAATCTCAACTAGATTCATCAGATTTTTTGCCTCTAATACTGCCTCAGATTTTGCTTGCGCTTTGTGCAATAGTATAGATTCAACAATTTGATCACCAACTCTATGATATGGATTTAATGAGGTCATTGGCTCTTGAAAAATCATGGAAATTTTATTCCCCCTAATCTTTCTTAGTGAAGTTTTATTAGCGCTGAGGATTTCTTCCCCATCAAATAAAATCGAGGATTCATCACTATATGAGGCCTTGGGTTCTGGGAGTAAGCGCATGATTGACATTGCTGTAACCGATTTGCCTGATCCAGACTCACCAACTAGACCAACAATCTGATTTTCATTAATTGATAAGTTTAAATTCTTTACAGCAGGAAATTTATCTTTTCTAACTTGGAAACTAACAGATAAATTAGAAATTTGAAGTAATGGTTCCATTATTTTAAAAAGTTTTTATAAGTTTTAAGTAAGTCTTTTGTTGCATCTTTTGCAGCTTTTAAAGCGGTCATATTAACAAAACCATGAATAAGATGGGGATAATGAATTTGCTGTACTTCATTTCCCATATTATCAAGAAGCCTTGCATATGCCTCTCCCTCATCACTTAACGGATCAAAACCCGCTGTAATTATTAAAGTTTTTGGAAGTTGGGCTTGTGGATCAATGGTTAAATTAAATACTGGGTTATTAAGATTATCGCTTGAATCCATTAATTGCTGCCAAAACCAGATCATTGCTTTTTGACTTAAAAAAAATCCACTATCAAAATCAACTTGAGATTTAGAGTTACATAATGGGTCTGTCATTGGATATATAAGGCATTGCGATAAAGGCAACTCCAATTTATTAATAGCTCTATAAGTTGAGAGTGATGCACAAAGGTGGCCTCCAGCACTGTCACCGCAAAGACTAATTTCACTTATCGGGATATTCAATTCTTTTCCAAGCCATTCAAGCGCAAGGTTCGCATCTTGCAATGAGGAAGGGAATTTATTTTCAGGCGCCAATCTGTAATCAAGCGAGAATATATTTGCTCCCATTTCTGCAGAAAAAAACTGTAAGGCATCATCATGGCTTTCTATACCGCCTAATACATAGCCCCCTCCATGAAAATATAAAATCGGTGAGCTGATTGCATTATTCTCTGGGCAATACTCTCTAATCTTAAGTTGGCCAAAATCAGTTTGTAATAAGTGATCTTTTACTTTGATAGGCATGATTGGTTTTGAGCTAAGCGGGAGACCCTCGATCATAAATTCTCTTATTTCCTGAGCAGAATTAAAGGAGCTTGGATCATCCAATCCATCAACCTGCAATGACTGTAGTCCTAAAAAAATCTGAGTTTGAAAATCAAGAATTTGATTATTGATAACGGTTCTTTTTTGAAAGGTTATACACCTTAGCAACCATACAGGAAGCAAAAAGAAAATTTTTAAAAATAATTTAATAGCCATGGTTTCTTTTATAATGCTTCAATGAAAATAAGGATTTTATTATACTCGTTTGTTTTTCTATCAGGATTTATATTTAGTAAAACTCAGTTTGAAGAAAAAGATATATTAAATGTTGATGAGGCCTTTGTTGTAAATACATTATTTGAAAAAAACAAAATTCTAATTTCTTGGGACATCAAGCCTGGATATTACCTATATAAAAAATCAATTTTAATTAAAGCAGGTGATGATTCTCTTGAGCATAATTATTTATTAAAAAATGAATTAAAAATCTCTGATGATTTTTTTGGTGAGTCAGTTATTTTAAAAGGTGCTTTAAAGGTTGATGCTGAGCTATCAGATGTTAATCTAGGCAGTCTTAAGGGCATAAAGATAATTTATCAAGGTTGTGCAGAAGGGAAATATTGTTACCCAAAAACGATTAAAAGTTATTAAAATCGTATAACTTCTATGAAAAACATTATAAAATCTTAAAAAATGAAAATATTAGTAATACATGGTCCTAATTTAAATTTACTTGGCGTACGAGAGCCTGAAGTTTATGGCTCAGTAACAATGGAAGAAATTAATAAGGGTTTAGAGGAAAGGGCAAGTTCTCATAGCATTGATTTTGAAGCCTATCAGAGCAATGCTGAGCATGAGATTGTTACAAAGCTTCAAGACTCAATGAATCAAGTAGATTTCATAATAATTAACCCTGGAGCCCTCACCCATACCAGCATTGCAATAAGAGATTCTCTTCTTGGGATTGGAGTTCCATTTTATGAAGTTCATATATCCAATATCTTTGCAAGAGAAGAATTTAGGCACAAATCCTACTTTTCTGATGTGGCGAATGGTGTTATCTGCGGGCTTGGAACTCAAGGATATGACCTAGCTCTAAGACATATTATTGATAACTATAAGGATAAGAAATAATGGATATTAGAAAAATTAAAAAATTAATAGAAATGCTGCAAGAATCAGACTTAACTGAAATTGAAGTTCAAGAGGGAGAGGAGTCAGTAAGAATTGTACGAGGAGGCAATCAATCATTCGAAGTTAAAACTACTCCAATCTCTCATAACTCAATTGAAACCCCTGTAGAAAATAATGAAGTCTTAGGAAATGAATCAGGCTCTCTAATCAAATCTCCCATCGTAGGAACTTTTTACAGAAAACCAGCGCCAGACAAACCCCCTTTTGTTGATATTGGCAGCCACGTTAATGCAGGCGATGTAGTTTGTATTGTTGAGGCAATGAAGATGATGAATGAAATTAAATCAGAATATACAGGCAAAGTTTCTTCTATTAATGTTGAAGATGGCGAGCCGGTGGAATTTGATCAATCTCTAATTGTCATAGATTAATGTCAAAAAAAATTCTAATTGCCAATCGAGGGGAGATTGCTCTGCGAGCTCTAAGGGCATGTAAAGAACTAGATCTAAAAACAGTAGCAATATACTCTTCTGGAGACAAAGAACTCAAACACTTGAGATTAGCTGATGAAACTGTGTGCGTTGGGCCAGCGAGCCCTTTGGAAAGTTATTTAAATATTCCCTCGATACTTTCGGCTGCCGAGCTTACAAGATCTGATGCTATATATCCTGGCTATGGTTTTCTTGCAGAAGACGCAGATTTTGCTGAAAGATGTGAAGCTAGCGGATTTGTATTCATTGGCCCATCTTCAGATGTTATTCGCAAAATGGGAGATAAAATTACCGCAAAAGGTTTGGCTGAAGACTCGAATATTCCAATTGTACCGGGCTATAAAGGAGATATGCCTGAAACTGATGAGGCTATAAAAAAAATAGCTGCAGAAGTTGGTTACCCTCTGATGATTAAAGCATCTGCAGGAGGTGGCGGAAGAGGAATGAGAGTTGTCCAAGAAGAATCAGAATTAATCTCATCCCTACAGCTTACCAAACAAGAGGCAAAAAATGCTTTTGGAAATGACACCATATATTTTGAAAAATTTATTCAAAATCCTCGTCACATAGAGGTTCAAATTGTTGCAGATGGAAAAGGAAATGCTATTCATCTTGGAACAAGAGATTGCAGCATGCAAAGAAGGCATCAAAAAATTATAGAAGAGGCTCCAGCTCTTGATATCTGTCAAGAATCTTTAGAAACAACACTACAAGCTTGCTTAACACTATGTAGAAATATTCAGTATTCTGGAGTAGGTACACTTGAGTTTCTTTATGAAGATGGTGCATTTTATTTCATTGAGATGAACACTAGAATCCAAGTTGAGCACCCTGTTTCTGAAATGATTACGGGCTTTGATATTGTTAAAGCGCAATTAAAAATTGCTTTGGGGATGGAGCTTACGCTTGATCAACAAGAAATCATTTTTCGTGGTCATGCAATGGAATGCAGGATAAATGCAGAAGACCCAGAGACTTTTGTTCCCTCGCCCGGGGTTATCAATAAAATGCATCCTCCTGGTGGATTTGGGGTGAGGTTTGATTCGCATATCTACTCAGGATATGTCGTGCCACCACATTACGACTCACTGCTCGCAAAAATTATTACAACCGCTAATACAAGAGAGTCTTGCATTAAAAGAATGCTAAGTGCATTAGATGAGTTTTTTGTAGAAGGTATCAGCACAAATCATTCTTTGCATCAAAAACTTTTGGAAGATAAAACATTTTGCAAGAATGAACATAATATCAACTATCTTGAAGGATCTTTTTTAGAAAAATGAGTGCCAAAGAATATAATCCTGCTGAAATAGAAAACCTCATTCAGGAATCATGGAAGCAAAATAATTCATACAAAGCTTCACCCTCTGAAACAAAAGAAAAATTTTATTGCCTTTCAATGTTCCCTTACCCTTCAGGAAAATTGCATATGGGCCATGTTCGCAATTATACGATTGGAGACGTTATTTCTAGATTTAAGAGAATGCAAGGCTTTAATGTGTTTCAGCCCATGGGATGGGATGCGTTCGGTCTTCCAGCAGAGAATGCAGCTATAAAAAATAAAGTTGACCCTCAAAGTTGGACTGAACAAAATATTGCAAATATGAAGTCGCAATTGGAGAGATTAGGCTTTAGCTATGATTGGTCGAAAGAACTAAAAACATGCGATCCTGGCTATTTTCGATGGGAGCAAGAGATTTTTACCATG
>Ga0315316_10002503_pt1 | contig 13185 bp, 9 predicted proteins | sample M160m3416metaG_FD_203702 | JGI IMG/M metagenome (GOLD analysis project Ga0315316, IMG submission 203702) | Ammonia-oxidizing marine archaeal communities from Monterey Bay, California, United States - M1 60m 3416 | ecosystem: Environmental > Aquatic > Marine > Intertidal zone | place: USA...
ATCATACAGTTCAGTTTGATGAGGAGGTCTTAGACACAAATGCTGATTTTAATACATCAACTTACACATTTACTGCTCCAGTAACAGGAAAATATCAACTTAATATGAGTGTTTATTTATACAATATTGATAAAGATGCAGACTATATTCTTATATCTATTGACACATCAAATAGGACTTATTCAGTTATCTTTGACCCCGGAGGATATGCTGCAGATATAAATTATCAGTCTTGGGTTCAAACTGTTGTAGCAGACATGGATGCAAGTGATACAGCAGTAGTTAAAGTTTATCAGCAAGCTGGAGCGGCACAATCTAATTTAATCGCTGGTAATTATACTTGGTTTAGTGGCTATTTAGTCGCATAATAGGAAAATAAAATGACAGACAAAACAAACGTAATAAATATTAACGGCAATGAATATGATCCTGATAAAATGTCAGATGAACAAAAGTACATTGTACGCCAGATAAGGGATTTATCTTCTCAAGAAGAAAGATTAAACTTTCAACTTGATCCTGTTAGGGTAGCAAAAAACGCTTTTATTAACGCTTTAATAAAGTCTGTTGAGGAAAAAGATGAGTTTAAAACGAAAAAAGAAGCTACTCAGTAATGTTAGGAAGCGTTCCACTTTCTACTAAAGCATTAGGCGACGACATTATTCTTTTGGCTGGTGTAGGAGAGATGATTGGCTTGGGCGTTCAAACGTCCGTTGGAGTTGGAACTCTTGTAGGAACAAGCACATTGTCTGCCAACCTTACACAAACTTCAACGGCAACTTTTATTTCTTCTGGCGCTAGTGTTGAATTATCGAGTAACATAACTCAAACTTCTGGTGCAATTCGTATATTCGGCACAACATTTGATATAGGTCTTACTCCCAACTTTACACAGGAGACAAAAGGGACAGGGACGTTTTTAGGGGCATCCACTCAAAGTTTTAACCTTACGCAAACAACTACAGGTGATAAACTTTGGGAAAATCTTACAACGTCAGCAGACGAAGAACATTGGTCGGCTTTGTCAACTGCAGCGACTACAGAAAATTGGAGCGACTTAACAACAACCACCAATGAAGAGGGTTGGTCAGCTTTGTCAACTACGGCGAATACAGAAAATTTTAGCGCATTAACAACAACTACCAATGAAGAACATTGGTCGGATTTTACGAGGTAATAAATGGCAAGTACATATTCAAATATAGGCATAGAGCTTCAAGGAACAGGGGAAAACGCTAATACTTGGGGAACGAAAACAAACACAAACTTTGAAATTATTGATGAACGGCTTTCTGAAATTCACACATTAACAAATACAAGTAGTTTTACTCTGTCAGCCCCTGCACAAGGGACAAAAACTCAGGAAGAAAGATATGCTACATTAAAATTTACAGGTTCGGCTTCTGGAGACGTTACAGTAACCTTGCCAGCCAAAAAGTTTGTATACAATGTTTTAAACTATGGCTCAGATGGAACTGGGATTGGTCATAATCTTATATTTAGAGGACCTAATGCTGCAACAGTGACAGCCACAGTTAAGAATGGAAAATCGGGAAGTATACATTCTGACGGGGACGAAAGTGTATATCTACTATCCAATACTGGATCGGAAGCATTTAATACCGATATAACAGCCAAAACAAGCGATGGGGCTTTGCTAAAGCTTCAGACATCTCACACCACAATAGCAGCAGATGACGTTTTAGGTTCAGTACAATTTAACGCTCCAGATGAAACCAATGGGGCAGACGGTGATGCAAGGTTAATTGGCGCTGAAGTAGCAGCCGTTGCCGAAGGTACTTTTAGTGACACAAGCAACGCAACAAAGCTAAGTTTTAAAACTGGTTCAAGTGAAGCAGCAACAGAGAAAATGAAATTAAGCAGTGCAGGTGTTCTTTCTATTCCAGCAGACGGTTCGGGGACTTCATCAAACTCAATTGTGCTGGGCGCTGATTCTGATATGCAAATATTCCACGACGGTTCAAATTCCTATGTTCAAGAAACTGGAACTGGTTTTTTAGCTTTAAAGGGCAGTTCAGTGCATTTGCAGTCTTCTGGTGGAGAAACTATGTTAAATGCAGAAACTGATGGGGCTGTTTCTTTGTATTACGATAATTCAGCAAAAATAGCTACAGCTTCTGGTGGGGCTACTATAACTGGTGCGATCACAGCTACTGGTAATATTACTGCTTTTTTCTCAGATGAAAGATTAAAAGACATTCACGGAAGCATTGAAAATGCTTTAGAAAAAGTATGTCAGCTTGATGGCTTTATATACAGTCCTAATGATGATGCTGAAAGTTTGGGATATAAGAAAACGGATAGAATAGCAGGTATATCAGCACAGCAATGCGAAAAGGTTCTTCCAGAAGCTGTTGTTGAAGCTCCAATAAGTTCTTATTTTAAAGCAGTGCAGTATGACCAGTTAATACCTTTATTGATTAACTCTATTAAAGAACTTAAAGCAGAATTAGACAATCATAAGAAAGGATGTCAGTGCAATGGCTCTAACGAGTAGTGGTGCAATAAGCATGGGAGACATGCGAACCGAGTTTGGTATGTCTGGTGCTATTTCTATGAGCGATTTATACAGAGGGGGTAGTAATGTAATTACATCAAAGCTTACTCAATTAAGCAGTGTTTCTCATTCTGGAGGGGTAAATTCAGACGGGTACGGCAACGAAAGATATTGGAATGGAAATTTTGAAAGTCCCACTACTACAAATATAAATGTTACATACGGATACATTAGAGGTGGTGCAACACCTGCCGCTGCGATAACTAATGCAAGCCCCGGTCATGTTGCAAGTGATTTTGCCAGCACTATTTTTTATAGCATCCGTTCTTCTCAAAACGGAGCAAACACTAACAGCCCTGTCACTTATACTTTAGTTTTCCCATTAGCAGGAACTTATCATTTAATGGCTTATGATTATGAATCAAATGGTTCAATGAGTTTGTCTGGAGCTTCAAGTGGCAATTTCAGCGTTACTGTTCCCTACAGGTCATTTATGCGAAAAACTTTTGCTACAATAGCCAATGACACTATTACCATTGTGCATGATATAGGTGATGTAAGTGGGTCAGGTGGAGGAGAAAACATTGCAAGTTTATTTACAATAGACACAAGTTCTCAAGCAGATGGTGCATGGCATAGCTCGGGCAGAACTATTACAGGGTTAAACACTGGAGTTCCTGCATCTGGAACAATTGACTTTGATGATTTTTATGGAGCAACAGGCTAATGCCTTTACAAACTTTAAAGCTTAAACCGGGAATTGTAAAAGATGACACCCCTTACAGCGCTGAAGGTGGCTGGGCTGATAGCGATAAAATTAGATTTTGGAATGGCAAGCCAGAAAAATTAGGTGGTTGGAATAAATTTTCTTCTTCTTCGTTTTCTGGATCTTGTCGAGGGTTAATTTCGTGGCGAGATAATTCTGGCAACGCTTTAATGGCTGTTGGTACGCATACGCATCTTTATATTTACAAAGGTGGTTTGTTGACAGACGTTACGCCAGTAAGAAAAACATTATCAACTGCTGATGATTATTTTACAACAGTAAGTGGATCACCTCTTGTTACTGTTAATATAGCAACGCATGGATGTCTTGTAGGAGACAGGGTGATATTTGGAGCTTTTTCTGCAAATAATGTTTCATGGGCGGCTGACACAGAATTTACTGTAACGTCCGTTGTTGATACCAATAATTTTAAAATAACAGCATCAACCAATGCAAATGCAAATGGCACACCAACTGCAGCCAACGTCAAATATGAAATACTTCTTTCCGTAGGTCAGTCAACGTCTGTGTTTGAATTTGGTTGGGGTACTGGTAACTGGAATGAACCAAGAGATGTTGGGACAACCACCACAACTATGAATGATAGTGGTGGTATTAATACCACAGATACAAGTGTCACTCTTACGGCATCCGATTCCTTTCCTTCTGCTGGAACAATTCTTATAGGTACTGAGAGAATACAGTATGGTGCAAATAACACGGGAACTGAGGTACTAAGTAGCATGACAAGAGGATCGTTCTCAACAACTGCAGCCTCTCATAGTGACGGTGTTACAGTAACTAACATAGAGGGGTGGGATGTTCCTTTTACTTCTGGAACAGGAATAGAAGTAGATGCAAGAACGTGGAGTTTTGATTTGTTTGGAGAAGACTTAGTTGCTTCCGTTAATGGGCAACCCTTAATAACATGGGATTCTTCTGTAGGTACAAGTTCAAGGGCTACCTTTATAAACGACACAACAACGAGTGACGCAACTTGCCCCGATACAACTAGAGGTGTAATAGTCAGCACACCTGACAGGCATTTAGTTTCACTTGCGGCAGATGACCCATTAAAAGTACGGTGGGCTTCACAGGAAACAACAGCCACATGGACAGCTTCTGCAACCAACACAGCAGGTTCACAGTTGTTAACGGGTGGGTCTAAAATAATTGGTGCTAAAAGAACGAGAGGTCAAATACTTATTTGGACTGATACCACTCTTCACTCTATGACATTTAGAGGCCCACCTTACATCTTTGGGTTTCGTGAACTCGCCACTGGATGTGGATTGGGCAGTCCTAACGGTGTTGTTGAAATAGGAGGCAATGTTTTTTGGATTGGTGTTAATCAGTTTTTTGCTTTTGACGGTGCTGTTAAACCTATTTTAAGCACAGTAAGTAACCACGTTTTTGATAATTTTAATTCAACCCAAATTGAAAAAGTTGTTGCCGCATTAAACAAACAACATAATGAGGTTTTTTGGTTTTACCCTTCTGCTTCTTCTGACGAAAATGACCGTTATGTAAAATTTAATTATCGTGAAAATGTTTGGGATATTGGAACAATGGTTAGAACAGCGTGGTCGGATGCAGGTACTTTTTCAAATAACGTAGGTGCTTCTTCTGATGGGTATTTGTATCAACATGAGATAGGTGTAGATGATGACGGGTCAGCTATGACATCTTTCATACAATCGGCTGACATTGATTTGGGCGAAGGCGAACAGATTATGTTTGTTGACAGGTTAATTCCAGACATAACTGTATCAGGTTCGTTAAACTCTTATGTCAAAACAAGGAAACATCCAGCAGATGATTACACAAGCAAAGGGGCTTTTCCTATTACAACTAATACCAAAAAAGTACACCCTAGAGCTAGAGGAAGACAACTTGCCATTAGATTTGAAAGTGAAGGCGTTGGAGACAATTGGCGATTAGGGGCTACAAGACTTGACATGAAACCTGACGGAGAAAGATAATGCCATTTCCAAGACCTCAAGAAAACATGGAAGTGTGGGGCAACCAACTTGTTGATGAAATTGAAAATGAAGTAGATAAAATTAACCAAGCGGCAAATGTTGGTTTGCCCACTACTGGTTTTACAATTACGAAAACAGCATCGACAACATTGGATGGTGGAATTAACGACAGTGTTACTACTTTAGACCTTACGAGTGCGGCAAACTTTCCAACAAGTGGAACGTTGTTAATAGGTACTGAGCAGATAGCTTATACAGGCAAAAGCACTAACCAGATTACAGGATTAACAAGAGGTTCTAATTCAACAACAGCAGCATCTCACAGCGATGATGTTGCCGTGACAATAACTTTTAATAACACCAAAAGTTTTAATGCAGGGACAGCGACAGCCAATGACACGGCTTTTGCTTTAACTACTTTAATTAATGCTTTAAGAAATAAGGGGATACTAGCGTAATGGGTTTTTTTGATTTTTTAAAAGACGTAGGATTTGAAGCTCCAAAAGAAGAGCCACGAAGAGGGACGCAGTTTTCAAGTACAGATGATAGGGGGAGTATAGCCACATCACCTGATGGCAGAATACTGTCAAACGTTGAAAGGGATGCTTACAATACAAGAGGCGACAGAAGAGTAGACAATACACCTCCACCAGACATTAACATGAGAAAGGTTGAAACTGACAGGTCAGAGCCACAATTTTTAAGTGGTATTGACGCATTCCGTGCAGGAACATCTATGCAAGGCAGATCACCTGTTGATATTGGAATACAGCCAGATAGAAGTTATGTGCCGATGTCTATGGTCTATGGTCCAAATTCAAATCTTAAATCTTATGAGTTCAAAGGATCAGATTTGCCAATACCATCACCTGATGACCCCCTTGGTTATGATTTTCAAAATGAATCTGGTTCAATTATGGGAACTCCAGAATATGATTTAAGAAGACAATTTCCAGTTGAGCAATTTAGAGATAATACTGCTAAAGTACCACCTCTTGGAGAGCCAAGTCAAGAGGTACAAGAACTAGCCGATGAACTAATAATAGATGCGCAAAGAGACTTTAATTTTTTAATACCTCCTGATCAAGCAATTCGTCTAGCTAAAGAAACAATAAATAAAAGAAACGCAAATGAACTAGCAGGAACTTTTAGTCCTGATAACCGAGGCATTACAACATTAGCAGGGAGAGGTAGAAACCTTCAAAAAGGCTTTGAAGAAGCTTATGGTGTTGACGTAGCTAATGACCCTAATAAAGCAATGCAAGCAAGGTTAAATGACCCACAGTATCAGGCATTCTTAGAAACACAAGACAGTCCTATGGCAAAATATGTAAATATGTTTGGTCAAAAAGTATTAGGGTATGACGATCCATTTGAAATGTATAAAGACACACAAGCTACTGTAGCTAGAGAAAGAGGCATGGAAGGACAGAGGCAAAGAGAAGAAGACAGGGCTTCTCGTTCTAGAACACAGTCAACACCGTTAGACCCATGTGAAGCAGGATATACTTTTGACCCGTCAACACAACAATGCGTTCCAGATGAAGATGGAGAAGAAAGCAAAAACATTTTTGAAAGAAATCCACAAACAATGCAAGAATATCTTAATGAAAACAGACCAGCAGGATTTTCTGGAAACGTTCCTTTGGGTATGTATGGAAGAGTGGGTGGCGAGTATAAGTACTTTATGAACCAAGGTGGTGGCACAGCCCCTAGAGGTGGCACAGGGGAAGTTACTGGTGCAGGAGGTCCGAAAGATGATTTGGTTGGACCGTTTATGCTTTCCAACAAAGAATACGTTTTACCTAACGAGCAAATAAAAATGTACGGTGGGGGTAATTATGAAACGGGCGTTAAAAGACTTGAACAAGACCGTTTAAAGTCATTAAGTAATTTTGCATAGGAGACTAAAGTGGCAGTTAAAACTAACACAACAACATCTAGATACGACCTTGACCCTCTCTTCTTAGACCCGATAACTAAAATTATCGGTGAACTGGGAAGTTTATATGACCAAGGATATCAACCGTACAGAGGTCCAAGAATTCAAGACTTTAACCAAGATCAACGAGATTATTTTACGGGAATTAGAAATCTTCAAGGGCAGGGTATGGATGAAATTAACGCAGCTATGGGTAGATTAGCAGATGCGTCAAGCTATCAACCTCAAAAGTTTACGGACGTAGCTCAAGACTACATGAACCCATACCTAGAAAACGTTCTTGACCGTCAACAGAAAAGAATGTTTCGCAGTGATGACATTGCAAGAAAAGGCAGGGATGCGAGAGCTTCTGCAGCAGGGGCTTTCGGTGGCGACAGGCAAGCTATCCAAGAGTCTGAAGCTCAAAAGAACTTGCAAGACAGAATGGCTGATCAAGAAGCAACAGCAATGTCTAACGCATATCAAACAGGCGCAAAGATATTCGCTGGAGATGCTAATAGAGCGTTGCAAAATCAAAAAAATCTTATTGCAACCCAACAGGGTATTGGAAGGTTGGCAGGTCAGGGTCAAGCCTTGACGGGCGACCAGTTAAGAATGTTGGGTGGAGCTGGTAGCGCACAGCAACAAATGGATCAAGCAGGACTGGATTTGGCTTATCAAGATTTTGAAAACCAAAGACGATACCCATATGAACAATTAAATTATTTCATGGGTGGTTTACAAGGATTCCCGAACAGTATGATTCCAAGCTCAACTACTGGTACAACAACCTCACCAACAATGGGCAACATGGGAAGAATGGCAGGTCTTGGCATAAACGCTCTTGGAATGTATGGAATGGGTGGCGGCTTTGACGGAGGGTTTAGCATGAATAATTTATTCGGTCAGCAATCTCCAATGTGGGGAGCATAAGCTTATGATGGGACAGGGAATTAATCCAGCAAAAATACATTCAGTTTTGCAAAAGGCAACTGACCAACAGTTAATGCAGATGCTAAAGCGACCAGACAAAATACCGTCAATGTTTATACAACAAGAGATGTCAAGACGTAGACAGATGCGTCAAGCTGCTAGTGCAGACATGTCAAAACAACAAATGACTGGTCAAATGCTACAAGGTCAAGTAGCACAGCAGCAACAGCCCGTGCAACAGCAACAACAGCAACGTCCCGTTATGGCTCGTCAAGGTGGTAGCACAGGTGTTATGGGGTTAAGTAATGGTGGTCAGGGGGGATTGCCCTATGGAATAACTTATGACAATAGAGGTGACGAAAGAGATATTGGTCTTTCGTATTTCCCAAATGTTGGGAGTCAAGGGATATATGCATCCAACCCTGCTTTAGCTAAATCAAGACAGCAATTTGTTAATATGAGTCCTTACGAAGTTAATAAAAATAGACCTGACAGTAGGTTTGCTGGCTTTTTGCCTCTTGAAAACATTCCAATGACAGAAACTTCTGAAGTGCCTGTGTCAAGACTTGGCTTGGAAAACAAAGAGTTTTTAACTGTTGTTAAAGGAGGACAAGAAGTGCAGGTGAAGAACCCTAGTTATGACCCATCTTTGCCTAAAACACAAATAAGGGAAGAAAAGTTTTTGCCTTTTGAAAAGGGTGTTATTGGACAGGCTGGTCAAGGGAGGGGGTTTGGAGATGAACCAACCATAGTTGATTTTGATGATGACTCTGTTTTAGAAGAGATCTATGACAGCGGCATTACTAATAAAACAAGTGAAGCTCAAGCAAAGGAAAAAGCTGAATCCAATTATTTCAATCAAATGCGAGGGCTTATTACTCAAGGGGCTAATGTTAATGCTGAAGTTCCTGATACAACAGATTTAAAAAATCAATTAAAGGCTTTGTTTAAAAGCACAGAAGAAAACAGTGATAAAATTTTTGGAGCAATTGATGATCAAGACGCAAGAGCAAAACGGGGGATTACAGATACAAACGAAAGATTTAATAAACACATAGCAAATTTGGAAGACTCTCAAAAAGAGATGAATAAATTGTTTAATCCTGAAATGCTTAAGGATTTAAACGAAAAAAGTAGAGATCATTACGAAAAAGCAATTGAATTTATTAAAGACGATAAATCAATTGTTGATGCACAAAAGAAATTAATTGACGCTATGAAACCAACGCAAACGCCTTCGCAAAGGTTTTTTGGCTACGTTGCTGAAATTGGTGCTAACATTATGGGATCTGACAGGGATACTTTTATGGAAGCAGGTGGAGATGCACTAGGGAAAGCTTTAAAGGATTATAAATTTGACAGAAAAGAAGACCAAGAACGATTTACAAACCAAGCCAAACTCATGCTAGAATTTGAATACCAAAAAAGAAACAACACCATGAAGGCAATGGAAATGAAGTCAAATCTTTATGGTATGGAAAAAGAAGATTGGATGAATGAAAACGAATACGTAAGAGCAAATTCTCTTCAAAACCAACAATTTAGCACGGGCGTTTTTCGTTTAGAAGGCGAACAAAGAAAAGAAATAGATAATTGGAATGCTAAACTTAATGACAATGTTATAAAAAGACTTGAGCTTGACGACAGAGAGCAAAAGAATTTGTTTAGCCTTGCTAAAAGTCTAAGCGAAATTCAGCAAACAGATTTTGCCAATGAGTTAGAGTTGGCAAAAAATCAACAAGATGTTAACAAAACAATGCTCCAGACCATACCAAAGTCTGTTTTTGAGCATCAGTATTATGAAAAGTTAAAAGAAGAAGCACCAGAAACAGCTAATTCTTTTGCGTCTTTAATTTCAAAAAATACAGCATCAAAAATTAATCCTGATGTTACAGCAAGAACGTTCACTACAGACATGATGAAAGCTATTAAAGACAATGGCAATGATGAACAAGCCGCTATTAAAGAACTTGGACAATCCTTATACGACAAAGTAAAAAATGAAAGTGGTGGCATAGATGAAGCAAAATTATACCAGTATACTTACGCTAACGTTTTTGGAACAATGTCGGGTCAAGGAATGTCGGTGGGTGCTTCGCCCGACCTTATTTACAATAAAGACGGAAAATTAGTAAAAGGTAATTAAATATGCAGATATACCTAGAAGAATTCGGCAAAACAATTGGTTTTCCAGATGATTTTTCTCAAGACCAAATAAAAAACGCTATTGAGTCTAACATTATTCCTCAATTAAGGCGTGAAGAAGAAGAGAAGCGCCAAGAAGAAATACAAAAAAAACGTGATGAGGTTGGCATTTTGGGTGCTTTGCCTCGTGGGTTAAGCCGTGGTGTAACGCAAACAGCAGGTTTAATTGGAGACGTTCTTCCAGCTATGGTTGGACAAGCTATAGGTGCAGACGAATACCGTGACAAACAAATGCAAGAGTATTTGGACAGAATGCAAAAGATGGAAGAGGAAAGACCCTCTCTTGTTCCTTCGTACAAAGACATTGACAGCATTGGTGACGTTGCTAAATACGGACTTGAAACAGTTGGACAATTTATACCGTCTGTTGCAACATCCATAGCTGGTGGTGGCATAGGTGGGTTTATTGGGCAGTCCGTAGCAAAAAAAGGAGCGCAGAAGCTTGCAGGCGAAGCCGCTGAAAGGTTTGCAAAGAAAGCCGTTACGACTGGTCAGATCGGGGGCGCATTTGCTGGATCAGGGATTCAGACAATACCAGAAGCTTACGCAACGCTTGAAGAGGAGACAGGCGATCCAAAACTTGGTACATCTCTTATCGTTGGTGGTGTAAACGCCGCTCTAGACAGTATACTCCCAGCGGCATTCTTGACACGGTTAGGCAAAGTAGGACGAGAAGAAGTTTCTAAAAACATTGTTGCCAAGACATTGCAGAATTTAGGCTCAACCACAGCAAAAACAAGAAAAGGTGCTATTGCAAAAGGCGCACTTAAGAGTGGCGTTGTTGAGGGTTTAACAGAAGGTACACAGGAATTTAATCAATTAACGGCAGCAAGAATTTTAGATGAAAACCCAGAGTTCTGGGAAAGTGGAGACTTTGAAAGAATTTTAGACGCTTCAATAAGAGGGGCTGTTGGTGGTAAAGCGTTTGGCGCTTTATCAGGTGCTATGTCTCAAACAGAAGAACAAAGAACAAAGCGTGAACAAGCTATTAAAGACAACGAATTACAAACTGCTTTAGATATTATAAAAAAAGGAGTTAATGTTGAACCAATTTTACAAATAGAGCTTGGGCTAGAAACTGGAGAAAAAGGATCTCCGTTAAAATCTCCATCAACAATAATAAAAGAACTTAAACAAAACAAGGCTTTACCAAAGCCGATAGCAAATATTTTAAACAATAAATCTTTAACGCCAAAAGAAAGAATAGCAAAAGTACAAAGCCTACAAACTAAGCTAAAAGAACAGCTAAATACTGAAACAAAGTTTGACAAAGAACAAGAAAAAACAAACAAAGAGTTTAATGTAGAAGTCAATAAAAAAGAAATACGTTTAGAAGACGAAAGACCAACAGATTATCGTGTTGTTAACAACAGGGGCAAGAGCCAAAACGTCCCACCTTTTGCTGATTTAGAAGAAGCTAAAGCTTACGTTCAAAGTCAAGAAAAGCCAGAAAAATTAAAATTGCAAAATCAATTAGGCGATGAGGTATATTCTGGTATAGCCACAAAAGACCTTCCCCCACCCCCTCTTTCAGAAAAAGAAACTGATACAAAGACGATACTGGAAAACAGGAAAAAGATTTTACTGGGTCAGCCTATTGGCAAGAAAGTTGTTCTGTCTTCAAAAAATGCTCAACGTTTGCTCCTGACTGGTGAATTAAAAGAGTCAAGCTACTACGAAGCGTCGGAACGGGGTGCAGGGATAGAGAAGAAGTTTGACGATGAGGTAGAGGACGTTGGTGCAGAATCTCGTGTAATATCGAAAGAAAGTACAGAATATATTAATGCTGTTGAAACTATTAACAAGAGAATAGAATCAATAGAAGAGCAAGGCGAACAAGGTAAAAAGACTGCTGTTGCTTTAAGAGAAATTTTGTCTGACAACGAAAGAACAGTTGGCGAACTGGTAACAGCCTTTGAAGTTGCTGACATAATGACGCAAATTTTGCCAGAAGCAACGGGTCATGCCGTAAAATTTGTAGATGCTATTAAAAAGGGACAATTAAATGGAACAAGAGATCCTCATGCAAAACTAATTTCTCTTGCCATGAAATCAGGACGGATAATAGACGGCAAACCACAGTTAGTTTTTGATGAAAGCATATTAAAAGAAACAGCCAGTCACGAAGCGTTCCACGTTCTTCAAGATTACTTTATACAGTATGACCCACAAGCTAAGAAGATATTAGACCAAGAGTTTGGTGCAACAGAAAAAGTTAACAAAAAAATAGATTACAAAAACACAAAAACAGCAAAGTGGTTAAAAAGAGCAAACAGAAAACTGCACGATGATTTGTTGGCAATGAGTGCTACAAATGAAGGAATTACAGGAAGAGAAATCCAAGCTTATGCATTTAGTGCTTACAACCAAGCAAGACGGGAAGGCAAAACGCCTGTTATGGCTGGAGGGCTTGCAAGGTACTTTAGGTTTGTTTCTAACTTTTTAGAACGGTTAGGTAATTACACAAGTGGTCTTGGATTTGCAAATGCCCAAGATGTTTTTGAAGCCGTGTCATCGGGAACTGCTGCCAAGAAATTTAACAACCGTTCTTTATCAGAACAAGATGCTGACCCGTCACAAGCTCCCGATATAGAACAATCATCACGCTCTTTGAACACAAGAGAATACTTAACATCCCAAGACGGTCAGCCATACGCAACGGATACAAGACGTTCACAAAAGTTAATTCCGATTAATGACGGAAGCCCTATTATTGCAAAAGTGCAATTAAGGAAAAATGAAAAGAAACGAAACGTTGTTCTTCCACAGGGAGAAAGGAAGTGGGACACAGTAAGACAGCAGTTTACAGGATACGGAGCAGACTATGTGGCTCATCCGAGTAATATAAATGAAATTAGAA
>Ga0315316_10002506_pt1 | contig 13183 bp, 11 predicted proteins | sample M160m3416metaG_FD_203702 | JGI IMG/M metagenome (GOLD analysis project Ga0315316, IMG submission 203702) | Ammonia-oxidizing marine archaeal communities from Monterey Bay, California, United States - M1 60m 3416 | ecosystem: Environmental > Aquatic > Marine > Intertidal zone | place: USA...
TCTGCACTGTTTCAACGGGAGCGCACCGGGCGGGGCCAGCACATTGATATGGCGATGCTGGATGTCTCAATGGTTCTCATGGCGATGCATGTCACCGGTTACCTGCGCAATGGTCAGCATCCGAAGCCGAAAGGCAATCGTAGCAACTCTGCAACAAATGGTGCCTACGAAACGAAGGACGGGATGGTAGTGTTGGGTGCGTCGACAATTGCACATCAGCGCCGGTTGTGGACCCTCTTTGAACGGCCGGACCTCATCAAACGCAACAATCCCGAACGCGAAGCTGATTTTGAGCGCGAAGAAAATACATTGATCGACATCATGCTGACCCGCACCGCCGATGAGTGGGAAGAGTATCTTCACGCCAACCATATCCCCGCCGCGCGCGTCCGCACCATGGGTGAGGCTCTGGCCGATCCGCATCTCGAAAGCCGCGGCTTGCTTCACCGCCACCAGGGCGCAACAGGGGTGGATGGGGAGTTCACAGTCCCCCTCGCCGCATTCAAGTTTGCTCATGGCGGACCGGAGATCAACACCCCACCCCCTGAGTTTGGCGAACACACCGATTCAGTGATGGCGGAGTTGGGTTACACGCCGGATGATATAACCCGATTGCGTGCGGCAGGAGTTATCTAACGGTCACGCTGCTGCAGATACTGTCTAGCAGGAATTTTGCTGATTGCAGTCTGAGCATATGCCGGGTTCATGGTTCTGTGTGGAGTAGATCTCGGTCGTCCCATTCATAAGCAGGGAGTGTCAGATGGAAATTGTGGAGTACTTCTCGAGCTCATATCTTTTGACCGGGCTTTGGATCGCGATACAGATTACTAGTGTGGCGATGGTGGCGGGGTTGGCTCTTGGTCTTGTCCTCGCCTTGATGCGACTTTCATCTATCCGGGCTATCAGTGGAATCGCTTGGGTTTACATCTGGATCATGCGCGGTACGCCAATCCTGTTGCAGTTGATCTTTATCTACGACGCTCTGCCCCGCTTCGGCATCCGTCTGGACCCGATCCCCACCGCTATGATCGGCTTTGCCCTGAACGAGGCCGCCTTTGCGGCAGAATTCATCCGGGGCGGTATTTTATCGGTCAATCGAAACCAAACTGTTGCAGCTGCTGCGCTTGGAATGGGCCAATTTGTCACGCAGATGCGCATCGTCTTGCCGCAGGCTCTGCGCGCTATCGCGCCACAGATTGGCAATGGCACAATTTCGATGCTCAAGGGCACGTCTCTAGCCTCCGTCGTTTTTGTCAACGAGCTGACATTCCGCGCGCAGCAGATCGTCGCCACCAACTTTGACTTCTTTACCGTTTTCATCGCCGCGGCAGCACTTTATCTTTGCGCGACGACGTTGATTTCGATCGGTCAACTGTCCGTGGAACGCAAGCTGGACCCGGAATTGCGGACGCTTCGTCGAGCACCATCGATGTGGGCGCGCTGGATTACTGGAGTGCGGACACTGACGCCGGCAGCCGCAGCGCCCGCTCTCGGCGATGGTGAAGCTGTAACGGGAGAAGTCGGAAAAGATAACAAACTCGATGATCACATTATCATCAGGGCGCTCGCCTCTACAGGCTTGCGACAAGTCCATGCATCGCTCGATACGCCGTTTGTCGTTTGCAAGAACGTCCGCAAATCCTATGCATTGCGTGGGCGGAGTCCGCTCGAAGTGTTGAAGGGTGTGGATTTTGAGGTGCAGCGCGGCGAAGTAGTTGCAATCCTTGGTGTCAGCGGATCCGGCAAAAGTACGCTCTTGCGCCTGATCAACCACTTGGAAGAATTGAATGGTGGCGAAATCACTGTCGACTCAAAGCATGTCGGATACGAGATGCGAAAGGGCAAATTAGTACCATCCAAACGCTTGTCAAAGGCGCGCGCCGATGCGCGTATCGGCATGGTGTTCCAGAGTTTCGATTTGTTCGACCACAAGACTGCTCTGGAAAACATTATAGAAGCACCAATCCATGTCTATGGCATGTCACGCGAGGCGGCGACCAAACGCGGCATGCAACTACTAGAAGGTGTGGGTCTGGCTATACATGCCGAACATTTGCCAATGCGACTCTCCGGGGGTGAGCAGCAGCGTGTGGCAATTGCACGCGCTCTGGCCACCGAGCCCAAGCTGATGCTGTTTGATGAGCCGACATCAGCGCTTGACCCGGAACTCGTGGGTGAAGTTCTTGCGGTGATGCGTACGCTGGCCGAGGCGGGTATGACGATGATCGTCGTCACTCACGAAATCAGATTTGCCCGCGAAGTTGCAGATCGAGTCGTTTTTATGGACCAGGGTGTGATTGTGGAACAGGGTTCATCAGAGCAGGTTTTGGAAAACCCGCGCGAATTGCGAACCCAGCAGTTCCTGCGCATGGTAGAGGAGCACTGACGACGATCGGTTCGACAAATACAGGATCGACCCGGAGCAATTGATCCCGATCGAGATTCTGAAATGAATGCAGGTTCGCCAGCATTGGGGCTGCGGGCGCGCTATTTCCTTGTCACAGCCCTTTGAAAACTGGTGGGCGTTTCTCCCGGAATGCGAGCCGTCCCTCCCACGCATCAACAGACTTATCGAGCCGTACGTTCCCATCCCGCTCTAGCAACATCGCTTGGTCCAGCGGCATTTCCATTCCATTATCAACCTGCCTCTTGAGTTCGCGGATAGCCAACGGCGCGCCCTTGGCGAGTTCCATAGCCATGTCCTGTGCGACTGAATAGGCGGACCCGGTCGGAACGAGGCGATTAATCAGGCCCCAGGCATGCGCCGTTGCGGCATCAATCTGGTTGCCGAAGAACAACATTTCCTTCGCTCGACAGGTCCCGATGCGCCTTGGAAGCCGTTGTGTGCCGCCGCCGCCGGGAATGAAGCCCCGTTTGACTTCGGCGAGGCTGAACCTGGACGTCTCGCTTCCAATTAGAAAGTCGCAGGCAAGTGCTACCTCAAGGCCGCCAGCAATGCAGTAACCCTCGATGGCGGCGAAAACAGGGATTTGTACAGCGGCGATAGCGCCGATGGCGTCAATGGGGCGGGGCCGCCGCGATTCTGGCGGGCGGTCTTCCTTCAGGTCGGCGCCAGCAGAGAATGCCTTGTCGTTACCGGTGACGATCAGCGCGCGACAACCGTCGATCTTGCGGGTGGCTTCAATTACCGACTCTGAGACTTCGCTGTTCATCGCGTTCATCGCTTGCGGACGGTTGAAGCGGATGGTTGCTATTTGGTCTTCTATAGAAAGGATTTCTGTCATAGTGTCTCTCTTGCGTTGCAAGTTCATGTCAGCATATTTGCGCTAGTGAATAGTATTTTAATTATACCGATGTATATTGTATTCTAATGCCCGTCTTTTATTAACTACAGCATGTTGATTAGAAGCGGGGAAACCAATCGAGTACGGGTCAAGGAACAGTATGACGCACTTCAAGAACATTATTCTGGGCGCAGGTGCCGTGGCCCTTGTGTTTGCAGCAGTTCATGTTCACTCAGCATGCGCGCCCGACAAGGTATCCCAGAAGTATCCGGGGTATGCGGGAAGGGCTGTGGTTGTGGCGGTTACGCCGATGACTCCCCCTTTTGCTTTCACCAATCCTGACAATCTCGGGGAAGTCACCGGGTTGGAGGTCGAACTCATGGAAGGGGTTATGGCTTGCGCAGGGTTGGAAATTGAATGGCTGATAGGAAAGTGGAGCGGTATCTTACCAACAGTGTTCTCAGGTGCCTCCGATCTAATGATCGGCAATGTCGTCTACAGTGAAGATCGGGCGAAACAGGGCGATTTTGTCATGTTCATTCGAAATAGTCAGACTGTCGTTGTCAGGAAAGGCAATCCGCGCCGCATTGTGGGGCTCGACTCGCTGTGCGGGTTGCAGGCAGCCCAGACAATTGGCGCAGCAAGTGCGCTGGCAATGCAGGATTACAGCGACAAGTGCGTAGCGGCAGGCAAACCTGCGATTGATATTCTGATGGCTGAAAACCAGGAATCAGCCTTCAGGCAGCTGTTCGCCAATCGCGTGGACATGGTAATGGAAGGCGCCGAAGGAGCAACGCGACGCATAAAATCGCCGTCCGGGCAGAACAATTTAGAGGCGGCTTTTAGTGTCACCGCTGACGCTATGGCTGGCGCGATCACCCGAAACGACAATGACGAGATGCTGCAAATTCTCGCAGACGGGATGACGGCCATGAAGGAAGACGGCAGACTTGATGAGCTGTTCGACAAATACGAAATCGACCGGGAGCAATTTTCCCCGATTCAGATTCTGAAAAATTGATTGAAGATAGCCCGGACAATTGGCGAATCAAGTGGGTTGGCAATGCTTTCAGCTTCCATATGATCACTGATATGAAGTCGGACCTCGAGATGCCTTTTGCACTTGACGTGGATGATCTGAATTCCAAAGACTGGCAGAATATTGAAAACCCTTGGCACTATTGGGTCCGTGACGAAGGTGACGCATGAGTGGGCTTCGCGACGCGGCCGTTGTCGGTGTCGCGGAATCTGACGAGATTGGCGTTGTGCCGGATAAGTCTTCGCTTCAGCTTCAGGGCGAGGCGACGTTGAACGCGCTGACCGATGCAGGACTGAAACTCTCTGACGTTGAAGGGTTGTTCAGCGCGGGCTTTCGCCCAACCGAAGTTGCAGAATACCTCGGAGTCCAACCACGCTATTTTGACGGCACCCATGTTGGCGGATCGTCTTTTGTTGTGCATCTTGGCCATGCGGCGGCGGCAATCGCGTCTGGGCGGATTGATGTGGCGCTGATTGTCGGCGGTGAAAGCGGGCGCTCGCGGGTCGGCCTGCCTGCTGGATTTTCGGGCTCGCACAGCAGCGTGCAAAGTATGGAAGGACAGTTTGAAAATCCCTATGGCTTGCCCGGTGCAATTGGAGGCTATGCAATGGCATGCGCCCGCCATATGCACCTATACGGAACAACGTCCGAACATCTGGCTGAAATTGCCGTGGCCGCGCGCAAATGGGCCGCGCTCAACCCTCGCGCCTATAAACGTGATTCACTGACAGTAGAGGAGGTTCTGGCTTCGCCTATAATTAGCTGGCCGTTCCGCAAGTTTGATTGTTGCCTTGTCACGGATGCGGCGGGAGCGGTGGTGCTGACCAGCTCTGATCGCGCTCGCGACCTCAAGAAAAAGCCTGTGCGCGTGATAGGCTGGGGCGAAGGCAGTGACCACCAGCTCATCAGCCAGATACCCGACCTGACCTCTGGTCCCGGTCGCATCTCCGGGGTGGATGCTTTCGCGATGGCAGGTGTCCGACACGAAGATATCGATGTGGCGCAGGTCTATGACAGCTTCACCTATACCGTCCTGACCTCGCTAGAAGATCTCGGCTTTTGCGAGAAGGGCGAAGGCGGTGATTTCGTGTCTGGCGGGCGCATTGCGCCGGGGGGCGATTTTCCGTTGAATACTAGCGGCGGCGGGTTGTCCTATACTCATCCGGGCATGTTCGGCATTTTCACCATCATCGAAAGTGTACGTCAGTTGCGTGGCGATTTCGTCGATCAGAGCCTGCGTCAGGTGGACGGAGCCAAGCTCGGCCTTGTCCACGGCACCGGCGGCAAACTTTCAGCAACGGGAACCGTCATTCTGGCGGCGGATTGAAAATGACAGATTATCTCAAGCCCCTTCCGAAATCCGATCCGGTCACCGCCCCGTTCTGGGAAAGCCTGCATCGAGGTAAGGTTCAGGTGCAATGCTGTGGTGATTGCAAAAGCTTCGTGTTCTACCCGCGCGCCCTTTGCCCCGCCTGCGGATCGCGCAACCTTGCCTGGACTCCAGTGTCAGGCAAGGGACATATCTATTCACTGACAATCGTTGCGCCCGGCCGCGGCCCCGGCACTTTTAAAAACGACAGCCCCTATGTCGTTGCATTGGTGGAACTTGAGGAGGGCTGTCGCATGATGAGTAATATCGTCGATGTCGCTGCCAATGCCGAGGACTTGAAGATCGGGATGCCGGTTGAAATCGTCTATGATCGCGTGACCGAAGACGTCACTCTACCTAAATTCAGTCCAGTCATCCCTTCTAAGACGTCACCCCATCTGTGACAAGTGACACAAATGTCAGAACCATCAACAAAGGCTGAGGTATCACGTCATGGCTTCGCCATAGCGATCATGGTGCTGGGTTCTGTCGCCATCAGCTTCGCCGGACTTCTGGTGCGTAGTATCGAAGGCGCTGATTCCTGGCAGATCAATTTCTATCGCGCCCTGTCCCATATCACGGCGATCATGCTCATTCTTATTCTGCAATATCGCGGCAAAACCATATCGCGTATACGGGGTGTGGGCAGGCCAGGAATATTGGGCGGCCTCATGCTTGCTGTGGCCGGGATTGCCTATCTGCAATCAATCACCAACACGACAGTGGCAAACACCTTGTTCATGCTCAGTGCTATCCCATTCTTTACGGCCTTATTCGCCTGGTTGATCATGCACGAACGCCTCCGGCGTGAAACGCTCATCACCATGCTGGTGGCGGCCGTCGGGGTGGTGATGATACTGGCCGACGGGATTGGCATTGGGTCAGCCTATGGCAATCTCATGGGGTTACTGGCGGCGCTGTGTTTCTCCGGGTTTGCGGTGATCGTACGGAAATACCGGAGTGTGGATATGCTGCCCTCAGTGCTTGTTTCCAGCGTGATTATTTTGCTTGTCTCGCTCGCCGCTCGCTACAATGATCTGATTATTGCACCCAAGGACATAGCGTTGTGTTTTATCTGGGGCGCGATCTTGGCGGGTTTTGCGAACTGGGTGTTCATCATTGCCTCGCGTTATCTGATCGCGGCCGAGGTCACCCTGTTCATGATGCTGGAGTTTTCCTTAGGACCAATATGGGTGTGGATGTTCGTAGGCGAAATTCCCACGGACATGACCTTCATCGGCGGCGCTATGGTCATCGGCGCTGTCGCGTGCCGCTCAGTGTTTCAATTGCTAATGGCCGGAAAACCGCATACCGGTTGATCCCGCACCACCTGTGTAAGACGTCAAAGCACATGACTCCTTATTTAAATTAAAGAAGAAACATGTACATTTTCACTTAATTATTATACGTTTGCATAAAATGTAATATCTGGCTCGAAAAGCCGTCTAATTGGTAATGTTCATCAAATACGAGACAACGCTATGAAAACCAATATGAGCCGAATCCCGAATTTCATACTCTGCATTTTTACACTTGTCACCGGCAGTGCCGCGTGTGCTCAATCTGATTACCAGGTACCACGAACTAGCAACGGACATCCCGATCTCCAGGGTGTGTGGGGTAACAACACCATCACTCCTGTGGAGCGACTCGACATGTTCGAAGGCCGGGAATTCTTCACCGCGGAAGAAATGCAGCTTTTGGCTCAGACAGCTGGCGATATTCAAGCAGGAGGGGAGGGCGCCCTATTTGGCGACAGAGTGTTTGCATCGGCCGTGTCGGGAGAACTTCAATCTTCCAATGATCCTGCCACGGGTAACTACGACCAATTCTGGTTGGCAGAACGGAGTGTGCACAACCGCACTTCCCAGATCATCGACCCGCCCAATGGCAAATATCCACCGCTTAGTGAGGAGGGCATCGCTAGATCGGCGAGGATGGCCTTAGTGAGAAATCAAAATCCCGCCAATGGAGAGCGGTTTGAGACCCTTGACTCCCATCTGGATCTTTCCGTGGATGATCGTTGCATCAGCAACGGAGCACCCTACCTGGATTCCGGCTACAACAGCTACTGGCAAATCATACAGTCCAGGGACTACGTCGTGATCCTGCAGGAGATGTTTCATGACGCCCGAATCATTCCCCTCACCGACATACCCCCTGTGTCGGCGGCTATCGAGCTTTGGCATGGCGATTCCCGCGGCCACTGGGACGGCGACACCCTGGTGGTGGTAACGCGCAATTATTCGGATAAGAGTGATTATAGCCACAATCGTGCCGAGCTAAATGTTGAGCGCTTTACTCGCATCGGTAACAGACAGTTGCGTTATCAGTTAACGTCGAACCAGCCCGATACTTACTCTGCCTCTTTTACTCGGGAAATTATCTTCGATTATTCCGATGGAGATATTTATGAGTTTGCCTGTCACGAGGGCAATTATGCGCTGCCGAATATGTTACGAGGTGCGCGGGAAGAGGAACGGCTGATGTCCCGCGACGGGAATTAGTTTAATTGATTCAACGGAGAAGGAACTATGGGTGAGACTCTAAACGGACGAACGGCTCTAATTACCGGATCCACCAGTGGTATTGGCGCCTCCTATGCAAAGGCGTTGGCTGCCGAAGGCGCGGCAATCATGTTAAATGGGTTCGGTAATCCGGCAGACATCGAAGCGTTGCGCGCAGCCATCGCTGACGAACACGCGGTAACGGTGTTGTACAACGGCGCAGACATGACAGATCACAATGAAATCCGGAATATGGTTGCGGATGCGACAGAGCGTCTGGGCAAGGTCGATATCCTGATCAATAACGCCGGGTTGCAACACCGCAGCCTGGTGGACGACTTTCCCATGGACAAGTGGAACGCCTTGTTCGCTGTCAACGTCACTGCGCCTTTTGTCGCCACTCAGGCCGTTTTGCCACAAATGCGCGCGCGAGACTGGGGTCGCATTATTAACACAGCGTCGGTCAACGCGTTTATTACGTCACCGGGTACGTCGGCCTATACCGCAACAAAACACGCGATCATGGGGTTCACAAAGTCAGTCTCGTTGGAAACCATTGAGACTGGGATTACCTGTAACGCAATCTGCCCGGGCACAGTCCGTACGAATATGAGCGAACATCGACTCGATGCTTTCGCGGCTGAACGCGGTGTGTCAAAAGAAGAAGCTTTGGACGCCTATATCGACCAAAAATTACCGTTCCACCAACCCATGCGACGGTTCATCACGGTCGAGGAAATCGCCGCGGCGGCAGTGTACCTATGTAGTGATGCGGGCGCGGCCATGCGCGGCGCGGCGTTCACTATCGATGGTGGCTGGCTTGCCCAGTAGAATCAAAGTACTCTGACCCCTTTGATTCCATGACGAGGCCACACGATATGTTGAACGAACAATTTTACCGTCCTCTGGGAAGGAGCGGGCTAAAGGTCTCTCCAATATGCCTGGGGGGTGATAATTTCGTTAATCCGACTCCGGAAAAAGAATCCATAGAAATCCTTAATTGTGCGGTCACCAACGGCATCAATCTTATTGATACTGCAAATAGTTATGCCGATGGTCGCAGTGAAGAAATAATCGGTAAGTTTATGCAGGAGAGCGACTGTCGCGATGACATCATTCTCACTACTAAATTTTATTATGCTACCGACAACAAAGGCATTAATGATAAGGGAACCTCTAGAAAGCATATTATCAAAGCCTGTGAAGACTCTCTAAAGCGCCTTAAAACGGATTATATTGATATTTATCAGATACATCGTCTGAGCATGAACACTCCACTGGAAGAGACTTTGGGAGCCTTAACCGACTTGCAACATCAGGGTAAAATTCGCTATGCCGGATCTACGACTACTCCTTCCTGGAAGATCACTGAAGCATCAATGCTGGCAGACTATAAAGGTTTGATTCGAATGATGTCGGAGCAACTGCCTTATAATCTTCTTGATCGTAGGGTAGAGAACGAAATCCTGCCTGCCGCCAATGCAGCTGGTCTGGCTGTTATAGCTTGGGCGGCTTTGGCTATGGGATTATTGACCGGCCGTTATGATTCTGCCAATCCAGATTCCTTCAATACTCCTCGTTTCAATCGTGGCGGAATCTATGCAGAACGAATTACCCACAAAGCAGCTGATGCAGGCCAGGCTTTTGTCGCTATCGCCCGTACCTATGGACTTGAACCCGCTCATTTAGCCCTGCTATGGGTAAAAGATCAGCCGCATGTCACGGCGTCACTTTGTGGTCCACGGACTTTAGCTCAACTACAAGATGTCCTACCCGTTATGGAGATGTCCTTGACAGATGAAATGAGGCAGTCTTGTGATGAACTGATACCACCGGGAAGTGCCCTTACTAACTTTCTCAACTCAGCACCGTGGATGAAGGGGAAACTGTTATGAACTATTATGAAGGGAGCTTAGTAATTAGGCGGTTTCGAAACGGCTCGTCAAAGATTCCAAAAAAAATTAAGAACGTTCATTCAACACGGTCTGTGGTGGAGCTCTTCCTGGCTGAGGCCCTCTACTACCTGACTCGCATATACTTCTGAAGGTTCCGCGAAACGGGCTCTCCTCCGTATATGTTTCCGTCGCGATCTACCGCGACGAACTCTGCGCCGTTCCAGCCCTGAGATGGCGGTGTCAATCTTGGGTCTCCCCACGGGTAGATGATGAAGTCGGTCACCCAACCCGTCTTGGCATCGCCGACCCGAATTCCCATCTCCCAGCCTGGATTTCTGATGGTACCCGACTCCGAGTCGGTGACAAAGATCTGCCCGTTCGCGTCGAACGCGACGCCGCTGGGCCGACCGAACTGAGTCCAGATGGCCTGGTGAGTCCCTTGTTGATCGAAGATCTGTACTCGGTTGTTGTCCCGGTCCGCGACGAATATCCGTCCCATGGAGTCCATTGCGATGCCGTGTAAAGCACGGAATTCGCCAGGCGCGTATCCCCATTGGCCCCACGACATAATGAACTGACCGTCGCTGGTGAATTTCATGACGCGGTTGTTTCCATTAGCGTTGTGGCCGTCCGCGATGAAGACGTTGCCGTTGGGTGCCGCAACCACGTCTGATGGGGAGTTGAAGTTGTTCTGACTGCTGCCAGCCATGCCCGGTATGCCGAGACGCAGTAGCACCTCACCCGTTGGGCTAAATTTGTAGACCAGGTGCCCCCGTAGGTCACCGTCCGGGATGTTCCGCGAGGCCACAGCGTCGGTTACCCAAACGTTGCCGTCAGTGTCGACATCAATGCCGTGTGGCCAGATGAACAACCCGCCGCCGAAGCTCTCCACGACATTCCCGTCGAGGTCGAACTTGATCACCGGATCTAGTTCGGAATCCACGCACTCGTTGCCGAAGCGGCTAGGTGTTTCATCGAACCCGCGGGCATCACAGCGTATCACTGCCCACAGGTGCTCTTCGTCCGGGTCCATCGTGACCTTGCCCACTGCACCCATCGGCCTTCCATCTGGCATCTGTGCCCAGTTGTCCACCAGGCGGTACGGATTAGAGCCTGACTGTGCCAGGAGTTCCGCGCCCGGAGTGAATAACACAATACCAAGCAGCGCTCCAATCCAAGCAAATTTACTCGCCTTGAGGTTACAGGTTGACATGATTACACCTCAAATATTTCTACCGTTATTGTTCTAGATAAATATCTGGCTAATAGTCTCAGAGAGTTCTCTTTTAATTTGTCTGCGATGACATAGCTAATAGTAGAGGACAAAAATTTTTCCTTGTTTTTGGGTTTTAACAGGGGAACTTCACTCCTTTCCGTTTAATTCTAGCCGGGTATACTAAATAGATGTTAATAGTGGAGTTTGTTGGTTTCCCAAATGGTATCAAACATACGTAGAATTATTGAATATCCTTGTGTATGTATATTTATACAACTGAATAAATTATAATACTATTGCTGGCAATTTGAGCAGTCAAGAAAAATCACTTTCAAAGAACACCAGAGGTTCAGACAGAAGCCATGCGGATTGTGATAGTTCAGCTGTTGGGTTGAATAGATTTGGCTTCAGTAAATATTAATGTCCTATAGCGGTTATTAAGGTGGGATAATATAGATGAGTACAATAAGTAAGATTCCTGGGTTGGCTCTTTTGGGCCTGATAGCAGTGTTTCTCTTGGGTCTGACGGCGTGCAGCCCTGCGATAGAAGCAGAGTCTTCTGCGCTGACGGGTAAGGTCACCTCACAAGAGGAAGGTGCAATGGAAGGTGTGATCGTCAGCGCGAAGCGGCAGGGCTCGACGATTATGATCTCGGTGGTCAGCAATGCCCAAGGGCAGTACAGCTTCCCCAGGGACAGACTGGAATCCGGTACCTACGCGATCACCATGCGGGCAGTTGGATACGATCTGACCAACCCGGGGCTGGTGGAGTTGACAGAAGTACCCACCAATTTGGACCTGAATCTAACCAGAACCCACACGCTGTCTGCGCAGCTTACGAATACCGAATGGATGATTAGTGCACCAGGTAGTTTCGAGGAAAAGCAATACCTGGACGATTGCACTATGTGTCACACACTGCAGATTCCACTGAGTTCCCGATATGATGCGGGCGAGATGACAAGAGTTGTCCAACGCATGAGCGCACATACGCTTAACTCCACATTTGAGCATCCTCACTTTAAGACTGCTATGCCTGAGATGATTAGTCAGCCGCCTTCGCCTGAGCAGGTCGATAAGGGAAGGTACATTAGTAGCATTAATTTAAGCTCAGGGGACACCTGGCAATTTCCACTACAGACATTGCCCCGCCCGACGGGCAAAGCAACCCAGGCAATCATTACCACTTATGAATTACCCCGAGTGGACGCCGCGCCCCACGACGCTGTGTTGGGTCCCGATGGGTATGTTTGGTACAACGATTTCGTTTCTCCTTATATAGGGAAATTGGATCCCAAGACGGGTGCAACGACTGAGTACGATCTTCCGATTCAAAAGCCTGGATATGCAGTTGGCAGCCACGCCCTCGACTTTGATGACGACGGAATGATCTATGCCAGCGGAATGCACCAGGGGTATGTGGCGAGATTGGACCCGAAAACGGAGGAAATGGAGACGTTTCTTTTCCCGCACTGGGACGTTGATGGTGCTACCAATGATGCCCGCGTGACGGTGCTCGATCCGAGAGGCAATTCAGTCAATGGTCTCATTTGGGTCAATGGTTACAAAGGTGGAGAAATGGGGGTGGCATATCAGGTAGACCTTGAGACCGACCAGTGGACAGAGGTTACTCACCCTCCCGGTAGTCCGCCCCATAATGCTTACGATGTTATTGCTGACTCGCAGAACAACATGTACGGCATCAACATGGACAAAGAGCACGTCTGGAAGACCGATGCCAAGACCTTGGAGACCACTTTCTACCAGATACCGACGCCCGGCGCGGGTGGTCGGCGCGGCAATGTAGACTCCAAAGATCGCCTGTGGTGGGCGCAGTATCGGGGCAATGGTATAGGCATGTTCGATCCAGTGACGGAAGAGATCACAGAGTGGCAGATGCCCACGCCATGGA
>Ga0315316_10002511_pt1 | contig 13170 bp, 13 predicted proteins | sample M160m3416metaG_FD_203702 | JGI IMG/M metagenome (GOLD analysis project Ga0315316, IMG submission 203702) | Ammonia-oxidizing marine archaeal communities from Monterey Bay, California, United States - M1 60m 3416 | ecosystem: Environmental > Aquatic > Marine > Intertidal zone | place: USA...
AAGGGATGTATTGGTAGCTCAAGCAGGGCAAGCAGTCACCTTGGGCTCATTGGCTCCTGGAAGTAAAATAGGCACTAGCTCAATCAGAAGAGCGGCAATGCTACTAGCCACATGGCCAAAACTCAAACCCACACCGATAAGGGGAAATGTAGACAGCAGGATAAGAAGGCTTGATGAGGGGGAGTATGATGGTTTGATCCTAGCTGGTGCTGGCCTGACGAGGTTGGGATTAATCGGGAGAGTATCTGAATGGATTGAGTGGGATTCCTGGCTAAATGCACCAGGCCAAGGTGCTCTAGGAATTGTGATAAGAGAAGATGATTACAAGACCGATAAATATCTTCAAGACATTCACTGTCCAAAATCTTACGTTACCGTTACTGCTGAAAGGTCGGTCTTAGCTGCCCTTGGTGGTGGTTGCGAGGTTCCTGTAGCAGCCGGATGCATGTATCAGGGTCAGCAGCTACGCCTTAAGGGTATTGTCGTGAGTGCCGATGGATTAAGGATAGTAAAAGGTGACGTCACGGGCCCATCAACCGATCCAGAAATTTTGGGGAAACAATTGGCAGAGGACTTACTAGACAGAGGAGCGGATATGCTCCTAGAGGAATTATCGAAGGACATAGTGTTTCCAGGAATGTAACGTGGAGGAGATGACGATTGGTTGACAGATCAGAAGGAAGAACTGCAGGACAACTGCGTAAATTGGATATCAAAATGGATGCTGCTCCTTTTGCGGAAGGGTCTTGCTTGATATCTACGGGGCAAACGCGAGTACTTTGTACGGCCTCTGTTCAGGAAGAAGTTCCGTCTTGGAGAGAAAAATCCGGGAAAGGTTGGGTTACAGCGGAATACAGTATGCTACCAAGAGCTACACATACCAGAAGTAGGAGAGAACGCAGTCGCGTAAGTGGTAGGACACAGGAAATCCAACGCTTAATCGGACGTGCCCTGCGGTCAGTCGTGGATATGGAAGTAATTGCAGGGAAAACCGTAATAGTTGACTGTGATGTAATCCAGGCAGATGGAGGTACTAGAACGGCCTGCGTTACCGGTGCGACCGTGGCACTAGGGAGTGCTTTTGATAATCTGGTAAGGGAGGGTTTGCTAGATAGAAACCCCATGTCATCACTAGTTGCGGGTGTAAGTGTGGGTATCGTCAAGGGTCAAATGCTTCTTGACCTAGACTATTCAGAGGATTCCGCAGCACAGGTGGATTTAAATGTCATAGCAACTGCTAAAGGTGAGTTAGTGGAAGTGCAGGGTACGGCTGAAGGTCAGCCTTTTAGTAGAGATGACTTTGATGAACTGTTAGATATGGCCTTGAATGGGATCGAAGAATTGACTGCTTTCCAGAGACAATTATTTACGGAGTAGTTTGTGGAACTTTTGTTAGCCACCCGTAATCAGCACAAGATACATGAGATCCGGACGCTAATCGAGCCGATTTCTAAGTTGCAGTTAGTTGGTCTAGAGGATGTCGGATTGAACTACGAAGAGCGAGAAGAGGAACTCGAACCTTATGACACTTTTGAAGAGAATGCTTTATCGAAAGCGGAATACTTCCATGAGCTTTCTGAAATGCCAGTAATTGCAGACGATTCAGGGCTGGTCGTGGATTGTCTAAATGGGGCTCCTGGAGTTAAATCAAAACGATTTTCACCTTTTTCAGCAGAGGATGGTATCTCCAGAGATGAAGCAAACAACAAGCATCTGATACATTGTTTAAGTAATCTTCCAGATACGGAATGGCAGGCTAGGTACGTTTGTGTGGCCACCTTTTTGTTCGATAATAAGGGCGCAAAATTCAGTAAAGGTGAAGTGAAAGGAAGAATTATCAAATCTGCTAGGGGAACAGAAGGTTTTGGTTACGATCCCCACTTTTTGCCCGACGAGTCAAATTTTACATTCGGGGAAATGTCCGAAGATGAAAAAAATCTTATAAGTCACAGAGGCAGAGCTTTCAAAAATCTATTTCAGGTGATTAGTCATGGGGTTTGAAATAAATGTTCCTATTGAAATTGGACCTACGGAAGATGGACTGTCCTTAAGAATTCGATGGACGAAGGAACACGAATCAGTGTTTTCTCCCAGAGAGCTGAGGCTTGCGTGCCCCTGTGCTGGGTGTGTTGATGAGTTTACTGGAGAAAAAATTCTTTCTGAAGAACAGGTTCACCAAAGTATCTATCCGTTGTCGATAGAGTATGTGGGTAATTATGCGATTCAATTCAGTTGGAGTGACGGCCATAACACAGGCATCTATTCTTTTGATCTATTGCGAAGCATGTGTTCCTGTGATATCTGTAGTTCGAACTGAAGATGAGCTCTGGAAGGTCTAATAGAGTTTCAATGTCTTATTTTTCAATGGAGTCCGAATATGTCTTTAGGCACCGTGGGTAAGTTTTTGTATACGCTTCCGTTTTTGTTCTTCGGGGTGATGCATTTCACAGAAGCAAGTTTTATGAACTTCGTTCCCAGCTACCTGCCAATTCCAGCCTTCTGGACTTATGGTACAGGCCTCTGTTTCCTAGCTGGAGCTGTGGGAGTTCTAACGGGAAAACATACTGCACTGGCCTATAAGCTCTTAGGGGCTTTGCTTATGGCGATCTTCCTTACCGTACATCTGCCAAATTTCGGAGCTATGATGCCGATTCCTGTGTTTACGTTGGGTCTGGCAGGCGCATCCTTTGCTTTTTCGGAAAATGCCTAAAGAAGTCAGGATAATCTAAAAAAAATTGGGCTATCCCAACTCAGTTTTCCATATCTATCGAAAACCAAGAGGCATCTCTTACCGTGAGATGCCTCTTGGTTTTATAATAGCAAAATTTGAGGGACTAACCGAACAGTGATGATCAATATCTGATTATCTATCGAATCCCTACAATTCCCCTTACCGACTCAATGAGTTTGTGAGAGTCCCAACCCACACCTTGCTTAAAAACGAATTTTGTTGTGTGCAGGTTTCCTATCTCCTCAAGATCTCCCTCTAAAACTACAAGATCAGCAGTTTTTCCTGGTTGGATTGTTCCGACTTCGTCTTGGATACCAAGAACCTTGGCGCCGTTTGCACTCATGATCTGGACTACTTCTGGATGTGAAAAACCAGCTTCAAGCAACAACTCGTAGTTTCTTTGATCACCAAATCCTGGAGGTGCAGCCCCATATCCAGTGGGGTCAACACCAGCTGCTAGCAGGCCCCCAGCTTCTACAAAAGCTCTTTCATATTGCATGGCTTTAGCAAACACTTTGGGGTTGATAGATCCTTGGCCAGCGCGCCTTGCTACCGCAATTTCCCGAACCTCACTGGCTATTTCCGGCGCTAGAATATCGTAGACACGTTCATGTATAGGTGGTCGCCCAGCTACAGATATTTCGTATACGACTAGGGTTGAAGTCATTGAGACACCATTGTCGACCATGTCTTTAAATGTTGATTGAACCGCCTCAGAATCCATATCGAGATCGCCATAACCCCCTGAAAATCCGGGAGGGCACTCATCTGGAGATTTTGACGGCGCATATTCACTATTAGCGAATAGCCCATGTTCTAGGTTATCAATGCCGAGCGCTACGGCTTCACGGTATCCAACAGAGCACAAATGAGCTGTAACCTTTTTACCGTTTTTGTGGGCTTCATCTATTACTGCGCCTAGCTCTTCTCTACTTATCCAAGTGTAGGCCTTAAACCAGCTGACTCCTTCTTTTGACCAGTAGTCAACCAGCCTGCGGGCTTGACCGGCGTCGTTCAGCCTGGCCATTGTTTGCGACCCTTGCTCTCCAGTAATGTATGGACCAGTCGTATACATAGTAGGACCTATAGCTTGGCCTGATTCGATTTGGTCTTTTAAATTGAGCTCTTCGTAGGGTGCCCTTGCTCCAGTTGTTCTGATCGTAGTGACACCAGAACCCAGATAGAGTCTGGAGCCGGAGAAGGAAAGCTGGGCCGATCTTCCTCGCCCGCCAGTATAGAAACTGTGATTGTGAAGGCCAATTAATCCAGGAATGATGGTGTGGCCACTAAGATCAATTTTAACAGCTCTATCTGGTATAGCTATGTCAGGCCCCACAGCAATTATTTTGTCCCCGTCTATAAGGACGGTTTGTCCTAATTTTGATTGATCTCCAGTACCGTCGATTGTCTTGGCGTTCATCAAAGCAATCAATCCAGAATCAACAGCTATAAAGTCATCAAAATCTTGACCAATAATTGGATTAGCTGACATCGCTGTCAGGATCATAAGGATTAGTACCCTAGTGCTTAGGTTCATGTCATTCCTCTTCAACGTAAAAGACAAATTTCATACCTGATTCTAGATGTTCAGCGATATGGCAGTGAACCATCCAGTATCCTGGATTAGATAGTTCTAGGAGTATGTCGGTAGTAGAACCGGTTGGCAATAAGACAGTATCTTTCCAAGCTAGATTGTCATTTGTAATACCATCTTGTTCTAAGACTAAGAAACGCTGGCCATGTATGTGAAGGGGGTGTTGCATTGCGTGAAAAGCGTTGGCATCATTGAGAATTCGTATCTTTACGACGTCCCCCAGTTTGAAACTCCAGTCGATGTCCATGTTTGTAAGGTTCGCATCTTCATCGTGGAGGGTCCATTCTATTTGATTAGCGTCAGTGGCCCAATTCATTCTCGGCATTGTTCCGGCCCATTCTACTGGGTTGAAGTAAGCGCGATCAAATAGCATTGACTGTTCTATTGCGGGAGCGAGGCTGTCTATTTGGAGGGTCAATGTCAGATTATGCTTTGCTGGTTGGTCAAACAAAGGTCGGTATTGCTCGATATCGGCGACTACATCCTCGTTAGTTTTTAGCCGGTCAAATGTCTGATGGTGTTCACTTTCTGTGGGAGTTTCAGAAACGGATATCGTTCCCATCTCTATGTTTTCTTCAATGAAAATTCCCATTCTATGGTTGATGCCTTGTACATGGTTTACAAGAGTGTACTCCCCAGGCTGATCGAATCGGACTTCTACGATGTAACGTTCAGCAGGTGCGAGGGTGATGTTTGTGACCATAGTTTCTTTCATGAACTTACTTACATCCGAAGCGATCACCTTTATTGGCAGAACAGAGGGAGACGGATCTGGCGGGTTTTTGTGAACAAAAGACAAATTAAAAGTTCGAGTATTGGCAGCATTTGTAAAAAAGAATCTTACAAGCTGATTCTTGTCCACTTTCAAATCATAGGTTGGCTCACCATTTACCAGTAACAAGTTCCCGAAACGTCCCATGAATGCATAGTTCGCAGCTTCTAAACCAAATGGAACTGGCTGGTCTTCTGACAGAAGAAAATCATCTAGCATCAGTACTTCTTCTAGGTCTACAGGGTTGTAATAGTTGGGGACCTCTGGTGAGACAAGGATATTTCCCGCTAGTCCGAGTTCCTGTTGGATGTCCTCCCTGTGATGGGGGTGATACCAGTAAACTCCAGCATCCTGAAAATAGATTTGATAACGGAAAGTTGCGCCTGGTGCTACAGGATCTTGGGTTATGCCGGGAACGCCATCGTATTGATTGTCGAGCCTGACTCCATGCCAATGGACTGCACTAGGGAAGGGTGTATTATTTGTGAAGTTGACGAAAATAGTACTTTCCTGGTCTACTCTGATAAGCGGTCCGGGGTGCTGTCCATTGAAGGCTAGCATTGTTAGGTCTTTTCCATTAATCGTTTTACGCACTATACCAGCGAAAAGGTCTAGGGTCTCTCCGTCACGGAGTTGCACGAGCTTATGCGGGACTACCCTAGGGATATCACCATCATGAGTTAGTTCGTAAGGGGTCATCCTCGGGCGCACTCCCATAACTCCAGGAAGCATTGGAATTCCTGGATACATGGGGGGCACAGACCAATTGTCTGCCACCATGCTTTCCATTCCCATACTCTCCCCGATTTCAGCTGCTGGTGCGATGGCCAGCAGGTCATGAGCTTCCAGTTTGCTAGAAGGGGATCGGCCACGAAGTACTATGGGGCCTGACATCTCTGAGGGTGCGCTTGAGGACTCTGCCGTTATGAGAACTATATACTTGTTTAAGGATACTTCTCCGAGCGTATGCGATCCATTTGTGATTGTTCCCAATTTTTCTATTGGATAAAGTGATAGTGGAGAGATCCAGGCGATGTAGGTGTTGTAGTCACCTAGTGAACTTGGGTCGGGAAGTCCTTGTATAGAAAAATTCAGTTCGTTTCTATGATGTCCTTGAGCAGTGACTGCCACTCCAAAAGGTGACTGAGGACGGACAAGGCGAATATTGCCACTAGCCTCTCCAACACGGTTGGTGGGGATCAGATCTATGCAGAATAGTCCTGTGGAAAGATCTCTTGTTTGAGCATTAAGAACACTAGAGAATGTGGTTGGAGCAGGGGGACATGTCGGAGTTTGAGAAGTGGCTAATAATGGGGAGCTTAGGGTTAGCATCCCAAGTGTAAAAAAAGCATGTGTAAAACTGCCGTATTTTCTCAACTGCTTGGCATTGTTCAATTGTGACTCCCTGGGATCTGATCGAAATTAAAGATATTCGATTCCCTGGAACACTGACAAGAGAGTTTGGCCTATCCCTTTTATGTTGCCCAAGAAAATTAGCACCTAGATTTTCTTGGGCAAATTGGAGATGTTTTCTATCCAAGTGGACGAATGGGACGGGGCGTGGCGCAGTCCGGTAGCGCACCTGCTTTGGGAGCAGGGGGTCCCCGGTTCGAATCCGGGCGCCCCGATTCAATTAAAATGCTAATGTTTGCTTTACTGAGGAGTGATAATGGAAATCGGAACAATCAACTCTCGTAGTGAAAGTGCACGATCCTTGATGCAACTGTACGATCTACGTCGGGAACAAAAACTCAGAGATGCAAGGGCATGGGTTATTCGTTCCTTCAATCCGGGATCTGTTGAAGACTTTATGTCTATCATGCAGGATGAGGATTATACATATGTGAGGATGGTGTTCGGGTATTGGGACATGGCCGCATCATTTGTTGTCTTTGGGGCAATAGAGAGAGAAATGTTTACTGCAGTGAGCGGAGAGATGCTTGCGACATACTGCAAAGTTGAGTTTATGATTGATGAATTACGTGAAAAAATAAATCAACCTAGCTTACTCGTTAACGTTCAAAAAGTTGTTGAAGAGTGGCCAGGAGCCCAAGATCGTATGGCTCATCTCAGGGAGTATTTGAGAGGGATTTACCTGAGTTAAATCAAGGAACAAATTTCTTGATTTATTGCAAATAAAATGCAAAACATTGAAGCTTATCGTATGACAAGAAGTTCAAGAGACTTGATATTGTTTTTGAGTGTTATCGTGCTGGGGTGTGGGTCTGGAAATGATGAGCACAATCTTGGTCCAGTAGACGGCTTTGATTTGTCAGGTTCGGACTTAGAGCGAGTGCAAGTAGGTCAATTAGCACCCGATTTTACTTTAAGTGCTTTGAATCAACCGCCAATAACTTTGTCTGAATTCCGAGGAAATAAGAATGTTGTTCTAGTTTTCTATAGAGGCAAATGGTGAATGTATTGTGCGGAACAGCTTGGTGAGCTGTCAGATTTATTGACCACTGTCGAGAAGGAAAACACAGCGATAATCGCGGTATCTTCCGACGATCCTGAGGATCTCCAGGCCATGGTGGATCATATAGCTACAGAGAGGGAAGGTTTGGTTATAGACTACTCCCTGCTGTCAGATCCTGTTGGGAGTGTGATCAATCGCTACGGACTCCTCAGCCAGATTGGTCCAGGCGGTCGACCTATGCCTCATCCAACGACTTATGTTATCGACAAGTCTGGACGTATTCAGTGGCACATGACTGAGGTCGACTATCGTGTCCGACCTGAAAATGAAGATATTTTGGCAGCTTTGACCGGACTTTAATTCCTGACAGGATTTTCCATGCTATCTAGTACTGCATGGACTACATCGGTAAAGGCCCTGCCTCTGATCCACCTTGCTACGATCACCAACTCATTGGCTGGATCAACATAAATAAGATTAGAGCCTGCACCTGTGTGAGTCCAAGTGTATTCCGGAGCTTCACTATAGCGACCGCGATCAGTATTGAGTGAAAAATTCATAAATCCATAACCCTGGTTCACTTCGCCAGGTGTACTGGCCATTCCTATCCACTCCTCAGAGATCAAACTATTACCGTTCCACATGCCTTTGTGCATGGTTAGAAGACCAAATCTAGCCTGATCAAAAGCACTTAGGAGCATGCCGCCACCCCAGTGGCCTCCGCCACTTACAGCTTGTACCGAACGACCATCCAAAGTAACCCACGAATTATCATAACCGTGCCATCTCCATGTGGGGGATGCACCGATTGGGTCCATCACGTGTTCACGTAGGACTTCCGGAAGAGGGCGTCTCCATACGCTAGTGGCCGCCAAGGCCAGAAGGTTTACACGTGTATCGTTGTATTCATAAGCTGTTCCCGGATCAAATCGTGGACGGTTTTTCCATAAAAGAGGTTCATCGCTGGGTCTGTCTGCCCATTCAGGTTTACCCCAAAGAGTCCCTTCCCAATCACTCGTTTGACGTAATAGATGGTCCCAAGTGATTTTGCGATTATGCTCAGATTCAAATAACAACTTAGCCCTTCTACCATCTTGATCTCCGGGCTCGCCGTCTCCATGGTCCAAAACGATTGGTGCTACATAGGGACGGACTAGGTCGTGGATACTTGAGATGATGCCCGTGTCGTACGCCAAGCCAACTGTTGTTGAAAGAAAACTCTTAGAAACACTAAATGTGTTATCGACCTTCATGGGATCTCCCCATTCAGCAACGATATACCCCTTATAGACGATTAGGCCAGTCTGCGGTGCTCTGGTAGTAAAAGGCCCTATTGGTTCCCCATAAGGTTCACGTCCGAAAGTCATGCGATGGTTGAAGGACAAGTCTCGTGGCGAGTTAGACTCTCCAGCGACAGCAACATCAACAGCATCTTGAATTTTGTTGGGATCCAAGCCTAGATCTGCAGGATCTTTCCTGTCCCAGTTGGGATGAGCCCCAGGCCAGTATGTCTGAGAACTCAAATCGTCAGGAATGCCGACTAAAAGAAAACCGAGTATTATTAGTTTGAGAAAAACTCGCGGCATTGAAATCTCCAATTGTCGAAGGGGGTTAACCAATTTATTCTAACGCTGTGAGAAAGAAGCTAGCCATTGCATTCCATTAAATCAAAGACTAATGCCTCCTTGATTCACTATGGTATCCCAATCGGACGCAGTGCATTCCATCGATCAATGAAATGCACGGAAGCATTCACAAATGATTCCGTGTTTAGTCGTCCACGTTCACTCGTTGATTCGTTAGGATTTCTATCTCCCCACACTCCGGTGGTTGTCATTTCTATTGCGGAAGTGCCTTTCCCTGTGCTTTCGCTTTTTAATCCTTCAGCTAAGAAAACGGACCGGGCAACCGGATCCCCTTCAAGCACTAATGGCAGCATTGACGCTAAATGGTCAGGAAGCGAGATATCAGCTGCAATCGCATTATCAAGATCTACTAACTCCGGGATCAAGTACATACTATTGGATGTCTCTGGGGTACCAGCGTGACGATCTAGTTGTTGATCAGTTTCTCCTGAATCAGAAATGTTCGTATTTCCTTCGATCAATGGTCCGACGGCCGAGACCAAATCTACGGCAATGCCAGCGGTCTCTTGATTAATCCGATCCACTATAAACCTTGTGATGGCTGCGTTTCCTCCGTGTGCGTTCAGAATTAGGAATTTCTTGAAACCATGCTGGATTAAGCTTTTGGTGGCTTCCAGATAGACTTCCTGAATTAAAGTGGAAGGAAGAGTTATGGTTCCCTTAAATCCCATATGATATGGAGATTGGCCGGGGAAAAGGATTGGTGCAACAAGTATATCCCCAGCTATACCAATTAGTTTGGCTCGTTCGAGACCATTTAAGAAGTCTGTTCCTATTGGCAAATGAGGACCGTGTTGCTCCAGTGCACCAACGGGAATGATGACCATGTCCGAACGCTTAAGAAGGTTTTGTACCTCGACGGTAGTCATATGAGGTAGGTAATTTGAGATCTTCTCTATTTGTGGAAGAAATGTTTCCTGGCCCACAGTAGGCGTTACAAAAACAATGAAGGCTAAAAGGACGGAAAAATATTGTCGCATTCTGATCTCCCAATAGAGAAGGTAAAATTTGCATTCAGGGTCTCATTATATACTATCACTCTTGCTTTCACACATTAGTCCAGAACGCAAAAGGCCTAACAAAAGAGTTCCATACTAATCACCCATGTAAGGAGTTGAACATTGCGAGTTTATTATTTTCTATTTCTCATTTTGAGCTATCCTGTGAGGGTTTTTGGACAAGACCTCCTGTTTACTTCGACAGATCGTCATGTTTTAGGTTCTGAAAATGACCTGACAGCTTCACTAACATTTTTTGACGCAGATGGTGATGGAGACCTTGATGTCGTATTTGCGAATGGGAGGCATTGGGCACAAGTGAATGAGGTATATATAAACAATGGATATGGTCAGTTCACATTCGGATATCCAGTTGGGCCAGAGAAGGCTACGACTTATGCGGCTCCTGCTGGTGATTTGGATAATGATGGCGATCTAGATCTTGTCATTGCTAATGATCGGGCTGAGAACTGGGTTTATTTGAACAATGGTGAGGGACGTTTTCACATGGCTTGGGTTGTGAGTCCAGAGGTTGAACCAACAAGAAGTGCACAGTTTTACGATTTGGACAATGATGGCGATCTGGATGTTGTAGTTACCAACAGGGGTGCTGCCAATGGATTTTATTTAAATGACGGCACCGGAAGATTCGACGAGAAAAATTCTTTCGGCGAACTAGATGGATCCACAATAGCCGTAGCAGTTGGAGATTTGAATGGCGATAGTCATCCAGACCTGGCCCTAGCAAACAGAGATGGCCAGGCAAACAAAATTCTAATCAATGATGGAAGTCTGAACTTTTCGGAGGGTGAATCTTTTGGAACGGGGACTGACGAAACCCGCGGTTTGGCTTTAGCAGATTTGAATGAAGACGGTTACTTGGACATTATTACTGCAAATATTGGCGAACCCAACGGAGTGTATTTTGGTGACGGTGATGGGAGATTTGTAGAGTCAGTCGCTTTTGGAAATTCTGAATCAACTTATGCTGTAAAGGTTAGGGATATTGATCGGGATGGGGATTTGGATGTTGTTGTAGCAAACGTGAATGAGAGTAACAGGGTCTACTTGAATAGTGACGGAGGGGCACATTGGACTGAGCTAGAATTGGGCAAATTTACCGCGACAACCTATGGTTTAGATATTGGCGATGTAGACAGAGATGGATATCCAGATCTCGGTTTCGCAAACTCAGACTCATTTAATCGGATCTTCTATAGCAGAGGAGGTCGATAGAGAAATGGTAAGATTATTAAGATTATTGTTCAAATGGTTCAGGGACACTTTTAAATACCCTGGGAATAGGATCGTCATCGTCATATCACTATCGCTGTTGCTGAGTGCGGGTTGTTTTGTCCCATCCGAGTCTCCACCGGATAATACCCAAGGAATTTCGATGAGATATTTTGGGGCGGCTGGTTGGGAAATCGTATCTTCTACAGCATCGAATTCAGATTCTATTATTGTGTTGGTCGACCCCTATCTTACTAGGGCAAAATATGCGAATCCAGAAACCTGGGATCCCAATGATGATCGACCGAATTTCACTAGGGAAGATACTATTTTCAGCGATGTAGAATTGATAGACAGAGAGATTAGTAAGGCTGACTACATCTTAATTCACCATGCGCATCCCGATCATATTATGGATACACCTTATATCGCAAAAAAAACGGGAGCTGTAGTAGTGGGCCATGAAACAACGATTAATATATTGAGGGCTTACGATGTTCCGGAAAATCAATTAATAACTGTGCGTGGTGGTGAGGATTATCAGTTTGAAGATATGTCCGTTAGAGTTATCCCTAGTTTGCATAGTCCGCTTAATGACAAGCGATACTATCAATCACAAGTGGTCGGGATGGAAGCAGTCGCACCTTTAAAAATATCACAATTGGTCGAAGGCGGATCATTGATGTTTTTATTGAGGATCGGGGGAGAAGAGATTGTGACGATGGGGTCCATGAATTTTATAGAAAAAGAGATCAATGGACTCCGCCCAAGTATTGCTTTGGTGGGTGCAGCTCCGTCCCATCTAGAGATTCAGAATTATACAGGAAGGCTGATGGAAGGACTGGGTTTCCCGCCCGTAGTAATTACTACGCACGCCGACAATTACCGAACTCCTTATGGATCTCCTATGGCTAAGGTAAGGGAAGATTGGGTTCTTCCGTTCATAGAAGAAGTACGAGAAGCATCGCCGACCACTGAAGTTATAGTGCCAGAACATCTAAAGGTGATTGAGTTTCCACCGACTGGGGGATTCTAATAATCTTACAAGTCTTAATACAAATATGATCTAATAGGAGATAGTGTATGTTTCACAGAGCCACAAAAGTAATTATTCTGAGTCAATTAGTCGCTTTAATCGCTGGCACCCCTCAGCTGGTGATAGCACAAGATACCCATATTTCCTATTTCCCTGAGGTTGTAGTAACGGAAGAACAGGGAAAGAAGTTGCTGACTATCGAGGAACAGGCAACGGCCGTACTAGAGAAATTGGGTGTTGATCTTAGGAGCAAGGGTCTCGATTATTCTGATGTGGTCGTCTCGAATGTTTTTCTAAAGGACGCTCGGGATTTTCAGGCTATGAATATGATCTACCGGACTTATTTTGAAGAGAAAGCTCCTACCAGGGCAACTGTCGAGGTTGATCTACTCGATCCAGATGCACTAGTACAAATTTCTGCAGTAGCCGCACAGGGTTCAAAGAAAATTATTGTTCCGACAGATTTGAAATCTCCAGAATTGCCTTATTCCTGGGGCATAAGTGTAGGGAATACTCTTTTCATATCGGGCGCCACAAGCCGCAGCCCAGAGACGTATCAACCAGTTCCAGGAGATGTGGGAACGCAAACTAGGAGAGTCCTCGGTAATATTGGGCTTATACTGAAAGAAGCTCAGATGGATTTTTCTGATCTGGTAAGCTGTAAGGTGTTTTTAGATGACACAAGAGATTTTCAAGCTATGAACGCAGCTTACATTGACTTCATGCCGGTGGACGATCCTCCGG
>Ga0315316_10002512_pt1 | contig 13169 bp, 9 predicted proteins | sample M160m3416metaG_FD_203702 | JGI IMG/M metagenome (GOLD analysis project Ga0315316, IMG submission 203702) | Ammonia-oxidizing marine archaeal communities from Monterey Bay, California, United States - M1 60m 3416 | ecosystem: Environmental > Aquatic > Marine > Intertidal zone | place: USA...
TATTTTCATGACTTGAAACAACCTCTGCGTGGGGGCCGCCCATTGCCCCAAAGCCAACCGCAATATTAGAATTCCCCGTTGCATTAAATAGCAAGGCATCATCGCCGATGGCAACATTCTGATTACCAGTCGTATTTACCGCAAGTGCCTGATATCCAAGCGCTGTATTCTCACCGCCATCTGTATTTACTAACATTGCTTCCCGCCCCACGGCTACATTATGAAAGCCGCTGGTATTGGCACGAAGGGCATCTGTACCCACCGCCACATTAAAATCGCCGGTTACAACACCTGCATTCAAGGCGCCATCACCAACTGCTATATTGCCCTCGCCATCGAAGCCTGCGCTGCCTGCCTCACCCGATGGTCCATAAAAGTTATTGGAAGAATCAAAAGTCCATACTCCCGAAATATCAGCCGCAGCTTCCGATGTATTGTAGGTTATCTCTTTGGTAGCAGTATTATAGTAGAGAACATTTGATTGTGTGGCACTTCGCAGGGGATTTACATAAAATGCATTAGAGCTAGCATCAAAGCCGGTACCACTTGCATTTAAGATTATTGTATTATCCACTTCGCGCCACAATCCGCTCCCGCCCCCCGTGCCAATTTCAATATTCTGGTTGCCCACAACCCCCAGCGGGCACTCGTAACCAATCCCAATATTGCCCGCGCCACTCACTCCCCAGATCCCGCTCTTAAACCCAATATTTATGTTATAACTGGCGGTTTCGCCGCCTGAAACGCCGAGGAACAGGGCGTTCGCCGCTGCCTTGCAGCCAATACCTATATTGGCACTTGAATCTGGCGCCCAGGCTCCGGCTCCTGAGCCAATGAAAACATTATCAAGACCAAGTGTCTGCGCCTCGCTGCCTGCACCAGATCCAACCAATATATTTCCGTTTGAAGTAGCAGCTATAGCACCAGCTCCAGAGCCAAAAAATACATTACTATCACCCGAGACCATCTGGCCGCCTGCAGCCGCGCCCACGAAAGTATTCCACTTGCCATCAAGCACGCCCGCAATACAGCAAGAAGGGCCACAAATGACATTATATTCACCCGCGGAACCATTGAGCATTGACATTCCCGATGGTCCCCAGAAATTATTGGAGCTATCCAGAATCCACATGCAAGGTCCTGTCGGACCCGGATCCACAATATCGGCACCAATCACTATATCGTAAAATTTCCCCGTAGAATATGTTCCAAATCCCGACAAATAATTCACACTTAAATCAACAATTTCTTCAGTTAAAAAGGTGCCATAAACAGCATTCGTAATTCTGTGCCGTGATCTTACCTTAAAAGTATTATACGCAAGATTTCCTGAGCAATCATCATCCCAACCCCTTACAACTATTTCCAAACCTGTAAGATCATTATTATTTAATCTGGTTTGTATATCACCAAGACAATCGACCTCATTAATTCTGAAATGCGCAACACTTGAAGGATCTGTTGTAATTTGTCCCGCACTATCGCCTGCCAACCACTGGCCATCGCCAGGAGCACCTACCCCGCCTGTCGCCGTTGTCGATTCCCACCTACTAGAAGCAACTATAGCCGGAGATCCGGCAGGTCCTGTAGGGCCTGTGCAGCAGGGTCCTGTAGGTCCCGTGGGTCCAATTGGTGCAGGATCTGCGCCAACAATAATGTGGTAAAATTTTGCTTCTACGTATGATCCGTAGCCAGACATGTACGTAAGGGCAAGGCTCGCATATCCCGCAGGTGTTGTGTATGTATGCCCAGTAATGCGATATTTAGCTTGCATAAGGAAGATTTCCCCACCCGAACAATCATCACTATAACCGCGCACCACCAAATAAGCGCCAATGGTGCTTGCGTCGTCCTCTAAATGCACTTGCGATATATCATAGCAATCGTCGATATGCAATAACATTGTTGCGCAATTGCTTGGATCCGCAACAACATTTCCTCCCGGACTATCAAATGGTATAAAACCGCCAGGTCCCGGAGTACCCCCAACACTGGGAATTGCAGCGACTTCTTCCCATACACCATTGGCACCCACACCATCAATCCCTCGCGGTCCCGTAGGACCCGTGGATCCTGTGCAACATGGTCCTGTTGGACCCATTTCTGCAATATCTGATCCTAAAATGATATTATGATAGGCTGTAGAACCATTATTGGAAAATGTGCCAGCAGAAGACACATATGTTACGTTATAATATGCCGTAGTCAAGGTGACAGTGTGTGAGACAAGGCGGTATTTCGCATGCACCTTGTACACATCAGCGCCAGAGCAACTGGCATCCCATCCTCGCACAACTATGAAGGCTCCATCTAATAATCCGGCATCCGCCATATCCTTATGAAGCATACTGGTGCAATCTGTGGTATTTATTCGGAATTGAGTGACACTGGAGGGGTCGTATTCGACATTACCCGCAGCATCAATGGGGGCAAAAATTCCATTAGCCAATGCGATAGGTGCCGGCGCAGTGTCGTTTTCATCTAACCCCCAGACACCCACGGCACCCACTGCAGGCAATCCCGTTGGACCCTTGGGTCCTGTAGGTCCTGTGCAGCATGGTCCTGTAGGTCCGATCGGAGCAATATCTGCCCCAATAATAATATTATGAAACTTTAATTCACCAAAATTACCTGCAGAAGATATATATGCCACTTCCATATACGCGCTCGGAGGCGTTGGGGGGGCCGTAAAGACTACGTGGTCCGTAATGCGATACTCTGCTTGTACCTTTTCAACAATAGTTCCAGAGCAATCATCGTTGTATCCGCGGATAACTAATTTTTGCCCTGTTAAGTAGTTCGGTATTAGTAGTTCCGTATTTTCAGTAGTGTCAAGAAGGCAGTCAAGGGAATTTATGCGAATCTGTGTTGTAAGCGCTGGATCTACCTGTACAACTCCCGCCGAAACCGGTATAAACTCCGTACCACTTGGATCAGAAGCAGGGTTGCCTGAAACATCGCCTAATTGCCAAGTCGCAGAGACGGCGATCGCCGATCTTCCTGTAGGACCTGTTACCCCTGCAGTACCTGTTGCGCCTGTAAAACCCGTTGGTCCCATAGGCGCCACATCCGCGCCTACAATGATATTGTAATATTTCGAAGGTCCTTCAAAGATTCCATACGAAGATACATAATTAACCCCCAAACTCGCTACACCGCCAGTATATGTTGCACTAGTAATGTAATATTTTGTTTGTACCTGATAAATATCCTCTCCCGAACAATCCGAATCCCAGCCCCGAATCACAACATAAAAATTAACCAAATAACCATAATTACGTAATAACTCCCAAAATACTCCATTACAATCCCGTATATTAATGTCTATTTTTGTTACTAAAGATGGATTTTCCTCTGTATTCCCGACAGCATTTTCGATATTGAACTCTGTCGCCACTGGTGTTGATGCAGCGCCACCCACACTTGGATCTTCCGCTATCATCCACACTGAAGAAGCCGCTATTGCCGGTGCTCCCGTTGGACCGGTTCCCCCCCCAATACCTGTAGCGCCCGTAAAACCCGTTGGTCCCATAGGCGCCACATCCGCGCCTACAATGATATTATAGAATTTGGAAGGTCCTTCAAAGCTTCCAAACGAAGATACATAACTAACCCCAAGACTCGCCGCCTCGCCGCCAGCGCCGTCGGCGATAACTGCTGTACTAGTAATGCGGTATTTTGTTTGTACCTGATAAATATCCTCTCCCGAACAATCCGAATCCCAGCCCCTAATTACTACATAATAACCAGTCAAATAACCATAGTTGCGCAATAACTCCCAATTTACTCCATTACAATCCTGTATATTAATATCTATTTTTGTTACTAAAGCTGGATTTGTCTCTGTATTCCCACCAGCATTCTCAATATTGAACTCTGTCGCCACTGGTGTTGATGCCGGACCGACCACACTTGGGTCTTCGGCAATCTCCCATACTGAAGAAGCCGCTATTGCTGGCGATCCCGTTGGACCGGTTACCCCCATCGCACCTGTAGGACCCATAGGCGCAATATCTTGGGCAATAATTATATTGTAATATTTAATAAGAGGCGCAGTTTCGCCCCCTTGAAACACACCGCTCGAATTATTATATGATACATCAAAGATCGCTGCCGTACCACCACCATCAATCTTGTGTTGGGTAATTGCGAATTTTGCCTGCATCTTGTAGACATCTAGCCCGGAACAATCACTATCCCATCCGCGAATAACAATATGATAACCACCCGATGCCGATAAAGTGCCCGCAATACCCATTAAAGGAGATACTGGACCCGTGCAGTCGTCCAAATTAATTGCAATTGATTTCGTTGCTGCAGGGAGGATGGGAATAGTCCCAGTATCTCTGGGTGTAAAATGACCTGTGCCCGGAACACCGCCAACTGGGTCCCCAGCGTCCCCTTCAAATGACCATACTCCCCATATTGCTGTTGTCGGGGGTGCGGCAACTCCATGCGTTACCTCCTTCGTTGTAGTATCGTAATATAACACCTGCGTTCCTGGGACATTCTCACGAACGGGTGTAATAAAAAATGCATCTTGAATATTTGCTGGAATGGAAGTCCGGCTTGCATTAACCAATATGGTGTTCGCTGATTGATCTATGTTCCCTGGTGGGATTGTCAACCGAATGTAGTTAGACATTATACATTATATAAAGATAATTCGGTGATTAATTCGGCGGCATGCTTATGTCGCGAGTAGTTCAGTGCGTATCCACTCTTGAATGCGTTGATTCAATGGCAATAATATGATTTGAAGTCCATCGTAATATTTTTTTCTAAATATATCATTTTCTTCTTTTTCCATTAATTGAAGAATATTTGAGATAACTGCTAATATTCCTTCATCATAAAGGCTATTAATTTTTTGAAATATATCATCAATTGTCGCATCTGCCTTTTCTGTGCTTTCAAAAAGTTCTTGGGTATCCATATTGAGAATCGATTTATATAATGTTAGGGCATGGATAATAGATGCCTTTTCCGATCTTTGATACGTCTCAATAAGTTTGGCAATACCCTTTTTAGATAATTGTAAAATATAATAAAATACAGGATCGTTTTGTTCCTTATACCACATATGATAGCGTTTTACAGCATTAAATAGATAAAATAAATCCTCTTTTGAGTCTTTATTATACCATCGCCAGACTCCTTGCGATAAAGTAGGGAGTTGCAAGGATAACAGATTGTTATTTACACATAATTTCGTACCTGTGGGGCAAAATGATAGCAAAGCTAGTTGTATCATTACCTGCATTGGCTCCAATATGCGGTCTGCCTTTTCCTGTGGAGCTCGCGAACTTCCTAATGATTGATAGAATAACTGAGAAATATTTGTTATCTTTGTGGAGAACATTGCAGCCATTTATACTAAAATAATAAACAAATATTGTAGTATAACCGATCTATTTCTTCTTCGGAGGAGGAAAATTCTTCTTCACCCATACACCCAACGTATCCAAGTATGGTCTGCAATCATAATATGTTCCTACATAAACCCCAGCACCAAATCCTAATACCATTTGCCACATTTACTATAGTATAAGAATGGAATTAATTATTATAATTTATAGGCGTTGTGCGTCTTTTAACAAAGGCGTTTCCTTGCTTTATCTAAGTACATTCATTATGATTTTATTTTTATGTATGGTTTTCTGTATATTTTGAATAAAATTCTTATATGCGATATCTTGGGATAAATGTTTATAGAACCATTTGCTTTTATTTTTACGATTAAATACAACATTCTTACTGATAAAATAAGGTAAATACTGATTAATTGTATGGCTATACTTTATAGAATCGCGTAATAATCTGAAAAAATGAATAAAACTTTTCTTATTTTGGTATAAATTCTTAAGAAACGGGCATATTAATAAATATCTATTATGAAGAATTTTTTGTTGTAATGGAAAATATGAGTGGAGGGTGCGCCCGTAGATTTTGAGTGGCGTAGCAGTAAAGTAGCGAATAGCTTCTAATAGATAGCTGTAAAAAGAGAAGAATGTAATACAATATATATTATTTCCTGTTAGACAACAATGTCTAATTGTATATGATTTTTTGGATTTTATTAGAGAGAGAATATCCCGCGCTACTATATCCACAGGAGCTTGATTTAAATGTTTCTCCAGAATAGACTCTTTATCAAGTCCCCACGCAGAGATTAATCCTACCGATATACCACTAAAGAGCGCGCTTAATTTATTGGGTTCGGACCACCCGCAATATGGCCTTTGAACAGCAGGGGCTAGCAACGATGGACGGAGAATCGCCAAGTCAAGATCACCTCGATGTTGAGTCAGTAGAATTTCTGATAATTGTTTTGATAAAAGATATGGACTGCTATAAGGAGCAATGTCTATTGGTTCATTTGCTTTTGCCGCTCTTAAGACATCTCTGTCCAACTGCGTCTGATAGATGATTTCTTCAATCCTTCCCCCACGATGAAAGTTAACGAAAGCATCAGAAATATAAATATACTTTTTAGCATTGATGCAAGATTTAAAAAACAGCAACCATTGCAAAGCAATACTTGTATTAGTCTCTATCGCCGCTTTGATCCCAGTAGATACACGAGTATCTGCTAAAGCATTAATAAGAATACTCGCCTCATTCCTTATCATATGTTGGTGGTGTGCATTCATCGCCAAATCAAAACGTTTAGTGTCATACTTTATAGGTATAGTTCTAACACGCCGCGTTAGATTTGCTAGACCTAATTCTTTCATTATTAGAGCTACTCGACGCTTGGCTGATAACCCATATTTTCTACGACATACCACTAAAAGCTTATATGTTGTCCTCGTCAGCAACTGATATAATAAAGCCTGTCCCAAAAAACCCGTGCAACCAACCAATAAAACAGACATCTGAATACTATTTGGCTATTAATTTTATTTTACGAACGCTATTTAAATATTAGTTAAATATAATGGAAAAGAAGCCAATACTCAAACGACAACCATCAACTCCGCTGGCAGCGCCTATACGACCTGTAGCCCAACGCCAGATATCAGTTCCGATATCTGCGAAGGCGAAAGTTAAGGCTAATATACAAACCAGAGATAGTATTATTCGTAAGCGGCATCCTATTTGTTTTAAAGAAGGTGATGAGTTTTTTTTCGCATTAACATGGAACCCAGTTCCCGGAATCTTCGCACGAGGGCAGCATTTAGCCTTGATATTTAACAGAGAGTTTGATCAAGAAGGTAGTAATTCTTTGGGTTTTTATCCACGGGGGGGACCCGAGCGAAGTTTAAGGAACGCCGCCAGCACTTTGGTGGGAGGGCGGGGGGGTCTCTGGATCCCGGACCCGTTGATTACCATGAACCTTCGAGATAACACACCGATAACACTTGTCACAGCTAATGGTGACTTTGACGTTCCTGCGCAAGATGTCAAGGACGTCTTTACACCATCGACCTTGGTCGTGGCACCTGCTGATCGGCTCTCAAGGCAAGCCGCGAAATATTTAAATGAATATACTTGCATAGACGACGCAGGCGCGGGACGTGAGCATGAGCATATTGAGATGGTGCTGCCGTCATATGACCAAAAAGACGGGCCCCTAACTTTGATCGGACAGCGCTTTAAAACCCCTGATAAACACTATCGGGTATTGCCCTCTTGCGTAGATGACGAATTTACAAATTGTCAAGGATTTTTATATAATATATTTCGCGATGATCCCGAAACCCAAAAGCGTCTTGACTCTAAGCTGCTATTTAATACTCTCGACCCACCCGCGGACGCTGAAACCATCCTCCGTCTCGTCTCACAACACGGCTCCAGCCGCCAAAGGGCAAAACGGCGGTCAAGAAAACGGCGGTCAAGAAAACGGCGGTCAAGAAAACGGCGGTCAAGAAAGCGGCGGGCAAGAAAACGGCGAACAAGAAAGCGCCGCCGCCGCCATCAACACCATTAAAGGGTTTAAATAAAAATATTAAAGAATTCAGTTACTATTTACAATATGACAGATAATAGTATGGAAGTAACGCTCCCCAAGAATAAATATACAATGGAATTTGTCGGGTTACATCTAAGCGATAGAGAGAAAGTTATTCAACTTGGAATAACCTTCCTACAAGATGGTAAACGTATTTTACAAGATAAGGATAATGAGCTGTGGGAAGAGAAGTTAGCTGCTTGTCAAAAGGAGCTTTCTCGTGCGCGGGAACAGGCGAAGCAAATGAAGGCGATGCATGAGGCGGAGAAGAAGAGAATTTGCGAAGCTGTTCAGACCAGTGAAGCTGTGCGTTATAAGAGTGAGTGTCAAGTTTATCAAGATAAGATACAGAAACTGCAACAAGAGTTAGAAGTGGCGTGTGGGAAGGCTCATACGTTGCATGATAAGTTGTCGAAGGAGTTTGAAACCAGATTGAGAGAGCGTGAGGATAATTTTGAGAGAAAACAGGAAAAGGTAGCGGCATTGGCAGCGGAAACTTTACGCCATCGTGAGGACAAATATGAGAAAAAGATTGCTCAATTGGAAGAGAAGGTGGAAAACTTTCATAAATCGCGAGAGAATATGATTGTACGGGGAGAGAACTCAACCTTTCTTGGTCAAGATGGCGAGGAATTAACATGCCACGCCCTTACTACGTTGTTTCCAAAGGCAGAGATCATAGATACCCATAAGACAGGTGGGAGAGGTGATTTTATATTGAAGACAGCGCAACTTTGTTGTATGATAGAGGCTAAGAATCATAAAACAAATGTAGGAAGAATAGATATTGATAAGTTTTATAAAGATGTTGAATCTAATGCCGAGTTCCAATGTGCAATGTTTGCTAGTTTAAAATCAGGGGTTGTTAATCGATCAGACTTTCATATAGAATTTCGTGCTGGTAAACCTATTATCTTTTTGACACACGTTAAAAAAAATGTTAAACATTTAAAACTAGCTTTTCTTGTTTTACAAGTACTTGCTACTATCTCGGATGCAAATATCATGGCCAAAGAGAAGGTCGATCGTATCAAACATATTATGCCAGTCATTAAAAGACGTTGGACTACCCTCCGCTCCACACTTACCACCTTTCATACCAATATGAACAAATTAATTGATGAACAAGACAATAATATTCAAGAAATGCTCAAAGCTGTCATCTAATACGCCGAGTACATCGCCCGCGTCTACGTTTCCCTCTTTTTGTCTTTCTCTTCCTCTTTACTTGTTTTAAAAGCAAAATATATTGTTTATAACTTAAACCCTTTAATGTTGTTTTGTGACGTTTTAAAAACTTATCTACTAAGATTTTATTTTTTCTATTTCTTTTGGTTTTGTGCTCTATTTCAAGTCTGAAACGGCGAACATATTCCGTTTTCATCATATTTCGCAATATCTTATCCTTAATTATTTCAGGTTTCCATTGTTCATCAACAAATCGGATAGCCTCTTTTCTTAATATATCGGTCTTAGATTTATGTTTTCGCAATCCTTGTTCGGTTTTTAACCCGATTGGTATAATAGCACTTTGCATTATATATTAAAAATATTTTTTTATAGTATAATGTCCTACAAATATCTCTTTAAAATGATACTTTTGGGGCAACCGGGAGTTGGAAAGACTTCTCTCATGGCACGCATAATACGTTCATGTGATACTCCCTGTTACCAACCCACCATCGGAATAGATTTCGGGTCTACCAGTACCTCCATCTTCGACGGACCTATCATCAAAACACAGATATGGGACACCGCGGGACAAGAATATTTTGCACCTATCGTTAGAAACTACTATCAAGATATCGCTGCCGCTATTTTTATATATGATGTTGGAGATTATGACTCCTATATCGGCATTAAACATTGGATGTCCGAGCTTTCAGCAGCTAACCGCCACCCATGTAAGTGGGTGCTAGTAGGAAATAAGATAGATAAACTACATCGAAAAGTATCAGAAGAGACCGCTAGGGAGTTTGCGAAGAATAATGGTATGGACTATTACGAAATTAGTGTGCGAAAAAATGATAATGTTTCACTTTTCTTCTATGACGTAGTGAAAAGTATCTATGAAGGAATTGATGAAGCAGTAAATGTGCTTCCCGCTGGTGTTAAACGGGGTATTTCTCAAATATCATCTAAATCTGTTGATCTAGGTACTCCGCCCCCAGATACACTATGCTGCCACATTTTATAATATTTAGTATATTTAATGCTACAAGAATATCCTATGCTTGTTGTCCTCGGACTAGGAATACTAGCCACATTCGCTGTCGTTCTCAAAAAACATATACTATTATCCATGTCCCCAAAGGCACTAATTTTATATGGACATATTCTAGAATTTGCACTTGTTATGCTATTGTTCCTTGGTGCGGAAAAGATAAAGAAGCCCAAATGGACCCCCCAACTCATAGCCACACTGATCCTTTACGCAAGTTTAATGATTTTTGGCACATTCGGACTCCTTTGGTTAATCAAATATAAAAGTATTTCCAAATTTATGCCTTTAATGGCTGTTGTTAGTACTTTTCTCACCTTTATAGCGGGCATTACCTTATATAAAGAAAAGGCGAGTACCCGTGATTTTATTGCTATTCTCTTTATGTGCGTCGGAATTTTCCTGATGAAATGGAAATAATTATATTAATTATATATATATGTCTCTTTATGAGAAGCACAAAAAATTGTCGGCTGCGGTAAGCGCCCGACCAGGCTGGCAGCATCCATTTAATGTCGTACAGAAACGACGCCTGGCGCTGGTAGCAGCACAAGAAAAAGCGAATAAAAAGTGGGAGAAAAAGGCGCAAAACCAAGGCGGGCGCCGACGCCGCCGTTCGCGCCGCAAGCGTTCGCGCCGGCGCCGTTCCCGTCGCCGCTCTCGGCGTCGTAGACGGAGAACGCGCAGAGGCGGACGTCGTCAGCGTTATGCAACCAATGATAAATATTGGGTGGTTGACCTACAAACAGCCGCCGATGGGGTCAAGAAAATCGCCAGACGTCATAGAAAACCCGTCAGAAAATTCGGACATCACTCCAAATTGCTCCTCCATGATGTTATGTACGGCACTAATCATTTAGATCAGGAATTGGGTAAACGATATTCCTCTTCTCACCACAAGACTCATCACAAGAAATCGCGGAGAAAGCACAAACGCCACCATCGCAAAACTCGGTATGGCATGATTACCGGCTTACGTAACTCACCATAAATACTTAATACTGATATAATTGCTCCACTAGCAATGAAAAGGAAAAATCCATTCTATTTAGATTTACAACATATCCTTTATCATTCAAAAGCCTCACTCGTAGGCGCCTTAGGGTTACAGGACCGAAGTATTGTCGTGCTGTATCCTTCAAAGCTGAATTCCAATTATCAAATAGTAGATCATAATGGTTAAATTTTCGTACTGGTATTCGTGCAAGGATATTGGATCCAGTTGGACTTAAATATCTATCAGGATGACCTTGTTGCTGTGCATTTATTAGCTGAGCACGCGCATAAGTCTGGACTGCCGTTAATCCCGGCCCCCGCCATGAAGGCGGCGGCTTTCCACAGGATGAGTTATTAGATGGATCTTGACTTGCTGGCAGACGACACCGAATAGACGCTGGAACCGAGAAGGTATCCAGGTTTGCTGTTAGAGAGATAACACCCTGATTGAGCCGATTTTGATTAAAATCATCCACTTCAAGGAATAAATAACGGGATCCATACACATCGAGTATAGACTCGCCGGTATAACTAGCAGCACCGCTGTATAATGTCTCTCGAAAACCTAATAACCACCCCAAATTATAATCTATTTTTGGACCCTTTCCAGCAGGCTTTGGTAGAGCTTTGTGACCACATATATCATCTCCAGGTAGTTCTGCAACATGTGTGCAATCTGCCCCACTTAGATCATAAAAATTCAGAGCAAAAGGTGCCGGTCCTGTAAGCGTAACACGCCCATTTGCCGGATCATAGGTAATTGTATAGCCGGCAGGTAAGACTGCTGTAATAGCCGTCATAAGACCACTTGGGTCATAATTTCCCGCGGGAAGTTCAACACAACTACCATCTATTTGAAATTGAGTAGTTCCATACACAGGATCAAAAACATACCATGCATGTGGAATCTCATAACTATACAAACTTATTTTCAACACATTTGTAATCGGATGAGTTAAATCAAAGGTAAAATCTGTTGATGTATCCGAAAATCTATATGAGTCTAGTGAGCAAGTAGTATTACTACAATCAGCACTCGATGTTGTTTGACAACGAAAAATTTGTCTATAATGACTATCTACGTTAATAATTATATTATTTTTATTACGTAGTACAGCATTCATCTGTCCTTGCACGAAAGGCGTGCCGCGACCTTGGCTTATTGGCAGCCGTTCCCTGCGCAATATTCCATGTTCAGCATCGACAACTTGCGTATAATTTTTCCGATCTACTAGATTTGTTGTTGGCGTAGCATCACGTGCCCATTCCGTTTTAATAAACTCACCGCCGCCATCCCCATCATCCGCCTCCTGATTGTCTTTATCGTCTAAGGCGTCTAATAATTTGCTGCGCGCCGCTAAGAAAAAATTATAATAATTGGGTTTGTCTTTCTTAGTATATTTTTGAATGTAGCCATCTGCCTTTCTCTCAATATCTTTTGCGGTTGCAGTCTTCTTTAGTTCTAATAATTGATACAATTCATCAATACTATAATTATCTATATTGAAATCCAAAGGGTCTGACATATACATATCATAAATATTACTTTTAACTTATCCTGCACCCTAAATAATTTCTTTTAATAGCGGCTATGCCTTTTAGTTTTCCTTCTCCTCCGGCGCCGTCTTTTTCTGCGAGTTTTTCGTTTCTTTCTTGAATTGCTGCTGCGTTTTGTTTGTTGCTGACGGCGTCGTCGCCTGCGCGATCGCCGCCCGCCCCGCGTGGCGGAGGCGGACGGCTGCCCGTAGGAAAACGCGGTGTGGCCCGCGGGTATCCGCGCCTCGCTGCTCCCCGCACGCCACGAGAAGGCGGTGTGGCCCGGCGGTGGGTCGGCTTGGGCGGCGGCGCCGGGATCGGCTTGGGCGGCGGCGCCGGGATCGGCTTGGGCGGCGGCGGCGTCCTCGTCCTCGAACATCTCTTGTATACCCAAAACATTTGATACAATTAATAGTTTCGAATTCGTGAGCTGGTCGAAAGTGCGCTCGCCGGTATTGTCGG
>Ga0315316_10002514_pt1 | contig 13165 bp, 6 predicted proteins | sample M160m3416metaG_FD_203702 | JGI IMG/M metagenome (GOLD analysis project Ga0315316, IMG submission 203702) | Ammonia-oxidizing marine archaeal communities from Monterey Bay, California, United States - M1 60m 3416 | ecosystem: Environmental > Aquatic > Marine > Intertidal zone | place: USA...
CCCCTGGCCAGTCGAAGTGTCTTCTTCCACTTCGGAATTCTGCTGTTTACAGTCATTGCCAGCGTGATTTCGTTGATCATGTCTCCGGCGTTGGCGGCAACGATTGTGGCTCCTACGATTTCATCCGTTCCTTTCCTGACGTGGGCTCGGACGAAGCCGACCGTGTCTGCTTCCAGAATGGCACGGTCGTTGTCCTTCATTTTGACCGTGTAGGTGTCAACTTCGATGTCCTGGGCGGCCGCTTCTTTTGCTCCCATACCGACGTGTGCCAGTTCGGGAGACGTGTACGTGCACCACGGCACAGTCAGGATGCTTGCTTTGGCTCTGCCTTTGAACAACGTGTTCTGAATGACAATGCGAGCCATGAAGTCAGCGGAATGAGTGAACTTATGGCGCGAGCAGACGTCGCCGGCGGCGTAGATCATGGGATTGGTCGTCTGCAGATGATCATTGATTTCGATACCCCTGCGGGAGTCATATTTCACACCGACAGCTTCCAGCCCCAGTCCATCGACGTTGGGCGTGCGGCCAATGCCCACCAGAACCTTGTCCACGTTAATTTGATGTTCCTGACCATCCTGTTCATACGTGACGACCGTTTCGTCACCGCGTTTTTCCATGCGCGTTGTCTGAGCGTTCAGGACAAATTGAATGCCATCGCGTTCCATCGACTGTTGAACAACCAGCGCTGCGTCGGGATCTTCGTGAGGCAGAATGTAGGGCGCCTTTTCAATTTGAGTGACTTCGCAACCGAAGCGAGCAAAACTCTGAGCCATTTCACTGCCGATTGGTCCGCCCCCGATGACAGCCATTCTCGCGGGCAATTGGGTCAGCGAAAACAGCGTTTCATTCGTTAAAGCTCCGACGTCCTGCAGGCCGGGAATGGGAAGGTCGGCCGCCCGCGCCCCTGTGCAGATGACAGCTCGTTTGAAGTTCAGCTGTTGTCCTTTGACTTCGACTGTGTCATTGCTGACGAACTTGCCGCCACCGAAATACACGTCGATACCCAGTTCCATAAACCGTGCGGCCGCGTCGTGATGACTCATTCCGGCCCGCAGTCTTCTCATACGATCCATCACTTTCGAAAAATCGGTGTTCCAGCCGTCCGGCACTTCAATGCCAAATTCGCCCGACTCCCGAACTGCAGCAGCTGCCCGCGCGGCGCTGATAATTCCTTTCGACGGAACGCAGCCGACGTTCAGGCAGTCGCCCCCCATCAAGTTGCGTTCGATCAGAGCCACCTTCGCTCCCAGGCCGGCGGCTCCGGCCGCAGTCACCAGTCCTGCCGGACCCGCACCGATGACGACCAGGTTATAGCGGCCGCAGGGGGACGGGTTTTGCCACTCCAACGGTGCCACGTGCGACTGCAGTAATTGATTGTGCTGGTCCAGGGGGTGCAACTGGGGAAGACTGGACATTGACGGTCACTCCGGGGGCTATGGCGACGCGATTGGGTGGATGGCTATTGATCAGGCCGGATACAGTATTGCGACGCAGCCGATCACCCGAAACTTACTTACTTTGTGAATTCGTTCACACCGCTGTCCTGGTTTGTTCAGGCCTGATCAGGATAGCCTGGAACACGTCGTTGCGTTTGCCTGCAGATCACTTCGTAGACCACGGAGGTATGGCACAGTTTTTTCGGCCCTTCAATTATTCCTGTTTCGCGTACGGCTGAATTGCTTTCGGAGGCTGCCATGAAAGATTCCGACGACAGATGTCGTTCCTTCTTAAGGCCTGCTGATGAATCGGTGTCAGCTCGCATACCGCACCGAAGCATCGTCAGGCACTGTTCGGGGGGACGCGAGAGCGTTAGAAACCTGTAGCCGCATTATTGAGAGATTTGTCTATGTTCCGTCAAGCTTGTTCAGCGTCGCGATTGCTGTCGCGGTTGCCGCATGTCTGCCCACAACCGCCTTTGGGCAATCCCGCTCGCGGGGTAATGTGACCATTAATCGTGGATTCTCATCGAACGTCACGCGGGTGCGGAAGGAGATGCTACGTGTTTTTTAACGACGGTTCGTAACTGAGCCCGTGACTGCCATCATCTGTACTTTGCTGAAGTTTGATTCTGACATGGCGCGACAGGTTGTTGCAGATCCCCGTGGTCACACGACGCATAAGCGAGGGACGTTCAGGGAATGACTTCTTTTAAGGTTCCTCGCTCACGCAGCGGGTTTCCGCATGTCGTGCAACATAAGTATTGAAACTGCTTCCAGTCGTCTTACAGTTTCTGCAGAGCTTCGTCGATTGATGCTCGAATATCTCTCATGGAAATAGGATACTCTGCTGTCCACAGATTCTCAGATTCAGCCAGCTCTGAAACGATAGATATCTGCAATTCAGTCAGCAACGCGATGATCGGGGCGGCTGGTGAATGCTGCTCAACGAAGTTGCCGAACTTGCAGATGTCCGCACTTGGCACGTGCGATCCGGCCAGCACAAACAGGTCTGGTGCCTTTGATTCAATCGCCGATCTTGCTGATTCAAGACCGTCCAGAGTCTGACAGTTGAACCGATGCTTCTCAAAATACCGACTGAATGTTTCTCGCTCGGCTGGATCCGCGACAATTATGTAAATCAACTTGTCAGAACTCACGTTTAACTCCCCGGCCTTATGGCCGTTGACCGGCATGAGCAGCGCACGACAGTGTTCGCCGTTTCTGTGTAAGGCAGGTTGTCGCAAGATGCGATGCGCGTGTGCGGGCTATCTTGACCCCTGCAGCGACCTAAAGACAGACGTTTTTCGAAGTGTCTGAACGATTCGGCTCACAGCCCACCGATTTTCCGGAACCGTCGCGTCTGCAGATTCGGCACGGCATTCGTCGATGATGTGTCGCTGACAGGTGAGCCCGATGCAGGGGGCTGGTGACTGGAGTGAAGGATAAGTGAAACGGTCGGGCTTCATTCGCAGAGACCGGCTAACCACAAGCTTCGAGACGTCGCCCGAAACAACGACCGAATGGCGGCGGCTAAGCCAGAACCTCAGATACAACTCGCGCCGGCTCAGCTCCTGTCAGCTTCTGATCGAGACCCTGATAACGGAACGTCAGGCGGTTGTGGTCGATACCCACCTGATTCAAAATCGTCGCGTTCATGTCGCGAATGTGAACGGGGTTTTCAACAATATTATAGCAGTAATCGTCGGTTCGCCCGAACTCGAAACCACGCTTGACGCCGGCTCCCGCCATCCACATTGTGAAGCAACGTCCGTGGTGGTCACGTCCATGATTGTCGGACGTCAGGTTGCCCTGCGAATAGATCGTGCGGCCAAACTCTCCACCCCAGACGATCAGGGTGTCTTCGAACAGTCCACGCTGCTTGAGATCGGTGATCAAACCGTGGATTGGCTGGTCGATGGAATTGCACTGGCCACGAATGAGTTTCGGCAGGCTGCCGTGCTGGTCCCAGCCTCGGTGGAACAGCTGTACGAAAGGCACGCCCTGTTCTGCCAGCTTTCTTGCGATCAGGCAATTACGAGCAAACGAACCCGGTGCTTCAATGTCGGGGCCGTACAAAGCCTTTGTGTCGGCCGTCTCAGAATTCAGGTCCATCAGCCCCGGGACTGATGTCTGCATGCGAAATGCCATTTCGTACTGAGCAATCCTGGTCAGAGTTTCCGGGTCGCCAAAGCTACTGAAGTGTTCCTGGTTGATGGCCGCAATACGGTCCAGCATTCGTCGTCGCGTTGCTCGGTCGATACCGTTCGGGTCGTTCAGATACAGAACCGGACTTTTGCCGGCTCGCAGGGCGACGCCCTGATGTTGTGACGGCAGAAATCCACTTCCCCACAGTCGACTGTACAGTGCCTGTTTCTGTCCGGGGCCCCTGGAAATCATTACCACATAGGAGGGCAGATTTCTGTTCGGACTTCCCAGACCGTAGCTGACCCATGCTCCCATGCTGGCTTTGCCAGGCTGCTGGACTCCCGTGTTGATAAATGTAATGGCCGGGTCGTGATTGATAGCTTCGGTATGTACAGACTTTACCAGTGCAATGTCATCTATCAGCTTTGCAGTGTGCGGCAGGATTTCGCTGACCCATGTACCGTTTTGACCGTGCTGCGAAAAATTAAACATAGGTGCGACGCACGGGAATGCCTTCTGGCCGGAAGTCATTGTTGTGATACGCTGTCCGTTGCGAATGGATTCCGGCAGTTCCTGGCCATGGATGTTGCGAATTTCCGGTTTGTAATCCCATGTGTCAATGTGTGATGGCCCCCCACACATGAACAAATAGATCACCCGTTTGGCTTTCGGAGCGAAGTGCGGCAGGTCGGGCAGGCCACCATTGGCGGCAGCCGTCGTGACTGCGGGCGGAGCTGCTGCAGCACTGCCCATCAGTGACGCGAGAGCGGCGGCGCCGAGCGGTCTGCCGGAATTTGCCAGCAGGTCACGGCGATTGAGCGTCGTCTGCAGACTGGTGAATGATTGTCGGAGATCATTTGACGACTTCATATGAAAACTACCCCTGTCATTCAGTTCGGCTGATTCGTCAGCTCGAATTCAGTTCAGAATGTGGTTGCAGGCATGTCCCGCGATAACCAGAGTTGTTGAAACCTTGACCCGTCTGCCACGGTGGCAATCGGGCAGAAAGTGCCCTATCCGCGAGTCAGAGTCTCATCCAGATTCAGAATCATACTGGTTACGACTGTCATGGCAGCGTGAGTGGCGGAGTCCAGCGTTTCATCGCGTTTGGATTCGCCGACTGCCAGAAAACTGTTGGCAATGTCAGCATCTGTCTTGAAACGTTCCAGTTCTTCATGAAACGCCTCCACTAGTATGGCCTGCACTCCCGTGGTTGGCCGTACGCCGGCGGCTCGGCGGAAGATGAAGACGATCTGCTGTTCCACGGTACTGCCGCCGCTTTGTAGTCCGGCCTGAGCAAGAGCTCGTGCTGCTTCGACAAACTGGGGATCGTTCATTGTCACCAGAGCCTGCAGCGGGGTGTTGGTGCGAGAACGCTTCAGTGAGCACTTCTCGCGAGTTGGTGCGTCAAAGATTGTCATCGACGGTGCCGGAGACGACCGTTTCCAGTATGTGTACATGGATCGGCGGTACAGCTTTTCGCCGCTGTCCTGCACAAACCTCAGGTTTCCGTTCAGGCTGACTTCGTTCCACAATCCTGCCGGCTGGTATGGCTTCACCCCGGGGCCGCCGACCTTCGGTACCAGCAGACCACTTGCAGCCAGTGCGTTATCACGCACGAATTCAGCCTGCAGCCGGAATCGAGCACCGCGCGACAGCAGACGGTTCTCAGGGTCTGCATTCAATTCCCGGGCGGTCCGTGCAGACGATTGTCGGTAGGCGGACGACATCACCATCTGTTTGACAGCCCGTTTGACGTTCCATTTTGATTCGACAAAGTCTACAGCCAGCCAGTCAAGCAGATCCGGATGACTGGGCCATTCTCCCTGAGCGCCGAAGTCATCCAGGGACCTTACGATTCCTTCGCCAAACAGCATCGTCCAGTAGTTGTTCACTGCCACTCGGGCTGTCAACGGATGATCGGGCTCGGTCAGCCAGTTCGCCAGCCCGAGTCGGTTCGCTGACGCGCCGGCCGGCAGTGGCGGCAGGGCTGCTGGTACGTTGGGAGCTACTTTTCGATCCTTCAGCGGCGCGGCATAGTTGCCACGTTCAAGGACAAAGGTATCCCGCATCGCGGGAACATCGGTCATGACCATTACGTTGACAATCGGCTTGCGCAGTTCGGCAATCTGTGACGAAAGTTGTATCTGTTTCTGCGTCAGTGTCCTGTAGGGTTCGTCAGCCACATTGAGGTAATGGGCACGCAGAACGTTGTGCTCATCGGCCGAGCGTTCTGCGGCAGGCTTTGCCAGCAGCGGGGTGATTACATCGTTACCTGCCAGCGCAGCAACTTCCGACTCTGCGAGTGCTCGGCCGTAGATGCGAACATCATCCACCAGTCCGTTATAGTTGGAGCCGCCATTGCGGCGCCCCAGATAGAACGGGCCTATTGACTTGATGCTGCCTGCCAGTCGGTCTTCCCTGACATCCCAGTCCCATAGCTTGCCGTCCACATAGATTCTGACCCCGGCTGCCTTCTTTGATCCATCGTATGTCACAAAGACATGCTGCCACGTATCCGGTTGCAGCTTCTGTTTTGTACTGACCTTTATCGCATCGGTGGGCCATTTGCTGATAATGTGTGGTTCAACGGCGCCACCGGACAGGTGCAGGTCATAGCCGCGAAAGTCATTTCCATTGTTCATTCTGGCCAGTGGCGCACCGCTGGCGACACCTTTTGGCTTGACCCACGCGCCATACGAAAAACCGTGGCTGCCATCGAAATTGCCAGTATTGCCCAGGTCGATAAAGTTCTTTGTGTTGCAATCGAAGGCTTTGCCGTATTTTCCGTCTGCCCATTTTACCGGGCCGTTGAGTTTACCTTTGCGTTTCGAATCAATCAGATCCGCGGCGACTCGACCATTGCCTTCGTCCAGCGGAATGTAAGCCGTCATGTCCGTTGGGATTAGTGGTTGACTGCCAGCTTTTGCCGCTGCTGCAGTCAGCCATTTCTGAAACTCAGGTTCTGATTCCTTTGATCTGGCGTCAAGCTGCGGCTGCAGTTCTTCAAATTCCTTCTGCAGTTCGTCTGCCTGAGCGATCTTTGCTCCTTCGAAGATGTCAACGACGGGCGCCTCGTTTCCGTTTCGCGTCTGCCGGCCCCGATCGGCCGCCTGATTGAAGTACGCAAAGAAGCTGTAGTATTCTTCCTGGGTGATGGGGTCGTACTTATGGTTGTGACACTGAGCACATTCCATGCTGAGTCCCATCCATACCATCGACGTTGTCTTCACGCGATCGACGGCGTACTCAACACGATACTCTTCTTCAATTAACCCGCCTTCGTCCGTTGTCGCGTTATTGCGCAGAAATCCGGTGGCCACTTTCTGTTCTGTGGTTGAATTCGGCAACAGGTCACCTGCGAGTTGTTCGACGGTAAACTGGTCGAATGGCTTGTTGCTGTTGTAAGCATTAATGACCCAGTCACGCCACGGCCACATGTCGCGAGGGCCGTCCGCGTGAAACACGCTGGTGTCGCCGTAGCGAGCCGCATCCATCCACACCACTGCCATGCGTTCGCCAAAATGGGGTGACTTCAGCAGTCGGTCGATAATATTTGCGTAGGCACTGTCGGAAGTGTCGGCCAGGAAGGCATCCGTTTCGGCGATTGTCGGAGGCAGGCCTGTAAGGTCCAGAGTTACTCTGCGCAGCAGGCGTTCTCTGTCGGCATCGGCGTTGGGCTTCAGACCTTTTGCCACCAGACGTCTCAGGATGAATGCATCGATGGGATTGCGAATCCAATCGCGCAGAGCTTCGTCGACTGCGCGTGGCCGGTCTGAGCCGGCGGCATCACTGTCCTTTCTGGTTTCGTCGCTGTAGGGCACGACCGGTTTCACAGGAGCGATAAACGACCAGTGTCCTTCTGATGCGGCCCCGCTTTCCACCCAGGCTTTAAGTGTCGCGATCTCCTCGGGCTGAAGATCCATGTGCGCGTCGGGAGGAGGCATGACCAGCTCCCGATCTTTTGACGTGATTCGGGCCCAGCCATCGCTGTTGCTGAGCCCGCCCTCGAACGCCAGTCGAAGGCCCTCGGCCTGATCCAGCCGCAGTTCTGCTTTGCGGCGAGCGTCGTCCGGACCATGGCACTTGGAGCACTTCGCGGACAGAATCGGACGGACATCACGATTAAAACGAATGTCCGCGCCTGGAGCACAGGGCGCCAGCACGATTAATAATAACAGGTGCAGATGGCACAAATGCCTCATGTCGGGAACTCGTTCAATAGGCGGGAAACGGGTGGCGAGTTCCAAAGTGTAACCACCTGACCACTCAGCGTTAATCAGGATTCGGGCAGCTGAGCCGCATTTCAATCAACAGCTCGCACCGACCGTCTGAACAGGCTGTCTGCCACACCTTCACAGCCCCCGGCCCATTCTGTTGACAATGGCTCTAACGTGTCTTTTCATCAGTAATTAGCAGCTCCATGTCGCCAATATTCTCTTGTTTTTCTGTATCCTATGCAATAATCTTGACAGGCCATCGCGCCGTGTCGTCAAGTCTGGCTGGCTCTTTCCTGCGAAAACTCTTTGCCGCGATGGTTAGGAATCGGAAAACTTCCCGGTTCGTGCTTAACGTTTCGGTGTCCTGTGACGCCAATTTACCCCAACTCCTTTGACATTGAGACCTTCAGACATGAGTGCCGTATCGGAAAAGCTCCCCTACAAAGTTGCCAACATTGAACTTGCAGAACTGGGCCGCAAGGAAATCGAGATCGCTGAGATCGAAATGCCGGGCCTGATGGCTCTTCGCGATAAGTATGGAGATTCTCAGCCGCTTAAGGGGGCTCGTATCGCGGGCTGCCTGCATATGACCATTCAAACGGCTGTGTTGATCGAAACTCTGACGGCGCTGGGAGCGGATGTTACGTGGTCCAGCTGCAACATTTTTTCCACTCAGGACCATGCCGCAGCGGCCATCGCAGCGGCCGGCATTCCCGTTTATGCATGGAAGGGGATGACCGAAGAAGAATTCGATTGGTGCATCGAACAGACGCTGCACTTCCCGGACGGTCAGCCGCTGAACCTGATTCTGGACGATGGCGGCGACCTGACACTGATGGTTCACGAAAAGTTCCCCGAACTGCTGGGCGACATTAAAGGACTGTCCGAAGAAACCACGACCGGAGTTCACCGTCTTCATCAGATGATGGAAGAAGACAAGCTGGCCGTACCGGCCATCAACGTCAATGATTCGGTCACAAAGAGCAAGTTCGACAATCTCTACGGCTGCCGTGAATCACTGGCGGACGGCATCAAGCGAGCCACGGACGTGATGGTTGCCGGTAAGGTCGTTGTCGTCTGCGGTTATGGCGATGTGGGCAAAGGCTGTGCTGCTGCTATGGACGGGCTGGGTGCTCGAGTGATCGTTACCGAAATCGATCCCATCTGTGCTCTGCAGGCCACGATGGAAGGCTTTCAGGTTACGAACATGGCCGAAGCCGCAGCCATCGGTGATATCTTTGTTACCACGACCGGCAACAAGGACGTCATTCGCGGCGAACATATGGACCAGATGAAGCATCAGGCGATCGTCTGTAATATTGGTCACTTTGACAGCGAAGTTCAGATTGCGTACCTGATTGATCGTTCTGACATCGAAGCGGTCAGAATCAAGACGCCGGCTGACGAAGGTGGTCCGGTTGACAAATATGTCTATCCGGACGGTAAAGCCGTGATCGTTCTGGCCGAAGGACGGCTCGTCAACCTTGGTTGTGCGACCGGTCATCCGTCGTTTGTGATGAGCAACAGTTTTACCAACCAGGTGATGGCTCAACTGGCCCTATGGCAGGAAACCGACAAGTATGACATCGGCGTCCACATGCTGCCGAAGGAACTGGATGAAGAAGTGGCTCGCCTGCACCTTGGCAAGCTGGGAGTGAACCTGGAAGTACTGAGTCAGGAACAGGCTGATTACATCAACGTGCCCGTCGAAGGTCCTTACAAACCTTCACACTACCGATACTAATCCAGCGTGAATCATGCAAAACGACTAAGCCCGGCGTCTTCAAACCGCCGGGCTTTTTTTGTGCGGCTGTGAAAAACCGTGAGATGGGCAACCGGAGGGTTACCTATCTCAGGTTGAGAAGCCCCATGAAAAATGTCGGAATTCGAACAGACTACACGGTTCCGTTAACACGGTGACTTTGGCCGCGGGTATAACCGTTGAACGTGTCTGTTACCGTTGGCTCCCCATCTGAACCTATCCATGCAACTGCAACTTACAAGCGGAAATTCTGTTGCGAATCTCAATCTGCCGGATGGCACGGTTGTTCACTCGACTTCACGATATGAGGAACCGGACAAACTGTTGGCGGCACTACGGAATCCGCTCGGCCTGCCCGTGCTGTCCGAATGTGTCGTGCCCGGCGACCGCGTTGTGATCGTTGTTGATCCGGAAACGCCCCAAGTCGTTGACGTCATCACTCAGGTGTGGGCTCAGTTTCAGGAGTTGAACACGGACGAACTGGATGTCACATTGCTGCTGCCGCCCAGCAGTGATGGAGCCTGCAGCCAGAGTGTTGTTGACGAACTACCAGTGCACGTCAGAAGTCAGCTGGCCGCACATATTCACGATCCGACAGACGAAAATCAGCGACGATATCTGGCCAGTTCCGCCGGTGGCGAACGGCTGTACCTGTCACACTATCTCACGGATGCTGACTTCATCATCAGTGTCGGGACGATTGGCTTTGACGGAGTGCTTGGCTATCGAGGCACCAGCAGCGCAATCTATCCTGCATTCTCAAATGTCGAGGCGATCCGATCGGCGAAACGGCACTGTGATCCGGAATTGATGCCGGACGACAAACGCCCCTTGCGAGACCTGGTTGACGAAATCGGCTGGCTGCTGGGAACTCAGTTTACCGTTCAGCTTGTTCCTGATGCTGCCGGCGGCACTGGCATTGTCTGCTGTGGCGCGACAGATCAAGTGATGGCTGCCGCGAAGCAGCTTCTGAATGACTGCTACCGGTTGATCCTTAATGAGGAAATTCATCTGGCCGTCGTGTCCATTCCCGGAAATTCCCAATTTGGTTGGCGGCAACTGGGAGCGGCGGTGACCACGGCTTCACGTATCGTCGGCGACGATGGTCGCATCGCGGTGGTCGCCGAGTTACCTGCACGCATTGGCCCGGGCCTCGAAATGCTCCGGCGCAGCAAGTCACCGGAGGACCTGCTGCCGTCATTGAACGATGATCCACCTGAAGACGCGGTTGAAGTCACTCAGTTGATTCACGCACTTCGTACTTCGCAGATTTTACTGTTGAGCAATCTGGATGCTCAGTTCGTTGAAGACCTTGGCATTTTAGCAATATCAACCGACACCGAATTGCAGCGGGCCATTGATGCCTCAGACAATGTCATTGTCGTACCCTGTGCCAATTATGTCTGGGCGCAGGTTGGCGAGGGCACTGCGATCAGCGATCAACGGTAGGCCCGGCAGCGCCGGACTTATTTCGACGTAAACTGCGGAATGTGCCTGTCGCCTACTTCCCGCCCACGCTGATCAGGTGCGAATACGTCCGCAGATACAGCTGTCCGTTGGCAACCGCTGGTGTCGAACGGCTTTCTTCACCAAGGTCGTTTTTGGCCAGCAATTTGTACTCCGGCGACGCAGCGAACACCCAGACGACGCCGACTTCATCCACGCAGTAGATGCGATCACCAATTCGCACAGGTGAACCGGAAAACGCTGCGCCTGTTCGTTCGGTCCAGTAAATCTCCCCCGTCTTTGCGTCGATGCAGCTGCCGAATCCCCGGTCATACAGGCAGAACAGAAGCTCACCATCGGCGATCAGGCACGGAACGTAGGGAGCCTTAAAGTTGCTGCCGTTTTCGATCTTGTAAGCAAGTTGAGCATCTTTGCCCGGTTTGACGGCAACGATGTAATTGCTGGAGTAACGTCCAGAGCCTGTGCTGCCGAAGATCAAACCGCCGGCCTCGACCGGAGAGCCTACGGTTCTCATACTGAACAGGCCGTCGTTGACCGCCCAGTTCTGCCTGCCCGTCATGGGGTCAAGACTGAAGATACCGTTTCCGGTGCAGGAGCAGACCAGTTCGTCCTTGCCGTCTGCAGACTGGTGGATGAATGGCACGGAATAGCACACATTCACAGACACCAGTTCCTTTTGCCATATCTCTTTGCCGGTCCTGCGGTCGAACGCCATCATGCGGCTCTGGCCCGGCTTCTCTCCTTCTTTCAGCTGATTGGCCTGCTGCGAATTGTGCAGGATCACAAGGTTCTTATGAATGATCGGCGATGTCCCGAAGCCGTGCTGACTCTGCCACGTGCCCAGGTCGATACTCCACGCTTCTGTGCCGTCGTGGTTGAAGGCTTTGAATAGAGTTTCTTTTGGCGTGGACCATGCAACGTAAACGCGTTTTTCGTCGGCAGCAGGTGTGCACGAAGCGAAACTACTGCGCGTGTGCAGGTGGTGAGCTTCTGACTCGAATTCCTTCTGCCACAGAATGTCCCCACTGGTCGCGTGCACACAGACCATGTACCGGGTGGCGTTTTCAGCATTGGCACTCAGAACGAAAACTTTATTGCCCCAGACTACCGGTGAGCCACAGCCGGACCCACCCGGCAACTTCGTTTTGAAGTTGAAATCTTTTTCGGTGAACTCGACAGGAATCGAATCTCCACTGCCGATGCCTGTTCCATTGGGGCCGCGAAAACGAGACCACTCACTGGCACTGGCCGTCGTTGGTACTGCGATAGAGGCGATAAGTGTTGCTGCAAGGAAGGCTCTGTTCATAGGGAACTCTGGATGGGGGACGAAGGAAGACGGCGGAGGCGAAATATGCCCTGTCGCATTATTTCAATCGTGTTGAGCAGATGCCACTGTTCGGACAGACTGCGGCTGCTGTTTCGTGCATCCCGCTGTTTCGTGTCCTGAATTGATGGGCCGGTGATGAATCCGGAGCAAATCGCGTTGGGTGCGTACGGACTCCCGGATCAAGCCGGTGAAAGCCCTTCGGCTCAGCTCGGAAAAGTCTCGGACATTGTAAATCCATCACACATCGAACAAGATGTGGAATTAAAGGAATCACTCATGCGATCATCGCGGTCAGCAATTCTACCGTCCATTGAACATGCGGCAGTTCTCTGTTTCATGGTTATTGTGCTTAGCAGCACCGGAACCGCCGCAGATCACCGCGTTACCAGCGGTCTGCAGGTTCTCTATGATTTTGCAGGGGGGACGGAAGGTGTTGCCAGAGACCGTTCGGCGGTTGGTACCGCCGTCGATTTAAAAATTGCAGATGTCGATGCAGTCAGGCAGGTGGACGGTGGACTGCAGGTTCTTAAACCAACGATTATTCAGGCAGCTCACCCGTCAGCCAGACTGATCAGTGCTATTCGTCGATCAGGAGAGATCTCTGTCGAAGCCTGGATTCGGCCTAAAGACACGATTCAGGAGGGACCGGCGCGGATCGTCACAATTTCGAAGGATTCCGGAACCCGGAACTTCACATTGGGGCAGGAAGCCGACAGATTTGAAGTTCGACTGCGAACAACAAAGACCACTCAGAACGGGATGCCATCAGTCCTGTCGCCTGGAAAGACGGCCACCACAAAGC
>Ga0315316_10002517_pt1 | contig 13158 bp, 12 predicted proteins | sample M160m3416metaG_FD_203702 | JGI IMG/M metagenome (GOLD analysis project Ga0315316, IMG submission 203702) | Ammonia-oxidizing marine archaeal communities from Monterey Bay, California, United States - M1 60m 3416 | ecosystem: Environmental > Aquatic > Marine > Intertidal zone | place: USA...
GAATCTCGTAACCGTGGGGTTTAAGTGGCGGGGGCCGGATTTGAACCGACGACCTCGAGGTTATGAGCCTCGCGAGCTACCAGGCTGCTCCACCCCGCGACAGTGTACTTCCTGTGTTTCAATGAAACACGAATTTCGCTGATTTGTCAGGTGTCAGATCGCACGGGTTCTTTCCCCGTGCGAGGGTGAGGAAGTCTATCGGCAATTCTGACGATAGCCAGCCACTTTTTCCACGTATTTTTCCATTTACTCGCCAGTGACAAGTCCCAGACGCTGCAGTTTGCCGCGACATTCGTCTCGCTCACGACTGCGTTTCAGTGCGACCCACTTCGGATCCTGAGCTGCCAGGAAGAAATCGTCAGAATATGGGGGAACTGCTCCGCTGGAGGCTGCCGTCGATGTCAGACGCTGGATGACTTCCACATCCATTTTCGTCAGAAACATTGACTGCATACGGTAGTCCTGGAACGCTTCCCAGACCACCGGAAACAAAGGTGCAATAATCTGTTCACCGATGGCTGTGGCATAGTCACGGATCTCCTGCTGAGCGTGGCTGTCCATTCGTAACGCAAGAAAATGGAGCAGATTGTGCAGATCAATCTTCCAGTACGCTTCGGTATACGTGGCCAGTGGCAGATCTTTGCGAGCCTGCTCTCGGGCCACGCCGCAATCTATGCGTTCCTGATACACCGAACGCATCTGATTCTGCAGTTCGGTTTCCTGGTCCGTCAGCTTCTGCCCCAGTTCCGTGGACAGAGGATCTCCACTGCCCTGACGGTTGGATTCTGCCTGAGTTCTCCATTCGTCCACGGGCGTCGTCTGAGCAGCATCGATGGCCAGAGAATAACGCGTGCTGTATTCGTTGACGTTCGCCGTCCGGTGGCGAATCCACTGCCGCCAGCAATCCATAGGCACTCGAACAAGGAACTTGATTTCCGCCATTTCGAACGGCGTGGTATGTCGATGTCGCAGCAGGTACCGAATGAGCGTGCGATCGTCACTGACTTTCTTCGTACCTTCGCCATAGCTGACACGGGCCGCCTGGACAACGCTGCTGTCGTCTCCCATGACGTCTACCAGGCAGACAAAGCCGTCGTTCAGCACAGGAAACTTCTTCCATCGCAGTTCGTTGACCTGATCGAGCCGTTCGGCAACTGACTGGGGGACTTCTGATGACATTCTGATGTTCTTTAACAGCGAAGAAGAAGAGGGTCGCGTTTTTCAGCCATGCGACCGATCAGCAGGCCCTTTTTTCTCACCAAACTGGTGAGTCGACGAGCGGCAATGTATGGTCTGTGCAGCTCGAATTCCAATTGGTTGGCCCATCACGTTGCACTTTCCTGCCAACCGTCATGGTGCGTCAAAATCAGGGAAATGTTCGATTCTGTCACACGACAGCAGTTTCGGACGAACTGCCCGAATGCTGACGAAGGGTCGGATACTATGTTTTTTACGTGGCTGGACCAGACACCTGTCGGTCGACTTTTTCTGGCAGGCGACTCTGACGCACTGCGGTATTTGCTGTTCGACGGAGGTTCCATGACAGAACGGCATGACGTTCGATTGCAGGAATGGGAACAGAACGCCGAAAAACTGAAAGAACCGGTGACTCAGCTGAACGCCTATTTTTCCGGACGACTGCAACAGTTCGATTTTCCGGTGGCTGGGCAGGGCACAGATTTTCAGCAGCGTGTCTGGAGTGCATTGCGCGACATCCCGTATGGAGCGACGGCCAGTTACGGAGACATCGCCAAAGTCATCGGTCAGCCGACGGCGTCACGGGCCGTGGGCATGGCCAACGGCCGAAATCCGATTTCGATTATTGTGCCCTGTCACCGAGTCATTGGTACCAGCGGAAAACTGGTTGGTTACGGCGGCGGCCTTGAGCGCAAGAAAAGCCTGCTGCGACTTGAAGGCGTGGCTGTTTAGACTTCGCGCTCCGGCTGCGGGCTACCACTTGTCGACCGGGCCGCTCGGCACCGGAATATGACAATCGCTCAAAACACCGCTGCGATTACCACCGACCGGGCCTTCCCGTCGAATTCTTTCCAGAGCGGCTTCGAATTCCGCGGGGGTTTTGACGAACTGAAAATCGCCCCGCAGCTTCCTGCGAATGCGCATGCCCTTGAGGTACCAGTGAGCCATCTTGCGGAACAGGATGATGGCGCGTTTCGGCGGATGCTGTTCTGCCAGGAATCGATACTGCTGGACCATCAACTGCAGGCGTTCTTCAAAGGTACCGGCGGGGGAGTAAGTTCCCGTGCGTTCCCATTCGTCCAGCTGTCGAAAAATCCACGGATTGGCCAGGGCCGCGCGACCTATGGAAACCGCATGGCATCCGGTTTCACGAATCATGGTGGCAGCGTCGGCCACGTTGCGTACGTCACCGTTGCCGACGACAGGGATCTTTTCAACCGCTTCCACAACTTTGCGAATGCCGGGACGCGACACCGTTCCGCTGAACCCCTGTTCGCGAGTTCGGCCGTGAATGGCAATCGCACAGACTCCGATCTGCTCAAATTCTTTAGCAAAAAACGGTGCTGTCAGGTTGTCGTCGTCCCAGCCCAGTCTCATTTTGACGCTGACAGGCAGGCTTACTGATTCCACCACTTTTTGTACCAGCGAAGTCGTGCCAGCGGCGTCGCACATCATGCCGGCCCCGGAACCGGCACCGGCGATGCGATTGACAGGACAGCCCATATTGATGTCGATCGTGGCCACTCCTCCACGTTCCTCCAGAAACTGAGCGGCTGCTGCGACAAATTTCGGATCGCTGCCGAAAATCTGCACGGCAAATGGCTGATCCTCGGCGTGAGTCGCAATCATCTGCATCGTGCGGTCGTTCTGTGACAGCAGCGCGCGACAGTTGACAAGATCTGTCGTAGCCAGGCCGACTCCGCCGATGTTACGAACGATTCGCCGAAACGGCAGCGTTGTGAAACCGGCCAGCGGAGAAAGCAAATAACGAGTGGCCAGCTTCAGCGGGCCATAACTGACAGGGCCTCGGAATTCCGGGCGGTCCACGCTGACCGCACCGTTGGCGCCAGTATCAGCAGCAGCGTCATCCGATGATACGCCGGGCTGAGTTTTAAAGACGTCGGGAATCGCTCGTTTGATGACTTGTGATCTCACTTCCGGAGGGTTGTCTGGCCACGCGCTCGGCAGCCCTTGATGACAGATTTTACATTAGCGCGGCCCGCAAGGCACGCGGTTCACCGAGTCGTCAGCAAACGCGTCGATCCTTATGTGCCGGGATGATATGTTCCGTGTTTTACTTCGATCGGGCCACTTCCGGTTTCTCTGTTTTGGGTATCCATTCTGCCAGCTGTTTCTTGAGTACCGTATGCTGCGTCTTGCCGGCAAGGTTCGTCCATTCGTAGGGATCCACATCGTGATCGTACAGCTCTTCGCTGCCGTCTTCGTAGCGAATGTAGCGCCAGCGTTCTGTACGTACAGCGTGTCGTTTGATTCCGTGGGTTGTCAACGCCGGGCGGTCCCATTCGGCATTCGGATTCTGCAACAGCGGTGCAATACTGACTCCGTCCAGGTGTTCCGGTTGTTTCAGCCCGGTCAGTTCGCACAGTGTTGGGTAGATGCTCATGAAGTCGACGGTGCGAGGACTGATTTTTCCCTGAGGCGTCAGACCGGGGACAACCCACATCAATGGTGCACGCGTCGCTTCTTCCCAGAGGGCAAATTTGCGCCAATGATGTTTTTCGCCCAGATGCCAGCCGTGATCTCCCCACAGCACAACGATTGTGTTTTCTTTCTGTCCGGTCGTTTCGAACGCATCCAGCAGACGCCCCAACTGCGCGTCTGCAAAAGTGATGGACGCCAGATAGGCCTGAACGGCCTCTTTCCACGCTTTTCCTGCACGGATTTTTGCGTGATCTCCCTGAGGCCTGGCAGTCCTGACGCCTGGCGACGGTATATCGTTCAGATCGTCTTCCCGATACGGTGGAAGCTTGATGTCATTCAGCGGGTGCATATCGAAGTATTTCTTCGGAACGCTCCAGGGCATGTGTGGTCGAAAGATACCACATGCCAGAAAGAACGGCTTGTCGCGATTCTTCTGCTGTAACTCATCAATGCAGTAGTTGACTGTGTAGTAGTCGGCAACAACTTCGTCTCCGCCTTTCAGAACACTCCAGGTCACTCCGTTGTAATTGCTTTTGCTGAACGCACCTTCGCTCGGTACGTTTTTCTTCTTGAAATAGTCGTCCCAGTCGTCGGGGCGTTCGAAACGTCCGTGGTAAATCTTTCCGGCACCTGTGACTCGGTATCCATTCGCTCGGTAATAGGAATTCAGTGTCTGTGCTGAACTGATATGCGGTCGATAATCGTGGGGATTGTGATACACGCCCGTTGTCGACGGCCGCATGCCCGACATCAGCGCGGCCCGTGAAGGATTGCAGGCCGGCGCGGCGCAGTAAGCTCGTTCAAAGCTGACCCCCCAGCCGGCCAGTCGGTCAAGATTCGGCGTGATCGTCTGATCGTTTCGTTTCAGATGTCCGACCCAGTGGTTCAGGTCGTCTACGGCGATGAACAGCACGTTCGGTTTTTCGGCGGCAGGCGACACTGATACGAGGACGGACAGAAAGAGAATAACGTTTCTGAACATCTGAGACTTCCGATTTGAAGACGTGTGGACGGCACAATTTGACGGTAAAAGACTGCCGTTCTGAGATCTCGCCACTCAGACCCGTCCTGCTTGCATTATGTCGCACCTAAAGCCGGCCGGCTGCACAGATCGGAAGACAATTCAGATTTTCGTAGTGTCCCGACCAGTGGCACAGTATTTTCCGCTGCCGAACGTTGTTGACTGCCTGCGATCTCGCGGCGTGATTTCGAGATCGCAGGCGCCGGAGGCCGGATCTCCTGACGCAATCGTGCCCTCACAATTGCCCGTTTCTGTTGTGAGAACCGTGCATTTTTGCCGTGTTTTTTTGCGGACTGCGGCGTACCATGCCGCCTATCACTGTTCGTAATCGCATTATTTTACGCTCGCAGCAGAGCGGATTGACTTCGATGACAACGACGCCCTGGTCTTCATCGTCTCTGAAACGACTGATCATATCTGAAAACCTGGTTCTCCTTATTCTTGGGCTCGCTGGTCTGGCCTACGTATATCTGGACAGCCAGAAGCCAGCCGTGCAGGAAAAACCGACCGTGTCGCCGCAACTGAATGTGGATGTCTACACTGTCGAATCCATTAATTTTCAGGAGGTACTCAGTGGTTTCGGGACTGTTCGGGCAGATCGCGAAGTGATCCTGGCAGCTCAGGTCTCCGGTGAAATCACCGAAGTACATCCGCAACTGGAGGTCGGATACCACGTCGCTGCGGGAAAACGCCTGACGACGCCGGCTGGCCCATCCGAACAGCGGGCCGCGGACCAGTTGCTGAAGATCGATCCTCGTGATTATGAGCAACGGGTCGAACAGGCTGTCAATCGCATTGCTGAATTGAATACTGAAATTGACCAGCTGAATGTTCAGAAAACGAATGTGGCTCGGCAGGTAGCGAAAGGGGAGTCAGTCCTGAAGACCCTTACCGAAGAAAAAGACCGGTTAAAAGCGGCGGTCGAGCGGAACGTTGGTACTCCGTCGGACCTGAACAAAGCACTGTTGGAGGTGCAGCGTTACGCTGACACTCTTATTCAGCTGGAAAGTCAGGCAGCGTCCATTCCACATCAGATTATCGCCGCAAAGCAGCGGTTGGCGACAAGTAAGTCAGAAAAGCAGCGGGCGGAAAACGATCTGCAGCGGGCGGACGTTATGCCGCCGTTCGACGGTGTTCTAAGCGAAGTCTTTGTTGAGCAGGGGCAGTATGTTCAAGCGGGCGAGCCGTTGGTACGTCTGACGGATCTGTCGGTCGTGGAAATTCCGGTGGCATTGAGTTTTGATGATTTTCTGCAGCTGGAGCAGGAAATGAAAAACGGTCACCGTCCAGCTGTTACGGTGGCGGAAAATGAGTCTGTCAATAATCAGTCTGAGGAAAGAACATGGAAGGGCTATGTGGTCCGAACGTCGCCCGAAGCGGATCCAGGTTCCCGAACGGTACAGGTGTTTGTTGAAGTTCGAAACACCGACGAAACGCGGCCCCTGCTTCCCGGAACATTTGTTCACGCTCGGATTGACGGCCGCCGTTATAAAGATGAAGAAGAAGTTGACGATGTGTTCCTGATTCCCAGAGAGTGTGTCGTTGATGAATCGGTTTATGTGGTAAACGAAAAAGATAAAGTCGATGTTGCTCGTCATCAGATTGTGCGGCTGAGGCAACATTATCGTTCATTGGTCGAGGTGACAGACGGAGTGGAGCCAGGTGACCGGCTTGCGTTGACAAATCTGGACATACTGCAAAACAGATTCGGGAGATCAGAGGACCAGACAGTCGAGGTGTCCGTGCAATCTTCGACGACAATAGCGGAGGAGATTAAACCGCTGGTGAATACCGTGATCAAACCGTTAAACGGCATCGTGAACCGTCGTCCAGAGTCCACACCACGGTAGCCCTCATGACAGATCGTTTCTTTTGCGCTGAGCTTAACTCAAAGACACCGATTCTTACGGGGATGGAGGCTCATCATGCGATACACGTGCTGCGGCTGAAACCCGGACAGTCGATCGAGATTTTTGATGGCGCAGGGACTGTCGCCGAAGCCCTTGTCGAAGACCTGCAGCGAGACCGGGTAGTTACCAGAACGGTGACGACATCTTTCCATAAGAAGCCGACACAGCACGCGTTGACGGTTGCTGCGGTGCCACCAAAGGGCGATCGACTGAAATGGATGGTGGAAAAGCTCACCGAACTGGGAGTCGACACCTATGTCCCGCTGCAGACGGAACGGTCGGTCGTCGATCCGCGAAAATCAAAGCTGGACAGGCTCGCGGCAACCGTCACGGCAGCCATGAAACAGTGCGGTCGCCGCTGGCGCATGGAAATCGCTGTGCCACAATCTCTGAAGTCTCTGCTGCTGCAGTGCGGAAATTCCGGCGACACGATTCTGCTGGCGCACCCGGGTGACACGCCTGAGCCAGCGGAAGCGGAGGTCGGGCGTCGCACACTGCTGATCGGACCGGAAGGCGGGTTCACCGATTCAGAAGTGCAGCTTGCCGCCAGTTACAATGTTCGGCAGATTGCCTGGCCCGACTCGATCCTGCGTATTGAGACTGCTGCCATCGCGTTTACTGTTCGATTGCTGCGTTAGCACGATATTTGCTCACCGTTGGGCGGTGAAACGAATCGTTCCGGCGTACCGTCATGCCATGGTCTTATGCTTCCGGATCATAACGATAGCCAACGCCGTGCACCGTACGAATCAGACTGGGCTCCTTCGGATCGACTTCAACGCGTTTTCGAAGTTGCGAAACATGTTGATCCAGAGTTCGGCTGTTTGGGAAATAATCTTCGCCCCACGCGTAATCGAAGATGACATTACGGTCCAGGGCTTTGCCCGGGTTGTCATAAAGTAGTTGCAGGATCTTTGCGTCACGCGGGCTGAGATCGATGACATTGTCACCCCGTTTTGCGCGCAGTTCGCCTGGTAATACGGTCAGGTCGCCCATCGTGAATTCGGCCGAAACTTCAGGCTTTGCCGCACAGCAGCGACGGGCCACGGCCCGCACTCGAGCCACAACTTCCCGCACGCTGAACGGCTTGGTGATGAAGTCGTCAGCACCGACTTCAAAGCCTACCAGCCGGTCCACTTCTTCCGACTTCGCACTGATAAAAATAATCGGTACATCCGGACAGTCGGCTCTGATCGCGCTGCAGGCCTCGTAGCCACTGCGGCCAGGCATCATGATGTCCAGGCAGACAAAGTCAGGCCGTTGATCCTGAAACCGTCGAATGGCTTCTGTTCCGTCGGCTGCCGCAATGACCTGATAGCCTTCGCTTTCCAGCACTTCGACAAGTCCGTTGCGAGTAAACTGATCATCCTCGGCAACAAGCACTTTCATGCGATGATTCCTCGTGGTTACACAGCAGCCCGTGACACAGACGGACCCCGTCGCTGTAATGCGTCATGGATGGTCGCCAGTATAGACTTGTCCAGGTTGATCCTCATAGCGGCAGACGTTTCCTGAATCTGCCAGTCTCTTTTTGCACCGCATAAAGCAGACGTGATGCCTGGCTGACGAATCGTCCATGCAACTACCAATTGCGAAACCGTGACACCAATATCGTGTGCAATTGACCGAAGTTCGTCCAGGAAATCATGATTCTTCTGCCATTCGTCCCCCTGAAACATCGGGTATTTTGCTCGCCCGTCGCCAGGTGCGAACTGATGGCCACGCTCGAGTTTCCCGGCCAGCAGACCTTTCATGAGCGGCCAGTACACACACAGCGAGATGCTGTTCTCACGACACCAGGGTGCGATCTCCTCTTCGATTTCCTGCTGCAGCATGTTGAAATGCGGCTGCACTGCAGTCAGCGGGCATACGGCGTGGAACTGTTTCAGCTGCTCCAGATTCAAGTTCGATGCGCCGGCAGTGATTGCCTTCCCATCAGCAATAAGTTTCGCGACAGCCCCGGCAGTTTCCTCGATCGGTGTCTGCTTATCCGCCGCATGCAGATAATAGAGTTCCACGTGGTCTGTACCCAGTCGCCGCAGAGACTCATCGCATTCTCGCTGAATAGTTTCCGGACGAGCATCGAAATCCTGGCCTTTGCCGACTCGATGGATTCCCCCTTTTGTGGCGACGACGACGCTGTCGCGACGTCCGCGGATGACTTCACCGATCATCTGTTCACTTTCGCCTTCGATACCATAGGCATACGCAGTGTCCAGAAAGTTGATGCCGTTATCCAGAGCGGCATGCAGCGTCCTGATACTGGCTGCTTTGGTCGTGTCGAGAGTCGTTAGTCCCGTAATCGGCCAGCATCCCATAGCCACTGATGAAACATGAATTTCTGACTGTCCAAGCTGCCTGAGCATTATTGATTCCAGATGCGAATTTGGCTGTGACCCGACTGCAGCAGGTCATCGAAACGGCTTTCCACATCGAATGTTATTCTGAAAGTTTCGTGGCAATATCGTGTTGAAGCTGTTTGTGTGAGATTGTTGATGAAGAGAATGCGTTCATGGCCTGGTCAATTTGTGAGGTGTTTCGTGCGCCGATCAGAACTGACGTGACGCCAGGCTGCCCGAAAATCCAGGACAACGCTAGTTGAACATGCGACTGCCCGGTTACTTCGGCAGATTCGTCCAGTTGATCCAGCACCCGATACCCGTGTTCTGTAAAATAAATATCCTGATGCCCCGGAATTACATCAAAACGTGAGCCAGGTGAAACAGCCCGTTCACGTCGATATTTCCCAGTAAGAAATCCTGCCCCCAGCGGACTGTAGCTGATGACACCGATGTTCTCACGGCCACACAGTGGCAGCAGTTCCGTTTCAATACCGCGCTGTACCAGATTGTAGGGTGGTTGCACGCTTACCATTCGCGAGAACTCGGATTTGTCACTCAGCGCCAGGGCGGCTGCAAGCTGCAATTCATCGTAATTGCTGCAGCCGATGTAACGTACTTTGCCCTGGTCCACTAACGTGGTCAGGCCTTCGAAAGTTTCTTCCAGCGGCGTGGCATCATCCCACACGTGCGTCTGCAGCAGGTCGATCCGATCCGTCTGCAGACGTTTCAGGCTGGCTTCGGCCGAAGATACGATACGTTCACGAGTCAGTGGGCCGCTAACTTTCGTAGCAAGGACGATCTTTTCACGCCGATTCCGACTGTTCAGCCATTGGCCAACCACCTGCTCCGACGCACCCTGCGCATACGCTTCTGCAGTATCGAACAGTGTCATCCCCTGTTCGAAGGCGTAATCCATGATCCGCAGTGATGACTGAGCGTCAATTTCCCTGCCGAATGTGACACACCCCATTCCGATGGAACTGACAGACAGATCGGAATGGCCAAGACTGGAGTACTTCATAATTCTGTGACAACTTACTGCAGCTTGAAGGGAACAGGCAACGTATTGATTGATGTTGCCCCCCCCGATTCCGCTGCCTGATAAATTCCGTAAACCGTACGCATCGTATTCAGCGATTCCTGAGTCGTAATCGGCGGCGCGGTCTCGTTTGCGATCGCAGACACGGCCCGTTCCACGAACGGAGAATAGCCTCGAGGCTCAGTGGAAGCATCGAACGTCTGAACCTGCTTCGCCATCGGACCGGTATTTTCGTACCACGTCAATTTGGGGCTACCTACAGAATCAAGGTTAATCCAGCCTTTGGATCCCCAGATTCGAATCTCAGTGTGATATCCGGAGTCCAGGTAATAACCTGAGTTGATTGTGCCCAGCGTTCCATTGTTGAATTTCAGTGTGGCAGCCGCGGAATCTTCGGCTGAGATCGGTTGTCCTCCAACATTTGCAGTGGCGCCGGTGACCTGAGTGATAGTTGTGCCAGTGAGATACATTGCGAGGTCAAGCCAGTGAATTCCCAGCCAGATCAGGTGCCCTCCACCGGCACGAGCTTTGTCTGCGTACCATGTTGTATGATACGCGGGCCTGGTCAGCCGCGTCTGATCGGCCACAATACGCATGTCGATGCTGAAGATCCGGCCAGTGCGTCCCTGTTGAATCATCCGGCGGGCTGCCAGCGATTCAGGATTGGTCCGGTTTGCAAACGCCATCATCAGATGCAGGTGCTTCGATTCTGCCAGATTTGCAAGCTGCTCGAACTGATCCAGCGTGACACAGCCGGGCTTCTCCGAAAACACGTGTGAGCCGGAACTCAATGCAGCTTCAATCACGGGCGGAGCATGCAGGGCTTCCATCGAAACCAGGCAGAGCTCAGGAGTCTCCCTGGCCAGCAACTCTGTGTGGCTGTCATAGACCTGAGTCAGCTTATCTTTGAGTGCGATCCTGGCATCGTCACGCCATCGATTCCCCGGATCCGCCAGCACAACTTCATTGCAATCCTTTGCCGTCGCCAGCGCAGAAAAGTAAGCACTCATATGTGCGCCTTCCGCGTGCGTCAGAAAAGCAACTTTCATGATGTTCCTTTGCGGTACTTATGAGAGGATGCAGATGTGGACAATTGTTAAGGAGCGTGCCCCAACCGGCAGCTTAATTTCCTGAAATCCGGCCGTGCCGATCAGTAACGAGCCAAATCGCCGGACTTCGACAACCCCAGCGCATTCACGTGTGCCTGGGCCTGTGTCACCATCATTTTCAGTTCACTTTGCATGGCCAGAAACTGCCAGCCTTCGGAGATCCGGCGTTCGACGTCGTTGACTGTCTGCAGGTGCATACCGACCGGCGTTCCCGCTTTCTTTCCGGCGGCCAGAATCCGCTGCAACATGGCTTCAAACTCATCTGCAGTCGGATCGCTTCCGTCCTCAGATTTCATCTGCCACAGCAAATCGTTCGGCCCGACGAATATCGCGTCGACTCCGGGCAGGCTGTAGATCTCGTCTGCATTGTCGACTCCCTCGGGGGACTCTGTTTGCAGAACGACCAGAACGTTGTCGTTGGCATGTTGATAATATTCACCTGCGGTGGCCTGAAAATTCAACGCCGGAATGCTGCCGCCAATGGACCGATTTCCCGTCGGTGGATACTTTGCCGCCGCGATCGCCAGCCTGGCTTCTGCCACCGTATTCACCATCGGAACAACGATGCCCATCGCTCCACCGTCCAGAACTCGTTTGATCAGGTCGTGATCGCCACGAGGAACACGAGCGAGCGGAACACAGCCGGAATCCGCGATCGCAGCAAACATCAGCGACGCAGTCTGCCAGTCGATCGGTGAATGCTCAAGGTCCACCGTCAGCCACGGGAAGCCGACTCGTGCCATCAGACGGGCAGAAAATACATTACCGAAAGACAGCCATGTTCCCACCTGGGGTTCACCGGCGGCCAGAGCTGCTTTAACGGGATTTTTTTTCATGAGGGACATACCACGATTTGGGCGAAGGTCAGAAAAACGCTGAACGGTCAATGTTCAGTATCGTGACTGATCTGGCGAAAGTGTCTACCGCCAGGCGGTCACGTCCGGCGTATATGCCAGCCAGTTTGGCCCGGCATCGCTGTACGCCCACCTCGCCCCTGGCTCGAAAGTCAGTTTTCCGTATCCCCCCGGCTTTTCAAATCCCGCGGTCCGGGTCGCCAGGTGCTCGATAGTGATACGCTCTGACCAGCCTGCCTGCCGATTGGCCTCCGGCGGAACGGCAAGTGACGAATGACGTTGAATCGCTCCGTCTGCCAGTCTCATCTTCCCGTCCGCTATGGCCAGCTCAAGCGACGTGACACCAATCGACTTTGTTGTCGATTTCAGATCATAGCGTCGATGAGCATCGCCCCACGACATGACGAGTTTTCCATGTCGAATGACATAACCGGAGCCACTGCCGTTGAGCGCATAGTTTTTTGCCTTTTCCAGCTGCGTTGCATGCATGCCGACGTCTGCCGGGCGCGCCGCATTCCAGTTCAGCCGTGGCCAGTCGTCCGCAGATGACGCCTGCAACACACCCACAAGAAGCGTCAGGCCACTTATCGTTTGTGTCACCATACTTTTCACGCTGCTGTCTCGACCCGGTTTTCTGCTGTTGCGATATTGCCGGCAGATTTTTTCTACTGCTCTGACACTTCATATCCTGACTCGTTTGCATGACGCACGCAAACCTGGAAATAATTTGGCATGCTCAATTCATCTGCCCCCACCGCTTTGCTGCGACGGCGCCTTGTTCTTATCGTTCCGGCTGTCACGGCCTCAATCTGTTTCTTACCCACCAGCATTGCGGAACCCACAGTTCGGACAGGTTCGCTTGGGACAGGAACGGCCTGGGAAACACCGTGGTACGTGATCAGCAGTCAGTCACCTGGGCCAACTGTACTGGTGGTCGGAGGTATGCACGGCAACGAGCCGGCCGGATATCGTGCAGCACATCAGGTCCGGCACTGGCCCATCGTTCGCGGGCGACTGGTGGTTCTGCCACAAGTCAATCGCGCGGGGCTTACGGCTAACATGCGTTGGGCCCCGGACTTTCGCAACGACCGCAGTCGGCGAGATCTCAACCGCAATTTCTCCACCAGTGGCGATTCCAGACCGTTGACTCCGCTGTGCAGGGCCGTCTGGCAGTTTGCCACGGAACAGGAGCCGGACTGGGTTTTCGACCTGCATGAAGGATTCGATTTTCACCGAATAAACTC
>Ga0315316_10002523_pt1 | contig 13150 bp, 9 predicted proteins | sample M160m3416metaG_FD_203702 | JGI IMG/M metagenome (GOLD analysis project Ga0315316, IMG submission 203702) | Ammonia-oxidizing marine archaeal communities from Monterey Bay, California, United States - M1 60m 3416 | ecosystem: Environmental > Aquatic > Marine > Intertidal zone | place: USA...
AGATGAAGAAGCAGCAGCAGCACTAGCACTAGCAGAACAAAAAAAGAAGGATGATGAAGCAGCAGCACAACCACAATATCATGACCAGAAAAGAATTAATGTTACTGCCGTTCCAAACAAAAAAGCGTGTGACGAAGTTAAAATAGCCCCTGATACTCTTTATTATACTTGTAACGATGGTATTTATACAGACCCAACAAAAAGTCGAAAACCTAATGGTGAAAAAGATGAATCATGTAAAGTTCAACCACCTAGAAGCGCAGGGAAAGACGGAAAGGACTATTTTTGGAATAAGGAAACTGGAAAAGTAGGTTATGATATGGAAAAAACTTGCTCGTCGGATAAAAAAGGTATGAAAATAACAGAAGTTAAAACAGGTAAAAAATGTAACAAGGTTGGACAAAATGTATATAATATTGAATGTAAAACCAAGGAGCAGAAGGAGTTAGAAAAATGTAAAAAATCTCCTTGTCATAAACCAGATACTAATAAACCAAAACCTTGTAACGATTTTAAAGCGCGCGAGTGTGAAAAAGATTCAGCAGGTAGATGTGAATTAGAAAAGAAAAAAGATGCTCAAAAAAGAACAGGGAAAACGCCGAAGAAATTAAAAATGAGTGACCGTAAATGCCAAAAAAAATCACCAACATCAGGAGGTTATAAAAATAAATCTTTAAAAAAGAAAAAACGAAGAAAAAGAAAAAATAAATACAAATCATTAAAAAAACGCAGATAAGTTAATATATCAAATAACATATTAACTTATATTTCACTCAACTGTTTTGTTATTTTAGTAATAATATAATAAGTAACACCAAACATCAATGTTTTTACAAAATAACCAGAAAAAGTAGGATTACCATCTCTAGAAAATAAAGAAGGGGCGTATTTTGTAAGGGCTTTTTGAAAAAATGGTAATTGAAAAAAGAAAAATAATATCATGACCAAAATAGGTGTTTGTAAATCATCATACATCATTTCTAATCTATCTTGTTCTACTTTTTTATTTTTACTTTGTTGAATTAATGATTCCATAGAACTTTCTTCTTCAATATAATTTTCATTTTCTGCCTTAGGTATATAATTGGGTTTTATTGCTTCATCTTGTGTAATATGACCTGTATTATTGGTTGGAATTTCTCTATTAGGAATTAAAGTAGCACCTCCAGCCTGTTGTAATCCTTGAACTATTTGATGAATAGATTCTTGTGATAATTCAGTAGGTTGAATAGGTTCCTGTTTTGGCGGATTAGGAACTTTTTGGTTTTTTTCACTTACCTGCATAACAACTTTGTTTTCTTTAACTTCATTTGGTAAACTAGCAATTGCCGTTGCCATATAATAATACTTAATACTTGTATATTATGTATTATTACGCAAAAGGAACTATTTTTTTTTTAGAATCGCATCTTTCTATTTCTTCTGAAAATTTATAGCATTTTCCTTCGAATTTGAATATCTGATTGTGTATTTTTTTGATATCAGGTGCTCTAAAAATAATACAATCTCTATCTTTACATACTTTTCTAAATAAAGTAGCTAATCCTAATCCTAATATTATTGAAATAATAATTTTTCCTGGTTCACCATATATAAGTCTTTTTAAATACATATATATAGTGTAAATATTATTTACTGGATACCATAAGACCTAATTTTACTAACATCTGTGGGACATGATACTTCTTCTGATTTAAAACGAAAACAATTGTCTGCTTTATCTTTAAAACTAATTTTTTTTTCATTATCTGGATTTGGGTAAACATATATAACTTGAGTTGGTGGCATTGAAATATAAACAACAAATAATCCTATAGCTAAACTTACAAGAAATAAAGGTACATTTATAAATTTCATATACATATTTGTATTATTATTATTTTTCAAACATTTCTACTTCAAAATCATTATTTTGAACAACAGTATTTTCAATATCAAATTTAGAAGGACAAAAATGAAAGATTGGCATTGTTTTTTGTTTTCCTTTAGAATTATTTGTACTTGTTTTATCCATATAAATTTTGTGATATTTCAGTGCTCTAATTTCATTTTGTAATGGAATTATAATATTTTTATAAATTTGCAAAGAATCATTTAATATTTTGGTTCTGCCTATTAATACATTTTCTTTCTTGTATATTCTCATGTTTTTTTTAAAATCACTTATTAATTGATTTAGTTCTTTTTGTTTTTTATCTAATGTTTCCTTTCTAGAAGCCCAAATTTTCTCTCCAAAAGGTCCAGAAATAACTTCTCCTGTATCTGGATTTAGTTGTGGAACTTCTACTAATGTATTTCTTTTATCATAATATTCTTTTAATTCTATAATTGTAGATAACATAGTTTCTAGATTATCTTTATTTCTTTGAAATTCATTCAATATAACTTCTTCTTCATCTAATCCAAATAATAAATCTAATTTATATTCAGTTATTATTTGTTTTTGACCATTAATTTCATCTGTTAATCTTTCTATTTGTTGAGGTAGATTAATAATATTAGGTTTTACTAATTGAATATTTAATTTACATTTATCGGCGGCCCCACATCTAATACTAGTGTCCCCATTAATAATAATACCACCTGGTTTACTACAATTAAAACACTTCATATTTTTTTTATATTTTATTAATGCTTCTTTTCTTTCTTGTTTAGAAGCAGTTGGATATTTTTTTAAAAAATCTCGTTTATGTTGTGTTATTTTATCAGTGTATTTTTTTTTTAGTTTATTTAGTTCTTCATATGCCTCTAGATATTCTTCCCATTTTTCTTCATCTGTTTTTTTAGGTGTTCTAGATTTAACAGGAGAAGGGGAAGGAACATCGCCTTGACGTGTAGGGTCAGCCATTTGTTCTATATCTATTTCTTTACCTGTGTTAACATCAACAGCTGCCGGAAAGGAATCACTAACTAATTCATCTTGGATAATCCAGGGGTCTTCTGGACTTGATTCAAATTCGCTATCACTCATTTATATTTATGTTTTATAAAAATTTTTGTGTAATAATTCAAAAGGGCTTTCAAATTTAGGTAAATTAGTTATTTGTTCATTTAATTGTTTAGCTTTAACTGCTTGCATTTGTCTTACTTTATTAACAAAATACTCTCTTTTTAATTGTTTTTTCTTTTTTCTATCTTCTTCTGTAGGTCTTGTTTTATATTTGTAATAAAGTAAAATAGATACAATAATAACAAACATGCCTAATAATCCTAAATTCATTAACATATTAAATTCTAAATCTTTTTTTATTTTACAATTCTTTAAAGTTTCTTTTAAGAAATATTTTACACCTGGTTCTGTTAATGTGGGTCTAAGAACATCCATATAAATATAAAACTAAAAAATCAAAAAATTTTATACCTATTATCTATAATGATATCACCTATTTCATCATTAATATATTTTGTAGTATGGACGACATTATATTTTGTAATAAAATATTTTTTATCGGAAAGTTACGATAATAGAAAAAATAAAACAATAGGAATAGCTTTAACAATAGGTTATTTAGTAATAATGTTATTAATGCAATTAGCAACAAATCTTTCAAATGCTAAAGAAAAATGTGGAGGAACTCCTCAAATCATACCAGCAATAAATTATACAATACTACCTAATCTTTTTATTTTTGGTGGATTATTAATGGCTATGCTTTTTTTCCCAGGATGGAAAGAACCCTTTTCAAACACAATAGGTTATTTACTTTTAACTGTTATAGGAATTAAGGAAACATTTATAAAAATTTTAAAAAGTGACGGACAAAATAAATTATTAAAAATGGTCACAGATGACCCATCTATAATGATAAATGAAATGACACCTGAAAACTTTGATTTATTTATTGCCAGAATGGGAGGAAAACAAGGAGGTATAGGACCTATTGTAGATGGAAAAATTATATCGGAGACACAAACACCAGTTGCCATAGCACAACCAATTCCAAGTGCTCCACCAATGAAAGGAGGAAGAAAATATAAACAAAGAGGAGGGGGTCCTTCTATTTTAAGTAGTAATTACAAAAAACATCTTCCAGAATTATATAATTTAGTTGTTCTTAAGGATAGAATAGCAGAATGGATTTGGTATGTATTAACAGGGTATTTAGTTATTCAAAATTCAAATAGTTATATCCAATCAATTAAATGTAAGAGAAGTCCTGAAGAATTAGAAGCTAAATTAGCAAATAAATTAAATAATCCTGAAAAGAAAGAAAAAACACAAAAATGGGCATTAGGTTATTAAGTTATTAATTATTTAATATTAATTAATTAATAACGAAATTTAGGCATAGCTAAATAATATAACACAAATAAATAACAAAAAATAGCTAATATTAAGGTTAAAAACCATATAGGAATAACTGTTTTTTTTTGTGTTCCTAAACCAAATTGTCTTAATGAACCATCTTTTTCATATAAAAATGCTGGTTCTACGAATTGAATAATACAAAATATAATTACAAATAAAAATATAGAAACAGAAGTAATATTTCTACGAATATATTGTCTATACATTATTGATATATATAGATAAGTTTTTAATTTATTAAATCATGCTAATTAAAAATAATCACCGTCAGCATCACCATCTCTATCTCCATAATCATCATCTTCGGCTAAGCCATTTAAATTATATACTTCTGCCTCTATTCTTCTAGCAACATCGTCTTGTTCTAATACATCAATAACATCTGATATATTATATATCTCTCCAACAAATTCACTAACATCATCTAATCCACCTGCTCGTTTTTCTAACATAGCATCTCGTTCTAATCTTTCTCTTTCTTTATCATATTGTTTATTATCATATTCAAATATAGCACTTGTTTTTCCAACTGACCATTCACCCAATGAATTATTTTTCATTAAATTTTCTATTTCTCTTTCATCCGGTGTTAAATTTCCTATTCTTTTAACTAATTGTTCTTTTTCTTTAGTTTTTGTTTTTAATACTCTATTATTAATTGTTTCTGCTGAAATATTTAATAAATCTTTATAATTTTTAATATTTTGTAAATAAACGTATAATAAACTACAAGTATCTTTTTCTAATTGTGCTCGTTCTCCTATTATAACAGAAACATCCTCTTGTTCTTGTTCGTCGATATCTATTCTTAATTCGCCACTTTCAAACGCAGAAATATATAATGAAAATGAACATAACATGAAATAATATCCTAATTGTTTTAAAATCTCTCCATCAAAAATAGAACCTGTTTCCATTCTATCTCTTAAAATTCCTGCATAAAATGGAATGGCATCTAATAATAATAATAAATCTTTATTATGGTTTAACACATATTTCAATACGGCTTTAATATTTTCATTATTATGAAAACTTAATAAATCCGCTGTATCCCTTGACATTTTTGTATCTTTTTCCATAAAACTAAGTATATCTACTTTATGTTTTTTACTTAATTTTTTTGAACCTTGTAACCAATGTTGAGGAACATATCTTTTTGTTCTATTACATAATATCATAGTAGGAAAAACTTTACACATTTTAATAGTTAATTCTTTCAACATAGTAAATATTGTGAATCCCGTTTCATCTTCTTGAGTTAAATAGACATTATCCCCCTTCAAATCCCAATTTAATATAAATTTTTCCTTTTTTTCTTTAGATTTCTTTTCTCCAACTGAGCCTTCTTGAGAATATTCAATTAATAAATCTTTTAATGCTGGTGTTAATTCTCCTCTTTCTATCATTTTTTCACTAATTTTAACAGACATTTGTCTATTAATTTCTTTTAAATATGATGTAAATTGTAAAACAATAGGGTCATCTTCTCCTTGAATAGAAACATCAAATCTATCAACTATCTTTTTTAAATATTCTATTAATTTTGGATGACATATAATTATACCGTCCTTTTCCTCTAATTTTTCAATACTATGTTCCAAAAATAATTTTTCAGTTGTTACAGGTGGGTCTAAATCATATTCTAAAATATTTCTTCTATTAATAATATTCAATAATACTCTTAAGGATTCTTTTGAATAATTTAAACTATCGGCTTCCATAGCAGCTATTTTTTCGTGTATAGGCTCAATAGCTTTAAAATTACAAGAGTTATTTATACAAACTCTATTTAAATCTTTTGATAATGTTACTCCGCTATTAAATTTACAATATTTTATAAAGGCTAAATAAATTGTTTCTTTTGTAAAATCATCAGGAATAGGAGTATATTTTAATTTTGTGTCATTTGTGAAGAGAAAGAAAGAAGATTTATTAATATTTTTATATTTGTAATATAATTCTGTTAATGATTTTATAATATTATTATGTCTTTGTATTGATGCTTCTTTTTGTGAAAAATATATACCTGTTTTCCATTCTCCTGTATTACAGCAAGCATTTTCAAGATAAGGAATACCGCCTTTTGTTTCTAATAACAAGGGTTCTTTATTTATAGCTCTTTGGACTGCTTCAATAATAGAAAATGAATAACTTACTATTTTACCATACAATGACCATAAATGACCAAACTGTTCATAACTTCCTTCTTCCATTCTAGTTCTCAAAGTTTTCTCAAATGTATGAGCTATATTATTTAATCTTGTAACTGTGACAGGATTTAATGGAGGTAAAAAAGTTTTCCATTGTTGAACATTAAATTCAGTAGGAATAATCTCAGCTGATTTATTTGTTTTCAACCATTCTCTTTTTAAAGTTAACATTTGAGAAACATCATCTAATGGTAATATTTTCTCTCCCATAAATTTTTTCAAAGTAGAAATAAACTTATCTTTTACATCTTCATAATTTTTCTTTCTTCTTTTAGATTTGGTTAATGCCTTTGGTATAACATCCCAAGGTCTATCATCTCTTCTTAAATTAAATACCATACAACTGAAATACTCCATGAATGTTAAATCACTATTACCATCTAAAGGAAATCCTGAAAATGATTTTTTACAATCTCCATAAGCCTTTTTTGCTATTATACCCGGTATTGCTGACTGAACGGCAATAATATATGCGGAAATAATAGAATAAAATTCTATTTCATCGCATTTTTTCTCATATGTTTTTGTTTTTGTTTTACCCTTTTTAATAGCAATAGCATATAATTCTCTATAATTACTTTCATCAGGTGCATGTAAATTAATAGATTCCATTACAGTTTTAATTATAAAATTATACTGTGATTTAGTTGATATATATAATTTTTCATCAAATGTTATAAGTATTGCCTCAATGCGTTTTGCTAACGCAGTAGCATATTCTTTTTTAGTATCTTTTACTTTTGATTGTTTTAATTTTTCTGCTTTATTTTCTTTCATTACTTCCCTAGATTTTATTTTATATCCACTTTTATCATATCCTTCAGAATAATCCCATCCTGTTTCTGATATATAATAACCACTATATTTATCTACCCATTTATCTCCATCACCACTTTTTTCTCCTCTTTCCTTATAAATTTTTTCTAATGTCATCAAATATTTTTCTTCAAAAAATCCATTTGCCAATTCTTGAAAAAACGTTGGTAATAATTTTACATCGCTATCTATACAATAATACCAATATCCTTCTTCATCGTCAGTTGCTTCTCTACAATATTGGTCAATAAATGTGTCTATATCATTAAATTTTTTGACAATATCAACTTGTGATAAAATAGCATCACGTAAGGATTCATATGGAGAAACAGCTAATTCTCTTTCCTCTAACGTATTTGCTATTTTCATTTGAAATAAATCTCTTTTTAATAACTTTCTAATTTTTAATGCTTTTAATGATACCAAATTATATTTTCTATATTTTAGTTCTTTTAACAAATTACTTTTTAAATCATCAATAGATAATTGTAATTCATCTTCAAATCGTTGTGCTATCTCTCCAAGTATATTCTTTTTAATTTTTTCTTTACTAGAATCTAAATTAGTACAAGTATCTTTAATTTTTAAACAATTATCTTTCAAGTTACAAAAATTAACTTCATCGATATGTTTGCCAGATAGTGTTTTATCATATTTCCATGTATTATCTTGTCTTACATAATATTTTATATCGCCTCCAATATCTAATGTAGCATAATCTCCTTCTTGAACTTCTCTAGAACCCAAAATCATAGCACTTGCGTCTACTCTAGCCTTTTTTGGTTCTACTCCGTTATTTTCAATTAAGAATTGACTCAATTCTTCTATAACTAATTTATCATCATCTGATGATGCTATTAATACACTATTATTTCTTTTCCATTCTTCACCAATATCATAAGGGGTTTCATCATATTTTTTATCCACAAAAACAGGTGAATTATTATCTGCTGTTAAATCGTCAATATCTAAATATTTTTTTACTAATGTATATTTTTTACCACATTCTTTTTGAGATAAAGGCTCTCCTTCTTCAAGTTTTTGTTCAATTAAACCAATTTCAGTATCAACTTTGTCTTCAATGTCAATCGGTTGGCTGAAAGTTAATTCACTTATAGATAAAGCTAAATTATATACTCTTCCTGCATCCGTATTAATCATTTTCCTTAATGATGTATCGGTTGAAATACTATCATCTATACTATAATGTTGTTTATCAAAAATATCTTGTAACAAACCATCTTTTTTTATTAACTTAGGCAAAATACTAGATATGAAATAACTTTTATTTTCTCTTATAAATTTTAAGAAATCAGAATTATTTTTTAATAATTGAGTTTTGTGTTCTTTTATTTTTTCAAATATAAAATCAGTAATTGCGTCATATTGTTTAAATGTTATATCATCATCATAAATTAAAAATGGTTCAAGATGTTCTAATATTTTTGAATAAGACGTGCCGTTTTTTATATTTTTTTTTATTATTTCAAATAATATTTTTGTTTTGGGTATCATAACATCCAAAAACTTTTCATATATTTCTTCATTATCTCCTAATGCCTGTCTGTCTATAAGTTGTCTATTTTGTTCAAAATTAAAATAATGACTGTATTTAAATCCCATTTGTTTCATGATTTTTTTATACTCTTTTCGCGTGTCTTTTCCCCATAAATCTTTTTTTTCGGATGTAAAAAAGAACTTTTCAGCATCAGTCATATCATTAGATTCTTCTCCCTCTTTTATTGTCTTTGAATTCATTATTGTGTTGGGTAAAATATTGAAATAGAAATAATTAAAATGTTGAAGATTTGCTTTATCATATATGGATGTTTTGGGTAAATTAATATGAGAATATTGAATATAAGGAAATGGTAATGTAACATAACCCAATAAATCAACAGTATCGTTATTAGTTAAAGGTGTAATAACAGCTTTACTATATTTATTTTTTATATCTGGATTATGTAATTTTTTTAATCCAAGATTATATCTATTAATTACATATTGTTCGCCACGAATTTCTCCTTGACATTTAGGTTGATTATCACAAGGAAGACAACTAAATAATCTATCTCTATTAACACCAAATATACTAGAAAATATATTATCAAAATTATCAATTAACATATCTAAATTTTCTTCTATATTTTTCTGTATTATAACATTTTCTTTATCATTTGTATCTGTAAAAGGTGTAAAATATGGATTAATGCTTTTATTTAAATAATTATATTTATTTTGTCCATCAGGAATATTATTATCGTAATATTGTCTGAATACTTCCATTAAATTATTTGTATCCCATTTAAATTCAATAGGGTCAATATCATCATTATCATCTCTTACATCATCAGTATCTATTATTTTATGCATATTTCTAACAACAGGTAATAACCAATATATTTTTTGATTTAACTTTTTTAATTTTTCTATTAATGGTTTATGATTTGCTCCTTTTATTTTGATTTTTTCAGCATTACCTGAATCACTAAAATGAGAAAAGGACCTTCTTAACTGTTTAAATCGTTCAATTAAAACATGAATATTATTTAAAACTTTTCTAGTTCGTTTATTTGATGGGTATTCAGCAAGCATTTCATCTAGAATATCTTGAGTTTGATTTTCAATACCATATCTTTTGTATTTTTCTTCTACTCTTACTTTTTCTACAATTTCTCCCAATGATTCATCACTAACTTCAATGTCATCCACATCTATAAACAAATCCTGTACATTTCTGTTTATTTCATCAGAATCTATTATTAATTCTAAATCTTCATCATCTGATTCTATTTCATCTTTTTCTAAAGAAGCTAATTCATCATCATCATCGTCTTTACTTGATGGTGGGTGAAATGGTCTAATATTTACAATAGGTAAATCTAAGGGTATACCTTGATAATTAAAATCAATATATATTTTTCTTTGTGTTTCAAATGTTGTAAGTTCTATTTGGTCTTCATCTAAATCAGTAATTTGACCATTTATAAATGTAGGAATATCACCTCCAAATTCAATACTTATCCAATTTGTTGGAATTAAATTATGTTGTCTAGCATATCCTTTAACCTTTGGTGTAAATATAATTGAAATTTTTTCAATAGATTCGTTTGTAAGCTTACCATCTTTAATAGTAAGGTCTAATTTTGAAAAATCTGTATCATTAATTAATTTAATTATATTGTCATCTAAATAATCAATTAAATATATTTTCTCGTTAATATCAGGTATAGTTGGAGCATAAATTTTAATCATTTGACCTAATTCAAAAAAAAGCTTTGATTCCATTTCTTGAGACATTACTTATATTTATACTAGAAATTATCTCTAAGAAGAAAAAGATAATAAATATTATATAAAGAAGTAATTATATAATATGCTAGATGCCATTACAAGGATACAGACCACAAGATTATGCTAATTTAGCTAAATTGGTAACAGATAAATTATATGCTGAAGATAAACATATTATTGTTAAACAATTTGATAATTTGTGTATATTAAAATATAACAAATCTAAATTGACTACTGAAAATGTTCGTTCATTAGGATTATTTCGTTCAATTATAGTTGATAAACAAGGTAATATTTTATCTTTTGCTCCGCCAAAATCAGTTGATTTTGATATATTTTCACAAACAAACAAATATGAAGAGTGTTTTATACAACATTTCCCTGAAGGAACAATGGTAAATGTGTTTTTTGATAAACATATTGATGATTGGCAAATATCTACAAGAAGCACAATAGGAGCAAAATGTAATTTTAATATGGATAGTAATATCACTTATCGTTATATGTTTTTAGATGCTATGAATCATATAGGATTAGAATTTGAAGATTTAGATAAATCATGTTGTTATAGTTTTGTTTTACAACATCCAAAAAATAGAATTGTTGTTCCCATTAAAGAACCGGCAATTATTTTAACAAATAAATATAAAATAGAAAATAATGAAGTTTTTAATAATAACTCTTTCAATAATGCAACTAAATTTAATATATTAAAAATGCATACTATAGATGATAATAATTTTAAGTCGTCTGTTAATTATACAGGAAATGAATGGAGACAATTAATTACCCATTTTTATTCCGAAAATTTACCATATCAACTTCAAGGTGTTGTAATATGGAATAATAAAGGTGAAAGAACAAAAATCAGAAATCCAACTTATGAAAAAATTAAACATTTAAAGGGAAATAGTCCTAAATTACAATATCAATATTACTATTTAAGACAAAATAATGCGGTTAAAGATTTTTTAACATATTATCCAGAATATAAAGGCGAATTTAGTGATTTTAGAAAAGAATTACATAAATATACCAATCAATTATATCAAAATTATATCAAATGTTTTATTAGAAAAGAGAAACCATTGGGAGAATTCCCATATCAATATAAAACACATATGTACAAAATTCATGAAATTTATCTTAATGATTTGAAGATGGAAAATAAGTTTGTAAATAAAAAGGTAGTTATGGATTATATAAATACACTTCCTCCGCCTAGATTAATGTATTCTATAAACCATGTGAAAAAACAATATGACAAGGACCAAAAAATAGTTACAAGTGATTTGAAAGTATTAATGAAAAGTGAAATGTAAATTAAATAATATCCGTAAAAAATATTATTTAATAGTGCTTTTTTTTCAGTTAAAAGTATTCCTTGATATTTGAGAATATATTTATACCTATGTCACAAGCAAATTGTATCATTTTATTAATATTACTTTGATTCAGTGTATCCGCCCCATCTTCACTAAAAGCAATTCTAATAATAGAATTAGTATCATGAGGATGTTTTTTGATAAATCCAACATATGATAATTGTCCTGATTTTTTATAAAACTCTTCGTGTAATATATATTCAATAACTTTCCCAATTGTGTAGTCTTCACCAACCAGTTTAATATCAGCAGATGCTTGCATTGCTGTGGCTTTTAAGTCTAATGATAAATTTTCATCTTCTGCTTTTTTCTTTATTTTGTTTAATCTTCTAATTATATTATCACACGCTTTATTCATAATTTCAACATTTGTAAATACACCAATAGTTTCTACCTTAAAATCAAAACTATCTTTGATATAATATCGTTTGGCTTGTAATGTATACCAATCTTTTCTTTGATACTCTATTTTACTTTCACTTAAGCCTTTTGTTTCCAATTCTTCACTAATATCTTGCCATCTATTATGTTGTTCTACTTTATCAGGGGTGTTACCATAAGCACATGTACTTACAACATTATACATTCCATCTTCTTTTGCTGTTCCTACTTTAAATTTTACTTTTAAATTAATAGATTCACCGGGTATATCATTTGAAATTTTAGGTTTCAATCTTGTAAATAATATAAATTCGTTTGTAAGTTTATTAGATGGAAATATTTTTTTCACAGCATCTACGGTTAGATATTTATCATTTGCTATATCTTTAATAACAAAATCTTTAGTTGTAACATATAGAATACCGTCACTTTCATTATTTGTATTTAACTCTACTAATAAATTTTCAATACCTTCACTATCTTTTATATGAACAGGTATACTTCCTAATCTTTGTTTTAAAATTTCATTATGAAATCTTGTAGTATTTTCAAATATTTCAATATTATCATTATCTGTATTAAATACAACTGTTTCAATATCAGATAAAATAACTCTTCTTAAAGCATTAGCTACACTAACATTTGCATTTTCAAGTGTAAAATTATAAACTCCTTTATTTTCTATACCGTGAGTTACCTTGGGTAATGTAATAACAGTAGTGCTAGTATCAGTTTCCGTTTCAGACATGATATTT
>Ga0315316_10002526_pt1 | contig 13145 bp, 16 predicted proteins | sample M160m3416metaG_FD_203702 | JGI IMG/M metagenome (GOLD analysis project Ga0315316, IMG submission 203702) | Ammonia-oxidizing marine archaeal communities from Monterey Bay, California, United States - M1 60m 3416 | ecosystem: Environmental > Aquatic > Marine > Intertidal zone | place: USA...
TTTTTGATAAAGTACATAATTATATAAATAAGAAGTGGAATGAAATAAATACTCACAATTTAGTTTATACTGATATTTATAGACGGAAACTATTATTTAAGAACTATGAAGATATGAATAGAAATAAGGTTTTTAACTATTTAATTCAGGCTTATGAGACAGAATCAAATATTAAGAAGATTTTATTAATTCAAGACTATTTATTAGGGAAGAAGACAAAATTGGTTTTATATGGATATGATAGTTTCCTATTTGACTTTTCAAACCAAGATGGAGTGGAAACTTTGAGAGAAATAAAATCAATTTTAGAAGAAAACAAACATTACACCAAATCCAAAATGGGTTTAAATTATGGTGAAATGCAAGACATTACAAAGAGGTTATAATATGACAAATATTTCAGAAATCATAGAAGAGATTTTAGTAGAATGGGCATATCGTGTTCACAATGGAATGCCTAATCCAAAAAACGCACAACACATCCACGAACTTAGAGAATCAATGGAAGAATTGAATTTACCAAATAAAGTTATTTATGAAGTTATTCAAAATTTAATCAATGAGGATGGCGGACTTTCAGACAAAGAAAAAGAAAAAGCTAAAAAGATGGGATTAGTTCATCTTGGAAAAGGTGCTTATGGAAAAGAAGGTGGTGAATCTTCACATCAAGCTGTAGATGGAAAATTAGTTGCAAAAGGTGATAAGGAAGAACCTGAAAAAGAAACCAAACCACCTATGAAAATTGATGCTAATCCATTTGATGATAAAGAAAAAGATAAAGATGGTGAAGAAAAAACAAAAGATGATAAACAAAAGTCAAAGGTTGGTAGCTCTGAACAACAACAACAAAAGACTAAAATAGATAAAGAAGTAAAAGAAGATTTAGATTTTATTGTTAAGAATGCTGATGATGTTAGAACACAAGGTGGTGCTGGTAGTAATACACCTACACGACAACAAGTCCAAGATTTACAAACATTTACAGAAAAAAGAATGGAACAAGACGCTAGAAGAAAAGCAGCTGAAGAAAAAGGTGAAGAATTTAATGAAGAACCTTATGTTCATCCAAATGTAACACAAAGAGAAATAAATGATGAAACTTTAGATAAATCTATAGATTATTTAAAAGAACAATTAGGTGAAGAAGAGTTTGAGAATTTGATTAGATTTTTAGCTAAAGGTGGTGGTGTTCACCCACATTTAACAAAAGTAACAAAACTCAAAAGAGGTGAACCTGGTTTAGATCCTGAAAGTCCTGGATATAAAAGGGTTAGAGAGTTAATTAGATTGTATTTAAAAAATGATGGTAAGTGTGTAGTGACAGGTGTTCCAATGAAATTAAGTATATGTGAACCAGACCATAGAATACCTTATAGTTCTGCAAAAGATGAAGCTGAAAGAAACGGAACTACTGTTCAGGAAGAACAACAAAAATTAGATGATTTTACAAGTAATTTAGATTTAATGGTTGGTCCTGTAAATCAATTTAAATCTTCTTTGATTGATGATAAATTATTAAACGCGACTAGAAAAAGATTAGCTATGTCTGAAGAGGCTGAAGAAGTTAAAAAATTAGAAAAAGTTTATAAAAATGAAAGAGCAAAAGCTTTAAATAAACATTATAGAGAGAAATATCTTCTTGGTGACTTTACTTCACTTACTGAAAAAAGAATAAGTGAAGCTGACGATGATGAAAGAAACGCTATGATGAAAGCTTGGAATTATTTACATCCCAACAAAAAAGAGATGAGAGAACAAATTGAAGGAAATCCAAAAAAAGGTAAAGACGGAAATCCTAATTACTATGAGGAATTAAAAAAAGCTTGGAAAGCTCAAGGTATAGAATTACCAGATAATCCTGATGATATAGATTGGAATAATCCACCATTTGATAAGTGGATGAATAGATATGGATTTGGTGGTGGTGACGGTAGACCAAGAAGTAATAGGTTATCAGCTGGTCCTGAAAGAAAGTATATGAAAGAACATTTTACTAAAAGTGGACAAAATGTTCCTACTATAGAAGAACAATCAGAAGTAGATGAAACTATTGATGAAGCTAGACAAAAAATAAGAAAAGATTCAGCTAAAAAACAAATTGATATTCAAAAAATAAAATTAAGAGACCCCAACTTATCTGATAAACAAAAACAAAATGTTCAGAAAAAAATTGATAATCTTCAAAAGAGTTTAGAATAATGAAATCACAACTACTAGCAACATTCACAACAAAAGATAATCTTGATGAAACAATTAAGAAAATCGTTGACGCATATACAATCATATTCAGTAAAGTATATGTATTACAAAATGAAAACAATGTAAATGAATTAATCTGTACTTATAATGTAGATACAAATGATGGTATCGATTATAATAAAGTAGAAGGAACAATATCTCTTCATAGAAAAAAACATTCCAATACATTGTATACAATAAATGCATTAAATGAATGTATAAAGAATTTAAACAATGGTGTCATGGACTCAAAGTTTATGATACCCTGGGAAAACTTCAAGAATATGTTGATGGTAACAAATTCTGAAGGATTGAATAAAATCAATACAAGAATATTTAAAATAGAAAAAATTGAAAATAATTAAAAAAAAGCTTGACTTATATTGCATTTTTGATATATATTATATGTAGTATAAAAAATAGGTTATATGGTTATACGATTTAACCATAAAATAATAAACGATAAATAATAAAACACATAGGAGAAATACAAAATGGATATAGACGCAATCAAATCCAAACTAGCAACACTACAATCAACATCAAATACAAAAGATAACTTTTGGAAACCTGAACCAGGTAAACAAGTTGTTCGTGTTGTTCCTTACAAACATAATAAAGATAACCCATTCATTGAGTTATTCTTTCATTATAACTTAGGTAATAATAAAACTTACCTTTCACCTCTTTCATTTGGAAGACCAGACCCAGTAGCTGAATTTGCTGACAAACTAAAATCAACAGGTAATAAAGACGAATGGATTCAAGGTAAAAGACTTGAACCTAAAATGAGAACCTTTGCACCAGTTGTAGTTCGTGGTAAAGAATCAGAAGGTGTTAAATTTTGGGGATTCGGTAAAACAGTATATCAAGAGTTACTTGGTGTAATTGCTGATCCTGATTATGGTGACATTACTGATGCTACTAATGGTAGAGATATTGGTATTGAAAGACAGACTCCTGCTGAGGCTGGAAATCAATATGGTAAAACTACTGTAAGGGTTAAACCTAATCAGACACCGATTACTGATGATGCTACATTACTTACAAGCATTATGGATAATCAATCTGATTTAGTAGAACTTTACAATGAACCAACTTATGATGAGTTGAAAGAAGTTTTACAGAACTTTTTGAATCCATCTGATGAAGCAGAAACAACTGCTCCAACAAACACTACTGAGAAAGTTGCTGAACAAACAGCTACTAAATCTACAGCTGATGTTTCAGATGCATTTGATAACTTGTTCAATAATTAATCAATAACAACAAATTGTAATGAGTGGGATGCACATTTCACATATGAAACTTCTCACATTGAATACAAGTATTCATAGCATCACTCTCTCACTCTTTACATAATAGGAGAACGATATGTCAGAAAAAGACGAATTGGCTGGGATAATTGCCGATGAATTAAATAAACAGTTCAAACATCAAAAGGTTGCTTACTTTCTTGACGAGGGTGCAAATCCAACTGATGTTACTGATTTTATTTCGACTGGTTCAACAATATTAGATTTAGCAATTGCTAATAGACCAAATGGTGGTGTTGCTGTAGGTAAGATTACTGAATTAAATGGTTTAGAAGGTAGTGGTAAATCTTTAATTGGTTCTCATTTGTTATCTTCAACACAGAAGAAAGATGGTATAGCAGTTTATATAGATACAGAATCAGCAGTATCTCAAGAGTTCTTGAGAGCTATTGGTGTGGATACTACTAAAATGTTATATGTACATTTGGAAACTGTTGAAGAGATATTTGATACTATTGAAACAATTGTTACTAAAATCAGAGAATCAAATAAAGACAAGTTAGTTACAATCTTGGTTGATTCATTAGCGGCTGCTTCTACGAAAGTGGAAATGGATGCTGACTTTGATAAAGATGGTTGGGCAACAGCCAAAGCAATCATCATATCAAAAGCGATGAGAAAAGTAACTCAAATGATAGCTAGACAAAAAGTCGCATTGGTTTTCACAAATCAATTGAGACAAAAGTTAGGTGTAATGTTTGGAGACCCATGGACTACAAGTGGTGGTAAGGCTCTTCCATTCCATTCATCAACTCGTGTTCGATTCAAAAATGTTGGACAAATCAAAGATGGTAGTAAGAATACTATTGGTATTAAGATAAAAGGACAAGTGATTAAGAATCGTCTTGGTCCACCAATGAGAACTGCAGAGTTTCCATTGTATTTTGATACTGGTATTGCTGATTTTGATAGTTGGTTAACAGTAATGAAAGAACACAAAATATGTAAAGTTGGTGGTGCTTGGTATACATTACAACATTGTGACCTTGAAACTGGTGAATTAATAAAAGAATACAAATTTCAATCTAAAGATTTTGAAGAGTTAATGTTAACTAATTCAGAATTGAAAGATTATTGTTATTCACGAATCTGTGAAGCTTGTATTCTTAAATATGATTCTAAGGAACTTGGTATTGATGATGTAACAGAAACCGATGAGGTAGTGGATGAACTCTAAAAAAGACTTAAATGAAAAATATTTATCTTTTTTAGACCAGACTAAAGATGATACACACAAAGCTGTAAATCATCTAAACGACAGAGTATTGATTGTAGACGGCCTGAATACATTTATCAGGTCGTTTGCAGTTAATCCTGCGTTAAATGAAGATGGATTACATATTGGTGGTATGGTTGGTTTTATGAAATCAGTTAGATATAGTTGTGATATATTAAAACCATCTCGTTGTATCATTGTGTTTGACGGAAAAGGTGGAAGTAAAAGAAGACAAAAAATATATCCAGAATACAAAGGTACTCGTAAAGTTAAACGAAGATTAAATAGAAATGTTGATTGGGGAACAGCTCCTCAAGATGAACAAGCTTCAATGAGACAACAGATGGGTAGGTTGATTGAGTATTTAGAACAACTACCATTAACATTAGTTTCAATTGATGGAATTGAAGCAGATGACACGATGGCTTATATATCTCAACAATTACTACCAAAAAGTGATTGTATATTAATGTCAACAGATAAAGATTTTATTCAATTAGTTGATGATAGAGTGAAGGTATGGAGTCCAACAAAAAAGAAATTATATAATAAACAAGCAGTTTTGGAAGAGTTTGGAATACCATCAAGAAATATGTTAACATATAGAATCTTAGATGGAGATAAATCAGATAACATCAATGGGGTGATGGGAGCTGGTTTGAAATCATTGATAAAATACATTCCACAAATTGCAGAAGACGAAGATTTTACAGCTATGGATTTAATAAAATTTGTAAATAATTCAGATTCTAAAATAAAACTCTTGGAAAATATAAAAAAAAGTAGTAACTTGTTAAAGAGAAATTATTTACTTATGCAACTAAACAATGTAGACATACCAAACCATACTAAGATGAAAATTCAAGGTGCTGTAAATGGTAAAGTTCCACAACTGATTAAGTATAGATTTCAAACAATGTTTATAAAGGATAAATTACAATCAAACATAAAAAACTTTGATAGTTGGGTTATGGAGTTTGTAAGATTAGATAGATTTAGGGGATTAAATGGATAAATTAACAGATTTCGGACATACATTTCAGATAAAATCCATTTCTGCATTAATGAAAAACCAAACCTTTTTAGAACAAATACATGATATATTAGATGAAAAACATTATGACAGTGATAGTTTAAAATGGGTTGTAAAGGAATGTAAAAAATATTATGATGAATATAGAAAGTGTATAACACTTGATGTATTTAAAGTAAAAACACAAGAAGTTGATAACGATGTATTGAAAGTCGCTATAGTTGAAAATTTAAAAGAAGTATTCAGACACTTGGAATCACCTGATTTAGATTTTGTTGAAGATAAAGCTCTTGACTTTTTCAAGAATCAAACATTAAAGAATGCAATTGTTCAATCAGTTGAAATAATGGAATCAAAAGGTGATTTTGAACAAATCAAAAGATTGGTAGATGATGCTTTAAATGCAGGAACTGAAAGAAATATCGGACACGAATACATTGAACATATTGAAGATAGATATTCAGAAACTGCTAGAACAACAGTTCCAACTGGTTGGGATGTTATAGATGACTTGACTCAAGGTGGATTAGGTGGTGGTGAACTTGGTGTGATTGTAGCACCTGCTGGTGTTGGTAAAACTTGGGTGTTGGCTGCAATTGGTGCTAACTCAATGAAAAAGGGAAGACATATAGTTCATTATTCATTAGAGTTAAATGAGGCTTATGTTGGTTTAAGATATGATAGTATATTTACAGGTATTGCAAATCAAAACTTAAAGTACCATAAAGATGATGTTCAGAGTGAAATGGAAAAACTTAAAGGTGATTTGGTTATTAAGTATTATCCAACCAAGTCTGCTAGTGTGAATACCTTATCAGCTCATCTGAAAAGAATCACAACACTTGGAACAGAAGTAGATATGGTGGTTGTGGATTATGCTGATATATTGAAAGATACAGGTGGTTCTAAAGAAGTAAGACATGCACTTGGTAACATTTATGAAGATTTAAGAGGATTGGCTGGTGAGTTTCAAATACCTGTTTGGACGGCTTCACAAGCTAATCGTTCAGCATTAGATGAAGATGTGATTGAGGCTACTAAGGTTTCAGAATCATATCAAAAGATAATGACAGCAGATTTTGTAATGTCATTAAGTAGAAAAGTGGAAGATAAGATTGGTAATACAGGTAGATTCCATGTAATTAAAAACAGATTTGGTCCTGATGGTATGACATTCCCAGCAAAGGTAAATACCAACACTGGTAAAATGGAAATCTATGAGGGTAATTCTGTTGGTGGTAAAGAACAACAAGGAAAAATAGATAATAGAGATAATCTTATGAAAAAAATGTTATCAAATAGATATGAGGATTTGATGGCAGATGAATAAAGTATTACATTTAGTATTGAAGAGAAAATACTTTGAAAGAATATATAATGGAACTAAAACAACAGAGTATAGAGATTTTACTAACTATTGGAGGAGAAGAATAGAAGGTAATCACTTTACTCACATAAAATTTCAATTAGCATATTCTAAAAATCCTCCAACTATGTTAGTAGAAGTAAAAGACAGAAATGTAGTTGAATATAAAGATGATTTAGCATACGCATTTGATTTGGGAGAAATAATAGAGGTAAATAATTATGAGTAGTACAACACCAGAACAATATTTATCAATGTGGTTATCAGAACAGATACCGATTGATGAGTGGTTAAGAATATTGAAGGAAAGAAAAGATGTATCAGAGTTATATACTGAACATATGAATAGGAGAAATAATGAGTAAGAAAAAAACAGACTTAGAGGTATTTCAAGAATGGGTTCAAGAGTTAAAAGAATTAGTTTTTGGAACACCAATAACAGACTTAATGGAAAAACCAAAACCAAAGAAAAGAAAAAGAGCTCGTAAAAAAGATGGAACATATAGAGGTGATGATAAATCTACACCGAATGTAAACGAAGCTTGGGAGAGTGAATAATGCCAAAAAATAAAAAATCATTAGGTTTTAGAATGTCAGATGAGACAGATAAAACTCCTGTAGAAAAATGGGATATATATCCAAATCATTTATACATACCGGAAGATTATTGGACTGTATCATCAACAGCTGATGAGTTTGATAAAAAGAAAAGAAAAAAGAAAAAGTGAAAGTAACTGATTTCATAGTAGAACCAGTAGAACGAAGAATAATATCTAAGTTCATTGAGAAACATCACTATTCTCACAGTACAAACGGAGTACAACATATACAATGTTTTGCTATGTTTCGTGAGGGTAAGTTTGGTTTCGATAAAGAAATGATTGGGGCTGCTATGTATTGTTATCCATCAATGCCAGCTACGGCTAAAAAATATAATCCAATTAATCCTGATAGATGTTGGGAGTTAAGAAGATTTGTTTGTATTGATGATACACCAAAAAATGCAGAAAGTTATTTTATATCAAAATGTCACAAATGGACAAGACAAAATACTAATATAGAAGTTATTGTTTCATTTGCTGACTTAGAAGAAGGACATAGTGGAGTTATATATAAAGCAAGTAACTTCCATTATTTAGGACAAACGGGAGCTGGAAGTAAATTAATGGTTGATGGTGTTTTGAGACACAATCGTTCATTAAATCAAAGTAAACGAACATTTGGTAGAACTTTAAAAAGAAGGTATCAAGCTGGAGATCCAGATGTGTATCCAGTCAAAACTAAACCAAAGAATATTTATGTTTACTATTTGAATAAAAAAATCAAGAAGAAATTATTAAAGTGATATTTATAAATACCTAACCAAAAGGTTTTGATTTATATCACAAAAAAGACAGAGGAGAGTGAGAGAAATGGATATTTCAACAAAAATATTGTCAGATATTACGGTTTATATGAAGTACGCGAGGTATTTACCTGAAAAGAAAAGAAGAGAAACTTGGAAAGAATTGGTGGAACGAAACAAACAAATGCACATCAAAAAATATCCAGAATTAAAATCACAAATAGATAAAGCTTACAAATTCGTAACAGATAAAAAAGTATTACCATCAATGAGGAGTATGCAGTTCGCTGGTAAACCAATTGAAATCTCACCAAACAGAGTTTACAATTGTGCATTTCTACCAATTGATAATTGGCAATCATTTTCGGAAGTAATGTTTTTATTATTAGGTGGAACTGGTGTTGGTTATTCAGTTCAACAACATCATGTAGAACAATTACCTGAAATACATTTACCGAACTTTAAAAGAAGAAGAAGATATTTAATTAGTGATTCAATCGAAGGTTGGGCTGATGCTGTTAAAGTATTAATTAAATCTTATTTCTATGGTGGTTCACATATTCATTTTGACTTTTCAGATATTCGTCCAAAGGGTGCTGAGTTGGTTACAAGTGGTGGTAAAGCACCAGGTCCTCAACCATTAAAAGAGTGTTTGGTTAAGATAGATGGTATATTGGCAACAAAAGAAAATGGAGATAAACTAACTACATTAGAAGTTCATGATATTGTATGTCACATAGCTGATGCTGTGTTAGCTGGTGGGATAAGAAGAGCTGCTCTGATTGCTCTGTTTTCTGCAGATGATGATTCAATGATTTCATCTAAGTATGGAAATTGGTGGGAAACAAATCCTCAACGAGGGAGAGCAAACAATTCAGCTGCTTTGGTTCGTTCTAAAATTACAGAAGAGTTTTTCTTTGAATTATGGGAGAAGATAAAAGCTAGTGGTAGTGGAGAACCAGGTATTTATCTAACCAATGATAAAGATTGGGGAACTAATCCTTGTTGTGAAATCGCACTAAGACCATATCAGTTCTGTAATTTAACAGAAGTAAATGTCTCAAATGTTGAATCACAAGAAGATTTGAATGAAAGAGTAAAAGCTGGAGCATTCATTGGAACACTACAAGCTGGATTTACAGACTTTCATTATTTAAGGCCTGTATGGCAAAGAACAACAGAAAAAGATGCTCTGATTGGAGTATCAATGACTGGTATCGCTTCGAATAAATTAGATGACTTAGATGTTACAGAAGCTGCTAAGGTAGTGAAAGAAGAAAACAAAAGAGTTGCTGAAATAATTGGAGTGAATCCAGCAGCTAGATGTACAACAGTAAAACCTGCCGGAACAACATCATTAACATTAGGAACATCAAGTGGTATTCACGCATGGCATAATGACTTTTACATAAGAAGATTAAGGGTTGGAAAGAATGAAGCTATTTATGGATACTTATTAAGAAATCATCCTGATTTAGTTGAAGACGAATACTTTAGACCACACGACACTGCTGTTATATCAATTCCACAAAAAGCACCTGAGGGAGCTACAATGAGAACTGAATCAGCATTTCAATTATTGGAAAGGGTAAAATTCATTAGTGAGAACTATGTTAAAAAAGGACATCGTGGTGGAATGAATACTCACAATGTATCAGCAACAATATCAGTTAAAGAACACGAGTGGGAAGATATTGGTAAATGGATGTGGAAAAACAAAAATGCTTACAATGGATTAAGTATTCTGCCTTATGATGGTGGAACTTATAAACAAGCACCATTTGAAGATTGTGAAGAAGCAACTTATGACAAAATGGTGGAAACATTAAAGAACATCAACTTAGCACGAATTACTGAAGAACAAGATGATACCGATTTAAAAGGTGAACTTGCTTGTGCTGGTGGTGTTTGTGAAATAGTGTAGGAGAGGTAAAATGAATACAAAATTATTAATGAGAACATTTAAAGTAATATGTTTACTTGGATTGATTCTGATGGTTATGAATAGTTGTAATGATTCAAATCCATTAGCAAACGACCCAAATTTGACACCGATGTCAATGGAACAGCATACAATGATGCCAGGTGAATTGCCGTGGCCAATGATTGTAGGTGGAACACAAGTAGACCCAGCGTGTCCTGATTGTAAGTATCCATTTATGGTATCACTTCAATCAAGTGGATGGTGGGGTGGACACTTTTGTGGTGGTTCATTAGTCAGAGAAGATTGGGTTGTAACTGCTGCTCATTGTGTTCAAGGTGAAAGTCCAAACAATGTAGATGTAGTTATTGGTTTACATAATGTAAATGGTACTACTGGTGACCAAACAAGAGATGTAGTTGAAATAATTATACATCCACAATATAGTAATAATTCATTGAATAATGATTATGCATTGTTAAGATTAGATGAACCTATTACAGATTTTGAACCTATACAATTATGTACAGATACTGCACACGATGAAGAACCTGTAATGTCAACTGTTATGGGTTGGGGAGCAACATCGAGTGGTGGTAATAGTTCTAACTTCTTACTTGAAGTAGATGTTCCTATCGATGATTCTTGTGGTAACTACTCTAATTCAGACATAACAAACAATATGATATGTGCTGGAGATGGAAACGGTGGTGAAGACAGTTGTCAAGGAGATTCAGGAGGGCCGTTAATTATGACAAATTCCGATGGGGAGTATGAGTTAATCGGTATAGTCAGTTGGGGATATGGTTGAGCGGATGCTCAGTACCCGGGTGTGTACTCTAAAATACATAGTAGATTAAGTTGGTTCTTTGATTACATAGGAGAACCTGAAGATGATTTTGAAGTAGAATTATATGGTGATGTTAACTTTGATGGTGAATTAAATATAACAGATGTTATTACATTGATTAACTTTATATTAGGAACAACACCGACAGAGGAAGAAGAATTAACTGCTGATATAAGTCAAGATGGTATTATAAATATACTTGATGTGATTCAATTAGTTGGTGAGATATTAGGAACAACATTTACACAATCAGTTCAATGGTTAGAAGAAAACTTTCCACAATTAAATACAAAAAATAGATTAAGTAAATTAAATAAAGCGATTAACTTCGCTAAATAGGAGATAGAAAATGGCAAAGAAAATGGATAAACATATTTATTCAGCAAAAGTTGTAAGAGTCGTAGATGGTGATACAGCAGATGCTATGATTGACTTAGGTTTTGATACTTGGGTTAAAAAAAGAATTAGGTTTTATGGAGTGGATACTTGGGAGTCAAGAACAAGAAACCTTGAAGAAAAGAAAAAAGGTTTAGCTGCTAAGGATTATGTAAAAGACTTATTAGAAAATTCAGACGAGGGCAAGTTCTTATTAAAATCTCACGGAGTTGGGAAATACGGACGGGTCCTCGGTGAACTTTTTGTAAAGGGTCACGAAACATCAGTAAATGAATTACTGAAAGAAAATGGACACGCTAGTGCTTATTATGGTGGAAAGAAAAAAGTATTCGGGGGATAAATGAGTAAAGGTTCAATAGGTTTTACTTGTAGTTGTTTTGATTTATTACACGCTGGACACATCTTGATGTTAAAAGATGCAAGAGAACAATGTGATTATTTAATTGTTGGGTTACAAACAGACCCAACATTAGATAGACCAGAAAAGAATAAACCAATACAATCATTAGAAGAAAGAAGAATACAATTAGAAGCTGTTAAGTATGTCGATGAAATAAGAGAGTATTCTACAGAATCAGAATTAAGAGATATGTTATGTGAGATATGGCCTAATGTTAGAATACTTGGTTCAGATTATATAACAAAAGATAACTTTACAGGTTGTAGTTATGACATACCAATTTATTATCACGAAAGAAACCACAATTACTCTTCATCAAATTTAAGAAAAGAAATAATAAAAAAAGCTTGACTTACATGCAAAAAAGGTTGTATATTTAGATATGTATCAGAATATATATGTAAAACGCACAAAGACTTCTTCGGAAGTTCACATTTGGGATGACAAAACAGGTTATTCCAAATTTCAATATAAACCATATGCTTACTTAAAATCACAAAGTGGGACACATCGTTCCTTATATGGTGACAAACTAAAAAAAGTAAACTTTTGGACTGGTGATGATTTAAAAAACGGAAGAGTATTTGAATCGGATGTACCTATTGAAACCAGAACATTGGTTGATATGTATACTGAATCAGAAGAGCCATCAGTAGGACATCGTGAGGTTTATTTTGATATTGAGTGTGAGGTAACGGATGGTTTTCCAGACCCACAAAGAGCTGAGAACAAGATTACAGCTATAGCTCTATATGATAAGACAGCAGATAAATATTCTTGTTTTGTTTTAGGTGATGTTCCAAATACAGATGTCGTAGAATCATTTCAATCAGAAGAAGAACTACTACAAAGATTCTATCAAAAATATCTTGAAATCAACCCAACTATATTAAGTGGTTGGAACATTGATGGATTTGATATTCCTTATTTATATAACAGAACTGTTAGAGTATTAGGACAACAATTCGCCAATTCACTTTCACCAATCGGTGAAGTGTTTTATTCAGAACACAAGCGTAAGTATAAAATTGCTGGTGTTTCTTGTTTAGATTATTTACATTTAT
>Ga0315316_10002531_pt1 | contig 13135 bp, 12 predicted proteins | sample M160m3416metaG_FD_203702 | JGI IMG/M metagenome (GOLD analysis project Ga0315316, IMG submission 203702) | Ammonia-oxidizing marine archaeal communities from Monterey Bay, California, United States - M1 60m 3416 | ecosystem: Environmental > Aquatic > Marine > Intertidal zone | place: USA...
AGGCCTTGGATTGTTTGGTTGATACTTTTCCAGGTCTCAGCTATACCGGTAAAAGCTCAGGATGTTCATGCTTATGATGTACTTACTGGGGCCAGTTTAAATTACTCTAATGTCGATAATTTCTGTGCTCAATTTCACCAGATTATTGAGGTCACTCTGCTCAATCAGACTCGATCTGGTCATGGTAGAATGTGCCAACGACAGCCAAATGAATTTGCAATGCGCTTCAGTGAACCGGCAGGGGATCTAGTAGTTGTAGATGGAGAATCCGTTTGGACATTCTATCCGAGTATGGATGAACAACAAGTTTTAAAATTTTCAGGTTTGAATTCGGACGGACGTTTTAATTTTTACAAGAATCTTCTGACAAATCCAAGGGATCGATTCAGAGCATTTCATCAAGGAATCGAAGGCATTGATAGCAATAGAGCGCACAAAATCCTCATGGAGCCCAAGGAAGCTCAAGGATTTCGGTCTGCTGTAGTATGGATAGATATAGAGAGTGAATTAATAATCAAAATCGAGGTGCACGACTCTAACGAATCTATAAGGACAATCATGCTTACGGATATTCAGCTAGACACAGAAATTGCAGATGACGAGTTTCGGTTTATACCTCCAGCAGGTGCCAGGGTCATCATAAGATGAGTACCAGAGATCTCCCTGTCTTTCCACTAGTTGCAGATCCTGTGCGCCCTGAAGTTCCGCGTGATACTACAGCAGTGAATGTTTCCGTAGGTCCGATGGGCCCTGAACATGGGCCCAAGGTTGGATTAATAACTTTGGGCTGTGACAAAAATACTGTCGATTCAGAAAAGATTCTGGCCACTTTAGTAGTCAACGGTGCCAGGGTTTCTTCTGAGATAGAAGGGTCTGATGTTGTTCTGGTGAATACGTGTGGTTTTATTCAGGCTGCCAAGGAGCAGTCTCTCGAGACTATTTTACAAGCTGCTGATTTGAGAGAAACAGGGGCTGTAAAGGCATTGGTCGTTGTGGGTTGTATGGTAGAACGTTATAAAAACGAGTTAAAGAAGGAAATTCCAGAGGTTGACCTTTTCCTTGGGTTAACCGAGATGGGATCATTAATTCCAGAACTGCGTGGCATGGGTCTTTTGACAGAAGAAGTCAGACACATACCCACTATGGAGCGTCCCCTCAGGATATTAGAGAATGAGACTTCTCACACCTCCTTTCTTAAGATCAGTGAAGGATGTGATCACACTTGTGCATTTTGTGCGATTCCAAGCTTTAGAGGGTTACACAGATCTGCACCTTTAATCGAATTGGTTGCGGAGACACAAGCTCTTTCCCGTCAAGGAGTAAGGGAGATCAACATTATCTCCCAGGACACAACTTGGTACGGGCGAGATTTAAAAAGAAAAGACTCGAGATCCCCTCTCCTTCCTGACTTGCTGAGCGCGCTAGTTCAGGATACGGATATACCATGGTTTCGATTGTTCTATATGTATCCGTCTGGCATCACTCAGGAAATTGTAGATTTGATCGGAAATAACAATTCCATTCTTCCCTATCTAGATATGCCTATTCAACATGGAAGTGATAAAATCCTGAAATCTATGCGCCGACCGGAAAATCAAAAGATCATTAGGGAAAGAGTGGGATGGCTGAGAGAATCAGTACCTGATTTGACTTTAAGAACTACGGTGATTGTTGGCTTTCCAGGTGAAACAGAAGATGACTTCAAGAGAATGATGGATTTTCTTGAAGAAATAGCCTTTGAAAGAGTGGGTGGTTTTATCTATTCCCTGGAAGATGGTACGGCTGCAGCAGAGATGCCTGGAAGAGTCCCAGAGACGTTAATGAGAGAGCGTTTGGAACAGGTCATGGATCTTCAAAGAGATATATCATCTCAGAAAAATTCTGCTCTGGTTGGTTCAAGAGTGGAGGCATTAGTAGACGAAACTCATGCCGAATCGCCTTACTTTGAAGAGGTTGGTTCTAATGGTGTGTTCGGTATTGCTAGGACCAAAGGACAGGCTATTGATGTGGATGGAGTGACACACCTCCATCCAACAGATGAACTTAAGTCGGGTGAATTTGTTACTATAGAGATTCAAGAATCAGAGGACTACGATTTAATAGGTAAGGTAGTGGTATGACTGCATCAAAATTTGATACGATGTGGAAACGAGCTCAGCAATTGATTCCAGGAGGAGTAAATTCTCCAGTGAGATCCTTTCGCTCGGTGGGAGGGAAGCCTTTTTTTGTAGATCGTGGTCAGGGACCATTCCTCTTTGATACAGAAGGACGACGCTACATCGACTATGTCTTGAGTTGGGGAGCCTTGATCCTAGGTCATGCACATCCTGATGTCATGGAAGCTTTGAATCGACAAATCCTACTGGGAACGTCATATGGGACTCCTACTCCTGGGGAAGTGGAACTGGCAGAAAAGTTGACCGAAATGGTTCCAAGTGTTGATATGGTCCGTCTGGTCAATAGTGGAACAGAGGCGACGATGAGTGCCCTGCGCTTAGCCAGAGCCGTAACTGATAGAGAATACGTGTTGAAATTTTCTGGAGGATATCACGGACACAGTGATAGTTTTCTCGTTTCTTCAGGAAGTGGGGTTGCCACTTTAAGCCTTCCGGATTCTCCAGGAGTTCCTGCATCTACTGCTTCACTTACACTGGTTCTTCCCTTCAATGATACTGATCGCTTAAGAGAACTTTTCAAAGAGAAAGGATCGCAGATTTCCAGTGTTTTTGTTGAGCCAGTCCTGGGTAATTCTGGACTTATTCCACCCGAAAAAGGCTACTTAGAAGAATTAAGAATTTTGACGAGTCAATATGGTAGCCTTCTGATTTTCGATGAAGTAATGACAGGATTCAGAATTGCAAGGGGCGGAGCAGAAGAAAAATTTGGAGTGAAGCCCGATCTGGTTACCCTCGGTAAAGTGATTGGCGGAGGTTTGCCTGTAGGTGCTTTTGGGGGATCTAGAGAAGTAATGAGCAAGATTGCTCCAGCGGGAGACGTTTATCAGGCGGGAACACTATCAGGAAACCCGCTTGCTACAGCTGCTGGAAACGCTCAGTTGGGGTTTCTGCAAGAAAATGATCCTTTTTCGGAACTCGAGGGGTCGGCCAAACAGTTATCGTCTGGAATAGTAAAGATCCTAAGAGATGGAGGAATTTCTGCTTGTGGAAGCTCAGTGGGATCCATGTGGGGTATCTTTTTCAGTGATTCTCCAGTCACATCATTTGAAGAAGCTAAGGCCGCGGATATAGAAGATTTCAAAAAATTCCACAAGGCTTGTCTGCGAAAGGGTGTATTTTTTGCTCCTTCTGCATTTGAAGCTGGTTTTGTTTCTACTGAACATACAGAAGATGTGATAAATGAAACTCTAGAAATTGTCCAGTCAGTAGTTTCGGAGGGTTGGTGATGAAAACCGGAAAAAGTTTTCAGAGTATTAATGATCCATGGATGAGAATGGGAATCCAGCTGTTTTTCGTTTTGCTTTTACCGATTGTCGCCCCTGGCTCTTTGAAGGGTCAGGAATTAGCTGATTACGACTACGAAAACCTGGGGTTTAGGGGGATTTCATTCGAATATGGGAATATTTTGTTCAAAACTTATGAGGAAACCGAAGCATATAGTGTGAAATTGGATCTGGGCTTCTTGGGTCCCGGTGTTAGGATGGCCACTAGGGCGTCTTATTGGAGTTCTGAGATGCTTCCAGAAGAATTAGTAAGTTTTGAATCGAGCTTGAACGCTATGATCTTGGCCCAAGGAGGGGTACTTCCTGGAAATGGTTTGGAAATAGGTTCTATAAAGCGAGATGATATGTCCGTGAGCATTGAAGCAGACTACGTATGGAGAATTCCTTTGGGAATGTTACTCTCCACAGGGCTCGGTGCATCGGCGCATTTGGTCAATGGGACTACCAAGATTCCTGATGACACTTTCCTCAATGGTTTGCTAGACTCTTTTACGGCTGGTTTCAACGTCCACGGCGGGTTAGAGTATTTGGTGACGGATAGGATACGATTATATGGAGATTCAAGAATAGGACTTGCAGGCAATGTTCGTTTCTTTCAATTCGGTGGAGGACTCACAATCTTGTGGGGCGAGTTGCTTCCTGGGGAGTCCCGTTAAGGAATACCAGGAGTTGGTTAGAAAGGTGAAGTGTTTGCGTCCGATCAAGTTGGTTGTCGCCATCCCAAGACTATGTTTGTTTGTGGTTCTTGCTTTTTCCTTACAAACGGGCACAGGATTTCTTTCCGGCCAGACATCTTCGTTTAAGGAAGATCCACCACCACCAACTCTAGAGGTGTTTCTCCTCACTGTAGGTCCTGGAGATGCTATCTGGGAGCGGTTTGGTCACAATGCACTAGTGTTTCATGACACTAGTGACGGAACGATGACAGCCTACAATTGGGGTATTTTTGATTTCAGACAACACGACTTTGTAATCCGATTGGCTAGGGGTAGGATGCGGTATTCTATGAGAGGGTTTCCCGCTCTTGAATTGATAGAAAGTTACCGCGCCCAAGATCGATCAGTGTGGTCTCAGAAAGTAAATTTGACAGATGATCAAAAACTAGAATTAGTGTCTCTAGTGACAGCAATGGATACCGAGGACAACAGGTATTATAGGTATGACTATTATCGAGATAACTGCTCGACTAGGATTCGTGATGCTCTTGACCATGTCTTGGGAGGTCAAATCTCTAGGGATACCAAGCAACAAGATGCTGGAAATACATACAGGAGACATACTGCTAGGATACTGCAGAATTCCATGCCAGCCTATCTGGGGATTCAATTTGTAGTGGGAAATTTGGGGGACGCTCCTATTTCCATTTGGGATGAGATGTTTTTACCCTTGAGTATGGGGGAGCATATGCAGTCTATTCCAAATCCAGATATGGGTTTGTACGGGGTCAGGCTCTTGGATCCACCGGAAATCGTGGTTGAATCTTCGAGTAATTTACCAAGGGGAAATATAGATGAGTTCAAGGCGGGATTTCTCTTAGTAGGTTTAGTCTTGGGTTTCATTTTCCTTTTCTGTGGCTGGCGAGCTTCCACTGGAAACCAAAGGGCAAGGTGGTTATTACATGGTCTTGGGTCCTTGTGGAGTGTAGTTATAGGGACCCTGGGAACATTGCTTCTCATGTCTTGGTTTTTGACTGACCATCTTTTCTGGAGCCTGAATGAAAATATTTTTCAAGCAAATCCAAGCTCCTTGTTCCTAGGAGTTGTCTTGCTAGTGTCACTTCGATACCCAATGTGTCGAAGGTCTAGGAGAATAGCAGGGCTGGTAGCTGCTGGATCAATTTTGGGTTTGATAGCACAAATTTTACCTGGATTTGATCAAGTCAACGGAGAAGTAATAGCTCTGACTCTACCAGCTCATTTAGGTCTTTACTGTGGGCTAGTGTGGAGTAGGGTATCACTATTCAATGGAGATGAATATTAAGGGTAGAACCGCATTTCTGCTTTCAGCGTCGCTACTATTTCTAGCCTTTCCCCCGTTTCATTTTTTGCTTCCATCTTTTGTAGCTCTGATCCCAGTAACTGCCTGGATAGTTGAACGTGATAATTCTAAGGCGGGACGAATCCAATCGTTTTGGGGAGGGATGGTTTTTGGAGTCTTATATTGGGGATTGATTCTCCATTGGATTCCAATCACTCTCTGGGAAACCTCTGTATGGAGTGTGCCTGCGTATGTGACATTGGTGTTAATTTTGGCCCTTCCGAAGGCCATTTTCGCTTGGATACTCCACTTTTTAGTTCATGAGGCTAGAATTTCTATCCCTTTAGCTTTAGCTCTTTCTTGGACAGGTCTAGATTGGCTACTAGGCAACCTTCCGGGGGTGTTCTCTTTCCCCTGGCTGGAGTTGGGCACTTCCCTTACTGGTTATCCAAAAATTGTTGGGTCGGCAGAATTAATTGGGGCAAGGGGGATTACGTTCTGGATAGCATTAATTAATGGACTTTTACTTGAACTAATTATTCTTCTTAGATATCGATTCGATTCGTATAGGCTGGCAGTGAAAGTAATTGCTCTTGTTCTACTTTTTGCGACACCAGTGGCCTGGGGTCTCAGTAGGTCAGAGTCTTTGACAGTGGCACCAGCTGGTGAAGTGGCAGTGATTCAACCCAATGTTACTGGAAAAACCGATATGAATAATGCAGACATAGCTGAGGCCACATTCTTAGCTCTGGAGAAGTTGAAGGTCGATCAGATGGGTAGTGCCTCTGCCCTTACGGTTTTGCCAGAAGCCACATTTTGGAATCCAATCCAATCCAATCCAATGATCCAGGAAAGATTAGCGGAGACATTCTCCAATTGGTCGAGTCCGATTTTGTTCGGGGGCATTGGTGTTACAGAACATAGCCTAGGGACGGTCGAGTACAATTCTGCCTTTTTGTTGGATTCAAAGGGAGTGTTGACGGATTTTAGATACGACAAGCACTATCTCGTTCCTTGGTTCGAAACGATGCCTCTATCTATCTTTCAATGGAGAACGAAGGATCGAAACTTCAGTGAATATGGAAAGGGAAAAGATCTTGTGATTGGAGAATTTGATGATGACATGAAATTTGGAGTATTGATCTGCTATGAATCTATTTTCCCTAAGCATTCACGACTTCTTCGAAAAGAAGGAGCTGATATTCTAGTTAATATTACTAATGACTCATGGTTACAGTCGGGATGGAATGGAGTTCCCTATCGAACTTTGGCATTCTGGCAGCATCCTGCTCATTTAATCATGAGAGCTATAGAGAACCGTGTTGGCATAGTTCGTTCAGCAAATACTGGTTTTTCATTTTTTGTCGACCCAATAGGACAAACTTATGGGAAGTTGGAATCTTCTCAGGCTATGATAGATAGTAGGTTGGTTTATACCACCCCAGAGCTCACACTCTATGCACGACTGGGAGACTTTGTTGGTCTGGGTAGTTTCTTGGGGCTGATTTTCTTTGCACTGAATATTCGTTTTCGCCTCTAGGGCGCTTGAACTCGTAACTGTCGCAGTCTATTATTAGTGGTGACTAAGGGTACCTGATGCTGGTTAGAGAAAGCCGATTGGTATGTCCTTGTTTGCTTTAAATCGGAGTAAGATTGTGAAAAAAGATATACACCCAGAATATGTGCAGTCGGTTGTCACCTGTGCATGTGGGCAGACATTTGAGACTAAGGCTACTAGAAGTGAAGTGCACACTGACATTTGTTCAGTATGTCATCCTTTCTATACAGGTAAGCAGCGCTTGGTGGATACTGCTGGTAGGGTAGAGCGCTTCAAACGGAAATACGATCAGAAATCTGGATAAGAGAGTAGGTAGGGTGATTCTGTAATGAATGATCCTGAAGTTGTAGATCCGAAGCTTCTCAACAGATTGAAAACTGTGAGGCAGCGAGTGACTGACCTCAATCTAGAACTGACAACCCAGGCGGTGCTCTCGGATCCCGACCGTCTTAGGGTGATTGGTCAAGAGCGTGCCGAATTAGAACCAATAGCTAAAGTGGCTGATGAGATAGAAACTTTGGTTGCCGAGTATCAGGGAGCACAGTTGCTGTTAGAGGATGCCGACGACGAAGAGTTTCGTGATCTCGCGCTACAGGAAATAGACGAACTTGAAGTTCGTCTCCTAAGCTTGTCTTCAGAAGCTCAGGAACTTCTGATACCAAAAGATCCTTTGGACGGCAAAGCATCGGTAATAGAAGTGCGTGCAGGAACTGGAGGAGACGAAGCTGGGCTTTTCGCAAAAGATTTGGTTAGGATGTATCAAAGAGTAGCTGAGAGAGAAGGTTGGAAGGTAGAGATTATCAGTATTTCGGAGGGGATTCCAGGATCAGTAAAGGAGGCCGTGTTCACAGTCCGAGGGAAAGGCGTCTATGGGAAACTCCGTTTTGAAAGTGGCGTACACCGAGTACAGAGAGTCCCGGAGACCGAGAGCCAAGGGAGAATTCACACGTCTGCTGCTACCGTTGCTGTGCTTCCAGAGGCTGACGACGTTGATGTCAAAATCGATCCTAGTGATCTCCGGGTTGATGTCTTCAGATCTTCTGGGCCTGGGGGTCAATCGGTGAATACTACGGACTCCGCTGTGCGCTTAACGCATATTCCTACAGGACTAGTTGTTTCTTGCCAGGATGAAAAATCACAGCACAAGAATAAGGCGAAAGCTCTTAAAGTGTTGAGAAGTAGACTTTTAGACCAATCTATAGCTAAACAAGAAGCAGAGAGATCTCAGCAACGTAAGGCACAGGTTGGAACGGGAGATCGATCCGCAAAAATTCGAACATACAACTTTCCGCAGAATCGTGTCACTGATCATCGAGTGAAATTGACTCTCTATTCCCTCGACCAGGTCTTGGACGGGGATTTGACAGAACTGCTGACTGTGTTGAAAGCAGCCGACTTAGAGGAACGTCTTCAAGAACAGTCAGAAGGATAGAGTGTAATGGTGGTCTCTTCGGACCTAACATCTGATTCGAGTCGTGGTGATTCATGGTCTATCAAACGGATGATTTTCTGGAGTGCCGATTATTTAGCAGGGAAAGGCGTTGAACATTCGCGATTGGACGCAGAATGGTTATTGGCTGAAGCTCTGAATATGGATAGGCTTCAGCTCTATCTGCAGTACGATCGTCTCCTAAATCCAACAGAGAAATCAACTTTTAAGTCATTGCTGTTGCGCAGGGCTAAGAGGGAACCATTACAGTATATACTTGGGAAAACTACATTCAGAGAGGTGGAATTGGTGACGGATAAGCGTGTGCTGATTCCACGTCAGGAAACAGAAGTATTGGTAGAGCGTATTCTCTCCTGGGGATTCGAAAAAAGTAAAGATTTGGGAAGTGTTTTAGATCTAGGAACAGGATCTGGTGCCGTAGGAATTTCATTAGCAGTAGAGGGTGAGTGTTCTAGGGTGGTCGCAACCGATATAACGAGAGATGCTATCGCTGTAGCGACGATCAATGCTCATAGAAATGGTGTTAAAGATTTGTTGGATTTTCGTAGAGGATCCCTTTATCAGGTCATCGACTCAGACGAGTACTTTGATATAATTGTTTCCAATCCCCCTTATATTGCAGATGACGAAGCTAGAGTGCTTGAGCCCGAAGTATTGGATTGGGAACCAGGCACAGCTCTATTCGGAGGAAAAACAGGATTGGAAATAATAAGAGAGATAATTGTTGGAGCTCCTAGCAATTTGACTTCTGGGGGTCTTCTGGCTCTGGAGTTTGGTTTGGGACAGGCCGAACAAATTGTTTCTCAAATAGAGAAAACAGGTATGTTTAATTCGATCACGGTTCATCGCGATTTGAATGGTCGTCACCGGGTAGTGACAGCACAAAGAAATTAGGAAAATGTAGTGTCGGATGGTTATTCTAGTGAGTAGTTGCTAATCCAACCTTAATGGGAAGAAAAATGGATAGAATCAGTGAGATGGCGAAAGATTTGGGAAGGTTGCTTGGTCAGACTGAGGAATATCGATCTTTGAAACAGGCTATTTCTATTGTAGACGAAGACAAGGAAGTGACTGAAGTTAGGACCGAGTTGGAGGGAATTGAGCTTCAAATCAAAGATTTAATCAATAGCGGTGAAGAACCTGATGAAAGCGTCAAGCAAAAGTATGAAGAGTCTTTAAGTCGTCTTCAGACCAGCACAAGTTATCAAAGGCTTGTTGCGGCTCAAGCTAACTTTGACAAGGTTTTGGTAAAGGTGAACCAGACGATACAGACTGGCATTGCTGAAGGAGCAGAAAGCCGGATAATACGGCCTTGAATACGAGGTTATAAAATCAAGAATTTAGATGATCTTAGAGGTCGGGTCTATCCAATAATCGATCCAATGACACACTGGTTGGTCAAGAAAAAAGTGCATCCGAATTTGATCACTAGCAGTGGATTCATGGTGACTGTGGTGGCGGGTTATTTTTATGGCATCGATCACGTTCGAACTGCTGGCGCATTGGTGCTTGTGGGGGGCGCACACGATATTTTTGATGGGCGCGTAGCTCGATTGTCAGGATTGCAGTCAAAATTTGGGGCATTTTATGACTCTGTTCTTGATAGGATCAGTGAGGTTGTGATTTACCTAGGTTTAATTTCTTTATATAACCAATATGAAATGTCACTGCTAAATATAGGTATGATTTATATGATAACTTTAGCTATGGCTGGATCATTAATGATTAGTTATACCAGAGCAAAAGCAGAAGTGCTCGGACTGGAGTGCTCAGTAGGTTTGATGCAACGAGCTGAAAGAGTAGTTCTTCTGGGCCTCGGATCATTAATATTTGGTCTAAGCTGGAATGGTTTTGTATTAAGTGCGATAATTATAGTATTCGCTGTACTGACTAATCTGACAGCAATCCGAAGGATCGTATGGGTCCATAAGGCTGCTGCGGGAGTTCCGTTAGATAATTAAATAATGACGATTCCATAAAGTAAGGAGATACTGTTTTGCGAGAAACGCCAGAGATTTCTACTGCGAAAGGTCGTTTAGGGGTTTTACTTCCAGGGATGGGTGCTGTAGCTACAACAACTATAGCGGGGGTGTTGCTGGCTCGAAAAGGCTTGGCTAAACCGATTGGAAGTCTGAGTCAAATGAACACCATTAGGTTAGGTCAGAGAACAGAAAAACGCTCACCATTGATCAAGGATTTCATAGGTTTAGCGGAATTGGATCAAATCGTTTTTGGTGGATGGGATCCTATTCCTGACAATGCTTATGAAAGTGCAGTAAACGCAGGGGTTTTGAGCAACGAGCATTTAGAGCTGGTGAAAAATGAGCTGATGGAGATCAAACCCATGTCAGCCGCTTTTGATACTGAGTATGTCACCCGCTTGGACGGTCCCAACAAGAAAACAGGCTCCAATAAAAGAGATATAGCTGAACAGATAAGGGCGGATATACGTGGTTTTAAGGAAAAAAATAAATGTGATCGTTTAGTTATGGTCTGGTGTGGTTCCACAGAAATCTTTCTGCGTCATGGGTCAGTTCATGAAACCATGGAATCTTTCGAGAAGGGAATGGAAGACAATGAACAGTCGATCTCTCCAAGTATGCTCTACGCATACGCTGCCCTGAAAGAGGGAGTTCCCTATGCAAACGGAGCTCCAAACCTTTCCGCAGATTTTGGCGCGTTTGAAGACTACGCTCAATCAGAAGGTATACCGATAGCTGGTAAGGATTTTAAGACTGGACAGACATTGATGAAAACCATTCTAGCTCCAGGCTTCAAGGCACGCATGCTGGGTATCAATGGATGGTTCAGTACCAACATCTTGGGTAACCGCGACGGTGCTGTTTTGGACGACCCTGCAAGTTTCAAAACAAAAGAAGAGTCTAAGCTGGGCGTGATCGACCATATTTTGCAGCCCAATCTTTATCCCGATTTGTATGGGGACATTTATCACAAAGTTAGAATAAATTACTATCCGCCTAGAGGTGATGACAAGGAAGGTTGGGATAACATAGATATTTTTGGTTGGCTCGATTATCCTATGCAAATCAAGGTAGATTTCCTCTGCAAGGACTCGATTTTGGCTGCTCCTATAGTATTGGATCTGGCTATTTTCCTTGACTTGGCTGGGCGAGCTGGTTTGGGTGGTATCCAAGAATGGCTCTCTTTCTATTTCAAAAGTCCTCAATGTGCTCCAGGTCTCTATCCAGAGCACGACCTTTTCATTCAAAATTGGAAATTGAAGAACACACTTCGTTGGTTGGGAGGTGAGGATCAGATAACTCACCTTGGTAGGGAATATTACTAGAGGTGACTAAAAGGAATGGCCTAGGAAGGGGTAGAGGTCCATTTGTGGCACTGGAGGGACTGGATGGTTCTGGAAAAACTACTCAGGTAAATATGCTATCAGGATGGTTTTCTTCGAAAAATCTCCAGTTTACTGTGGCCAGGGAACCTGGCAGTACAAAAACAGGTGAGGCTATCCGAGGGTTGGTGCAGCAACGGCTGGATCTTGAAATCCCCTCCGAGACTGAGTTGCTACTCTACCTTGCCGCAAGATCGGTTTTTGTGAAAGAGGCAGTCATGCCAGTTCTTGAGAGAGGAGACGTTTTTTTAACGGATCGGTTTTCCATGTCAACCATAGCTTATCAAGGGTATGCCAGAGGTTTAGATGTGGAAGAAGTGGTCAAGTTGAACAATTTTGCGTCTTATGGTTTGGACCCTGATTTATATCTGGTTCTGGACATTCCCGTAGAGTTGTCACTTGAGAGATTGGCCGATGCTGAAAAAGAAAAAGACCGCTTAGAATTAGCGGGGATCGATTTTATGGAAAGAGTTAGGAAAGGATATTTGGACATCGTAAGGAAGACGGATAATGCAGTGCTGATAGACGGGACCGAGGCACCAGAGCTAGTTCATCTCAAGATAAGAGAAGCTCTTGTTAATAAAATCCCAACTGCATTTGGAATTTAAGGGACAGAAGAATGATGAGTTCATTTATTCCTCGCCTAGCAGTTTTGGCAAGTTCTATATTGATCGCGAGTTGGTTTTTTCAGGGTGCTTTCAGAGAAAGAGTATCTGGCAGAGTCTATTCTGGACCGTTAGAAGAAGTCCTGGAACACATTACAGAACAATTTGTTGATTCAGTCGATCAGTCGGAGTTGGTCGATTCTGCGATAGAAGCTTTGGTCAATGATTTAGATGATCCTCACACATCATTCATAGACAGTCAGTCCTGGGACAGTTTTCGTTTGCAGAGTGGGGCGGATGCGGAATATGGTGGTGTGGGTCTGGAAATTGTGAGACGTGACAGTCTAGTGACTGTCATCACTTCGATTCCAGGGGGACCAGCCATAAGATCTGGGATCAGGCCTGGAGACCGAATTCTTTCTATAGAAGGAGAGTCTGCAAAGAATTGGGATACTGATCAAGTTGCCGATCGTTTAAGAGGAAGAAAGGGTACTCACGTCAACCTGACAGTCAATCGGCCTGGTGTAGGCGAGCCAATTCTGTTTCGACTTCAAAGAGCAGTGATTGAGTTACGCTCGGTGCCCTTTACGAAACTATTGAGAGAATCAGTTGGTTATATCCCTTTGCAGGTTTTTAGCGAAACTTCTGGACGAGAAGTTGAAGAAGGATTGAATTCTCTGCGCCAAAGGGGAATGAAGTCGCTGATCCTTGACCTTCGGGA
>Ga0315316_10002533_pt1 | contig 13132 bp, 9 predicted proteins | sample M160m3416metaG_FD_203702 | JGI IMG/M metagenome (GOLD analysis project Ga0315316, IMG submission 203702) | Ammonia-oxidizing marine archaeal communities from Monterey Bay, California, United States - M1 60m 3416 | ecosystem: Environmental > Aquatic > Marine > Intertidal zone | place: USA...
GTGTGCGGCTCTCGTGACTAAAGCGGCTCCCCTAATACCATCGGGGGGATAACGCACAGCCCGTACCATTTCCCTAGCTTGATCAGCAGTATCTACCATCGGAACGAGAATAGTTTGTGCCCCTGCATCTAATACTTGCTTGATGATATGTGGGATACCAGCCACAACTCTTACCACAGCCTGGCTATCAGATGGATCTATAACACGCAAAAGATTTGAAATATTAACTATATCATTCGGAGCGTGCTCGCCATCTATCAGTAACCAATCGAACCCGATCTGAGCAGAAATCTCCGCAGTCGAAGTTGAAGCCAAGCTTTGCCAAAATCCAAGTTGCATTTTTTTCTTCTTTAATGTTTCCTTAAATTTATTTTTAGGTGCAGCCATCTTAATTTCCTAACATTATCTTAAATATTATTGTTGTTTTCTTTTTTCTCTATTCAGATGTAAAATTGGCTCAGTATAGCCAGAAGGTTGGAAACGTCCATTAACAACCAACTCACAAGCTGCCTTGAAAGCCACCCCAGAAAAAGATGGAGCCATTGGTTCATAATTTAAGATACCACTGTTTTGGTTATCAACAATTTTCGCCATTTTTTTCATTATCTCCAGTACATTTTCTTGGCTAACAACTCCGTGATAGATCCAATTTGCAATATGTTGACTGCTTATTCGGCAAGTTGCTCTATCTTCCATCAAACCAATATTATTAATATCAGGAACTTTTGAACAACCAATACCACTATCAATCCATCGTACAACGTATCCTAAGATACCCTGAGCGTTATTCTTAATTTCATCTATCAATTCAGCTTCTGACCAATTACTTCCTTTAAAAACTGGCGTGTCTAAGAGCTCATCGATTGAGTTTCTAATTTTACCACTCTCAATTTCTAACTGGCGATCCATTACATTTATCTTATGATAATGCAAAGCATGAAGCGTGGCTGCTGTTGGACTTGGAACCCATGCACAATTCGCACCACTTACTGGATGGGAGATTTTTTCGTCAAACATTTTTTTCATTTGATCTGGTGCCGCCCACATTCCTTTACCGATTTGTGCTTTTCCTCTGAGGCCACATTTTAACCCAATATCAACATTTCGATTTTCATAAGCTTCGATCCATGGTTCGGTTTTTATAAGAGCCTTGGGTAAGAATGGACCCAATTCCATCGAGGTATGGATCTCATCACCTGTGCGGTCCAAAAATCCTGTATTAATAAATGCAACTCTAGACTTAGCCACTCGAATACATTCCTTTAAATTTAGTGATGTTCTTCGTTCCTCGTCCATAATGCCAATCTTAATTGTATTTCTCGGAATTTTTAACGCCTCTTCAACATTGGAAAATAATTCATCTGTAAGCTCAACTTCATCTGGCCCATGCATTTTAGGCTTAACGATATAGACAGAACCACAGGCAGAGTTCATTCTACTCCCCTGCAAATCATGTAACGCGCACAAGGTGGTAAAGTATGCATCCATGATGCCTTCACCAACATTACGACCCAAACCATCTAAAATGGCATTAGTTGTCATCAAATGACCAACATTTCTGACTAACATTAAAGAGCGACCTTTGATCTTGCCAGTAAGACCAGCGGCAGTTTCATAAATTTCATCACCATTCATCGAACGAACAAATTGTTTTCCACCTTTAACTACGATTTCAGTTAAAGTCCCTTTCATTAATCCCAACCAATTGCGGTACGCTACTATTTTATCTTCAACATCAACTGTGGCAACGCTATCTTCACAATCCATTATTACTGAAATAGCGGACTCTACTAAAATATTTGCGATCCCAGCGCGATCATTTGCACCGATAGCATTATTTCGATCAACAATAATTTTGACATGCAAATTATTGTTTTTTAATAAAATTCCTTTTTTCAATTTTCCAATATATTGGTTTGGATTTTTCAAAAAGCTTTCTGCTAATTCTATGTCATCTAGATCTTTCCAAGAAATCTCTTTTAGACGAAAGAACTCATCGAGAAATTCTTTTGACCAAGTTACTACTTTCGCACCTCGCTCTTCAGAATAATTTTCAGACTGCCTCTCACCATCAATCATATCTGTGCCGTACAAAGCGTCATAAAGTGATCCCCACCGTGCATTAACGGCATTTAAAGCATAACGAGCATTGGTTATTGGAACAACTAGCTGAGGGCCGGGTATAGAGGATATTTCAGGATCAATTTTTGAAGTCGTTAGTTTAAAATCGCTGCCTTCTGGAACAATATAACCAATCTCTGTAAGAAAATTTTTATGCTCAATTATATTGTAATCTTTGCCTTTTCTCCGACTGTGCCATTCATCAATCTGTTTTTGGAAGAATTCACGTTTCTCTAAGAGAATACGATTGCGAGGGCCCAGAATTTCCACCGTTTTAGCGAATCCGTCCCAAAAAGATTTTTCAGAAATATCTAAGCCTGGTAGTATTTCAGCCATTAAAAATTTATTTAGTCGACTATCAACTTTTAAACCGGCGTGCTTTACATAACTTATCATAAAAATCTCGCTATTATTTATTCTCTCAAACGAAATGAAACTCTTAGGACTCTCTAAACATATAATAATTAACAAGCAATATTCGTTCAAAATAAATAAACTTTTTATCTAGTTAATTTTCGTAAAAATCAGGTATTTTTATTTAATCTTTTGCATTTATTTATTATAATCGAAAGTAATAATTCCAACTACAATACCTTTTTAAATAATAAAGATAGAAGAATAACATGAAAAATCAGATTGTACGTCTTAAAGATTATCAACCAGTTCCATTTGAAATTAAAGATGTTTATCTAAAGTTTAAATTAGATCCAAAAAAAACGATAGTTAACTCCAAAATGAATATTTTGCCTACTGGAAATTCAGATTTATTCTTGAACGGAAGTCAACTAAAATTAAAAAGTATTAAGATAAACAGAATAGATGCCTCTTCTCTAGTAACTCACAATGATAATGGAATAAAATTTAGCAAAGCAAACCTTCCTAAAAAACAGTTTTTACTCGAAATAATTACTGAAATTAATCCCGAGGCTAATACTGCGCTTGAAGGACTTTTCATGTCAAATGGCATTTATTGCACACAATGTGAGGCTGAGGGTTTCAGACAAATTACTTACTTCATGGATCGGCCTGATGTTTTAACAAAATATAAAGTTAGAATTGAAAGTAAACTGCCAGTTTTACTCTCAAATGGTGAAAAAACGATGCAAGGTAAAAATTGGGTAGAATGGGTCGATCCATGGCCAAAACCATCATACTTATTCGCACTCGTCGCTGGAAACTTAGAAAGTTATGATGATGTTTTTATAACAAGATCAAAAAAAAAGGTGATACTTAAGATATGGGTAAGAAAAAACGATATACAAAAATGCGCATTCGCTATGGATGCATTAAAACGATCAATGGCATGGGATGAAATTAACTATGACAGAGAATATGATCTAAATATTTTTCAGATTGTTGCAGTGGATGACTTTACTGCTGGGGCAATGGAAAATAAAGGACTAAATATTTTCAATTCCAAATATATTTTGGCTTCACCGGAAACTGCAACAGACGATGACTACAAGTACATTGAGGGTATAATTGCGCACGAATATTTTCATAATTGGACTGGGAATAGAATTACCTGTCGAGATTGGTTTCAGTTATCTTTGAAGGAGGGATTAACAGTCTTTCGCGACCAACAATTCAGCTCTGATCAAAGAGGATACTCGTTAAAACGCATAAGTGATGTGATAGATTTGCGTAATAGGCAATTCAAGGAAGATAATGGTCCGCTAAGCCATCCTGTTCAACCGAAAACATATAAGGAAATAAATAATTTTTACACTGCAACAATATACGAGAAAGGTGCGGAATTAATAAATATGCTGCACCGTCTCGTCGGCTCTTCCGCTTATAAAGAAACCCTTAATCTTTACTTTGAAAGATACGATGGAAAAGCTTGCACAATTGAAGATTGGTTGAAAATTTTTCAAGATTACAACAAGATTGATTTAAATCAATTTAAACTTTGGTACGAGCAAAATGGGACTCCTGTAATCACAGTGGAAGAGCACTTTGAAAGTGCGACTTATAAATTAAGATTAATTCAAGAAACTAACAAAAAAAATTCATGTAATAAACCTATGGTAATACCAATATTAATTGGACTTATAGATATTGATGGTAAAGAAATTCTAAAGGACCATTTAATAACCTTAACTAAAAAAGAGCAGGAATTTACGTTCAATAATATACAGAAAAAACCCACCCTCTCTATTTTGAGAGATTTTTCCGCTCCGGTGATAATTAATAGAAAGACAACAAACGAAGAAAATGCTTTCTTGCTACGACATGACACAAATGACTTCACCAGATGGGAATCTGGGCAAAAGCTAGCACTCAATTCAATCATTAACACCATAATAAATCATGGGCCTATTAACGAATTTTATGCTGAATCAATCAAAAGAGTGGTGAACAATAATAATTTAATGCCAGGCTTCAGAGCATTATTATTAAAATTACCAACACATGAAACAATAACCGATCAACTTAAAAAACTAAATCAGCAAGTTGATCCTAATCAAATTCATAAAGCCTTAACTCTTACTCAATCGAGTCAAGCATTAATTCTTAAAGAGGATCTACCTAATATCCTAGATAAATTATCAAATAAATACAATAAAAACAATGACTTAAATACTTCAGGATGTAGGGATCTGCAATCAATTCTACTAAAATTGAACACATTTAATGACGGTGGAGAGTTAGCTTTTCAAAAATATTTTAATGCGGACAATATGACTAATTTACAAGCCGCTCTCATTGCCCTGATGGATACCAAACACCGAGAAGAAATAATAAATAATTTTTATAAAAATTGGAAGGATGATAAGCTCGTTATAGATAAATGGTTTGCAATACAAGCAATTCACACTGGTCCAGAAACTGCGCTTAAAAATGTAGTAAATTTATCAAAGCATACAGACTTTGATTATAAAAATCCTAATAGATTCCGAGCATTAATTGGTAGTTTTTGTATAAGCAATCACCCTGGTTTTCATGATATATCAGGCAAAGGCTACAGGTTCGCAGCGGACTGGATAATCGCACAAGATAAAATCAATCCCCAGGTAGCAGCACGTTTAAGTACAGTTTTTCAGTCATGTTCAAAGCATAACATCCAACGCCAAAGACTAATGAAACAAGAAATAATGAGGATATCACTTACGGATGATCTTTCTGTAGATACAAAAGAGATAATTGATAGGATAATTGCTTAATCTTATTGAAAGAAGCTAAACATATATCTATATCAAAAAACACGGCAAAAGAGCAAATCAGGTAAATATAATGCTAGATAATGAAATTTCACAGCCCAGACCCAAATTAATTGCCGGAGCAAAAGATGATTGGGAGATGGTTATAGGTATGGAAATTCATGCACAAGTTTCTTCAAAGGCTAAATTATTTTCCGGTGCTTCAACAATGTTTGGGGCAGAGCCTAATTCAAACGTATCTTTTGTCGATGCAGCCATGCCAGGAATGTTACCTGTAATTAACGAATACTGTGTGGAGCAAGCTGTTAAAACAGGATTAGGACTCAACGCAACCATAAATCTATTTTCACAATTTGATAGGAAAAATTATTTCTACCCGGACCTTCCTCAAGGGTATCAAATAAGTCAACTTTATCACCCCATCGTAGGAGAAGGGGAAGTATTGGTAGAAATGAATGATGCTGAAAGGCGAACGGTAAGAGTTGAAAGAATACATTTGGAACAAGATGCTGGTAAGTCTGTACACGACATGGATCCAAATATGTCATTTGTTGATTTAAATAGGACTGGTGTAGCTCTAATGGAAATTGTTAGCCGTCCAGATATTAGAGGTCCAGAGGAGGCTGCAGCTTATGTTGGAAAGTTACGCCAAATTTTACGATACCTCGGTACGTGCGATGGTAATATGCAAAACGGAAACTTACGTGCAGACGTAAACGTATCCGTTTGTAAACCCGGGCAATACGAGCTTTACAGAAAAACAAATGATTTTAAATATTTGGGCACACGATGTGAAATAAAAAATATGAATTCCATGAAGTTTATACAATTGGCGATTGATTATGAAGCTAAACGACAAATTTCGATATTAGAGGACGGCGGTGAAGTTCATCAGGAAACACGTCTTTATGATGCCGAGAAAAATGAAACTAGATCTATGCGTTCAAAAGAAGAAGCGCATGATTATAGATACTTCCCCTGCCCTGATCTTTTGCCTTTAGAACTAGAGCAATCCTGGGTTGACGCAATAAAAGCCAAATTACCTGAACTACCAGATGAGAAAAAAGCTCGTTTTATCAATCATCACGGCTTAACTAATTATGACGCAGGTGTCCTAACAGCTGATGTCACACAAGCTAACTATTTTGAAGATGTAGCCAAAAATCGAGACGGAAAGCTCACAGCAAATTGGATAATTAATGAACTTTTTGGACGATTAAATAAAGAAGAGTTAATAATAGAAAATTCGCCTGTTAAAACCGACCAACTAGGTCAAATAATCGATCTTATCTCCTCCAAAGAAATTTCTGGAAAAATTGCAAAAGAATTATTTGAAATCGTATGGGAAAAAGGAGGTAACCCCAAGGATATTGTTAAAGAAAAAGGAATGGCGCAAGTTACTGATGTGGTAGCGATTGAAACAGAAGTTGATAAAATAATTAGCGAAAATCCTGATCAGGTCGAAAAGGCAAAAACGAATCCAAAGCTTGCCGGCTGGTTTGTTGGCCAAGTTTTAAAAGCGACTTCAGGGAAAGCTAATCCGGCAGTAGTAAGCGAATTAATTAATAAAAAAATATTTAAATAGCTTCACTCTGAAATAATTTCAATTGATATAGCATGAATTTTTTTAACAAGTTTTTGTGTCAAAGCTTCATAGATTGCTCTATGTTGTTTAATACGTGAAAGCCCAGAAAAAAGGCCGGATGAGATTCGAATATGAAAATGGCTTTCTCCATCCTCATTCCATCCTGCATGACCTCTATGCATCTCCGACTGATCCTCAACAACCAATAAGGATGGATTGAAACTTAGTTGTAATTTATCAATGATTTGATCTTTTATCAGCATTTTTTAAATTTGTTTCCAAAAAGGGGTTGGCATTACTTATAAACCTCCTAAACTATGGTGCCTGATTCCAAAAGAAGAGTTTTAATAATGGAAAAGAAGCCCCTATTCGAATTTGATATGTCTGTATCAACTGATAAGAAACGCCGTAATAAGGGTCGAAAAGCATCAACTGGTGCGGTGGATACATCAAGGAAAAAATGCGAGAAAGAAGGCTGTAATAAATCTGGTAAATACAGAGCGCCAAAATCAGCGGATAATAACGCTGACTTTTATTGGTTTTGTATGGAGCACGTAAGAGAATATAATTTAACTTGGAATTTCTTTGAAAACCACACTCCAAAACAGTTTCAAGACCAAGTTGATGCCGATAAAACTTGGGATCGTCAAACCAAACCATTTAGAGACCAAGGCAGGGAAGCAGAACAAAAAGCCTGGGCTCGGCTTGGCATAAATGATCCTTTGGATGTTTTAGGAGAAAAAGGAACTCGCGAAGAGGTGCGGGGTGCGGTTTATTCGAAACGTTTAGGGGCGACAGAGAGACGAGCTATAGAAATATTAGAGTCAAAAGATAGCATGACCAAATCAGAAATTCGAAAGCAATACAAAAAATTAGTAAAAGACCTTCATCCCGATATGAACGGTGGAGAGCGTGCAGATGAAGATCGTCTTCAAGAGGTAGTTTGGGCATGGGATCAAATCAAAGATAGTCGAAGCTTTAAGGATTAATTTTTGGCACATTTAGATCGTAATAAACAAAGAAGACGACGAAAAAATATTACCAAAGTTTCAAAGCAGCCAAAATTCTTAAGTTACGGTGGCAACTTAAGAATTTTGCAAAAAAAAGAATGTAGGGACATCCATGGAACTGTTTTAAATATCTTGAGCGATATTGGAATTAGCCATGTCAGTAGTAAAACTCAAGAAGTTGCCGTCAATAATGGAATTAAATTTAAAAATGGACGATTATACTTTCCCAAGGCACTTGTTGAAGACACAATTAGTGCTCTTTCTCGATCAATTATACTACATGGTCAAAAATCTGAGAATGACCTTCAGATTACTGGTAACGAAATATATTTTGGTACTGGTGGCGCTACGCCAACAATTCTAGATCATCAAACAGATAAGTTTCGAGAAACAACATTAAAAGACCTTTATGAAAATGCGTGCTTAATTGAACATTTAGAAAATGTTGATTTTTTTTCTCGAACAGTCATCGCTAGGGATCTAAAAATACAAAGAGACTTAGACTTGAATACAGCATTCGCCTGTCTTCGTGGTACTACTAAACATATCATGACGAGTATTTCTCAAGCAGAAGATATAAAAAGCATTAAAGAAATGGTAGAAGATGTTTGCGCTTTAAACAGAAATAATAAACAGAAGAACTTAATATCACTCAATACCAATCACATTGTTTCTCCTCTAAGATTTGACCCAGAATCCTGTGACGTTTTAATTGAGGGAGTAAAATCTGGGCTGCCTATAAATGTAAATACATTCGCTCAAGTTGGAGCTTCAACTGCAGTAACGCTGGCAGGCGCAATTGCGCAAACAATAGCCGAAACAATGGCTGGTATGATTTTAGGGTACCTGGTGGATAAAAACGCGATATTAATATTTGGTCCAAGACCAATGATAACTGATTTAAGAACTGGGGCTATCTCTGGAGGAAGTGCGGAACAACCAATTGCTACGGCTATGGCAGGCCAAATGGCTCAATATTATGGCTTTGCTAACTCAGCAATTTCCGGCGCCACAGACAGTAAATCAACAGATGCTCAATCAAGTTTTGAAAAAACATCAAACATTCAAATGGCAGCATTTTCTGGCGTTAATTTAATTACTCAGTCTTGTGGTAGTTTGGCAAGTTTGATGGCAACTTCCTTTACTGCTTCGGTAATCGATAACGATATGTTAGGTATTATTCGAAGAAGTTGTGGAAAGTTGGAGATAAATAAGAGCACTTTGGGACTTGAGAGCATTAAAAAGGTTATTGATGGCGAAGGACACTTCTTGGGACAACCTGAAACGTATGATCGAATGCGTAGTGATTACTTGTATCCTTCCGTTAGTGATCGCAAAAGTTGGGAAGAATGGGAGGCAGATGGTGCGCCTGACATTACAAACACTGCAAAGGCCCAAGTGGAGAAAATTCTTACAAATTACGAACCTAGTCACATTGAAGTAAACACTATAAAAGCAATTCAAGAAAAATATAATTTAGCCAACTTTTAAACAAATTGTTCTCTTATTAAGCGCTCTTCTAACCCATGGTCAGGATCAAAAAGAATACGATGACTAATTTTTCTGTCACTGCTAATTTCAACACTCAAAACTTTTGTGGAAAAACGACTATCAGCATCAGCCATCACCGGTCTCTTATCAGGTTGCAAAACATCAAATTTAACATTTGCTGTTTTAGGTAATAAAGCACCTCTCCAACGCCTGGGTCGATAGGCTGAGATTGCAGTCATTGCTAAAACATCTGACTGAATTGGAAGAATTGGACCATGTGACGAATAATTATAAGCAGTCGAACCTGCTGGCGTAGAAACTAAGGCACCATCACAAACTAATTCTTCCATTCGCACCTTGCCATCTATGGTTATTTTCAATTTAGCTGCTTGGGGACCAGCGCGTAACAATGAAACCTCATTTATTGCAAGAGCGTCAACTTTAGAGCCATCATCACATATGGCACACATTCTTAACGGACTTATGTCAGCTGCTTCAGCACTTTTTAACCGATCGTGCAAATTTTCTTCGGAAAACTCATTCATTAAGAAACCAACCGTACCTCTATTCATTCCATAAACAGGTAATGGCATAGATTGCGTATTGTGCAATGTGCTCAGCATAAAGCCATCTCCACCCAAAGCCACTATCACATCAGCTTTAGCTGCAGATACTGAGCCATAGCTCTTACTTAAAACTTCCAATGCTCTTTGAGCCTCGTATGTTTCATCTGCCAAAAATGCAATTTTTTGCATTTTTCACTCCTACTTTAATCATTAGCAAAACTTTTACTAAATTATCCGTCACAAAATGTCGCCGTCATTGATTTGTGCTTTTCTATAGCGTAACTGACACTATATGGAAACTCTAAAGCTATCGTAAGTAGAAAAGGTCTTTTATGGAAAATTCATTTTTTTTAAAACATTTGTCGGAAAGTGATCCTGAAATATACAATTCAATTAGTTTAGAGCTCGATCGTCAAAGAAATGAAATAGAGTTAATCGCATCTGAAAATATTGTAAGTCGTGCTGTTATGGAAGCGCAAGGCTCTGTTATGACGAATAAATATGCCGAAGGCTACGCTGGGCGTAGGTATTATGGTGGTTGTCAATTTGTAGATATCGCTGAAACACTTGCGATTGATCGCGCATGCCAGCTCTTTAATTGTCATTTTGCAAATGTACAGCCAAATTCTGGTAGCCAAGCTAATCAAGCCGTAATGTTGGCCTTATTGAAACCTGGAGACACCACTCTTGGAATGGATCTAGCATCTGGTGGCCACCTAACACACGGTGCTGCACCAAATCAATCGGGAAAATGGTTTAATGCAGTCCAATATGGTGTTCGCAGACAAGATAACTTAATAGATTATGATCAAGTTGAAAGTTTAGCAAAAAAACATAGACCTAAACTTATCTTTGCAGGGGGTTCGGCAGTTCCTCGTCAAATAGACTTCAAAAGGTTTAGAGAAATTGCAGATATGATTGGAGCATATTTGCATGTAGATATGGCTCATTTTGCTGGTTTAGTGGCAGCGGATGAACACCCTTCACCCTTTCCTTATGCAGATGTTGCTACCACGACCACCCACAAAACCCTAAGAGGTCCTCGTGGTGGAATGATCTTATGTAATGACGAAACTCTTTCAAAAAAATTTAACTCTGCAATATTTCCAGGGATTCAAGGAGGACCACTTATGCACGTCATTGCAGCAAAAGCTGTAGCGTTTGGGGAAGCATTGAAACCAGAGTTTAAGTTATATCAAAAACAGGTTCGATCCAATGCAGTCGCCCTTGCAGAAGAGTTAATGAAAGGTGGCCTTGACATAGTAACAGGTGGAACTGATACGCACGTTATGCTTGTTGACCTAAGACCAAAGGGTGTAAAAGGAAATCAAGCAGATAAAGCGCTTGGCAGAGCACATATAACTGCTAACAAGAATGGAATTCCCTTCGATCCTGAAAAGCCAACTATAACCTCAGGCTTAAGACTGGGAACCCCAGCAGGTACGACACGAGGGTTTAGAGAAGAAGAATTTAGAACCATTGCCCGATGGATTGTTGAAGTGGTAGACGGTCTTTCTTCAAATGGAGAAGAAAATAATGCCTCTGTTGAGGAAAAGGTTAAGGGAGAAGTTGGGAATTTATGTGCTAAATTTCCAATATATGACTACTTATAAATACTTGTAAATTAAAGCTGAGCCAAAACTTCATCCGAGATTTCAAAATTAGCCGTGACGTTCTGAACATCATCATCATCTTCCAAAGCATTGATTAACTTCATAAGTTTTTCAGCGCCAGATAAGTCTAACTGAGTTGTGACATTTGGCTTCCAGATCAGTTTCGAACTTTCACTTTCTCCAAGACTTTCTTCTAGAATATTTGAAACTTCGTTTAATTCTGAACTTTCACAGAATATTTCATGCCCATCATCCGAACTATCTACATCTTCTGCACCAGCAAGAATCGCTGCTTCGAAAACAACTTCGGCATCCCCAACTTCCGGCTTATAAGTCACAAGGCCCATTCGATCAAACATAAATGATACTGATCCAGTCTCCGCTAAATTCCCCCCAGATTTTGAAAAAGTAGACCTAACTGTTGAGGCGGTCCTATTCTTATTGTCCGTCATCGCTTCAACAATAACTGCTACTCCTCCCGGGCCATATCCTTCATATCGAATTTCTTCATAATTTTCAGCATCTCCACCCGTCGCTTTATTAATAGCGCGCTCAATTACGTCTTTTGGAACCGATTGCGACTTAGCTTCTTTAACAGCTAACCTCAAACGTGGATTTTTCTCAGGATCGGGATCTCCCATTTTTGCCGCTACGGTAATTTCTTTTGCCAACTTAGAAAATAACTTTGATCTAACTGCATCCTGGCGACCTTTACGATGCTGGATATTTGCCCATTTTGAATGTCCTGCCATTTTCCACTCCGATTACTTGGATTAATAATGTATACTTAAGGTTTTAAGACGTTGCAATTGATTTACAATTTAAATTTATATCTTAATCTAATGATAATTGATTTGATGGTCTGACCATCATTAGACCCATCAACATTAAGATTACTGCACTCCAAACAAATGCTGAGTACCCTTCTCCGAGTAATATAATTGAAAACCCTATACCGCTTGCTGTGTAGATATAAGAAACTTGGCTAGCAAACACGACACCCGCCTTTCCAATTAACCATATATAGGAAATATAAATCAAAGAATGTATTAATGACGAAGATGTAACTGCAAACTCTGCTGGTCCCCAAGTACTAAAAGGAGATATCCAATATCCATTTATTAATACAATTGGAAACAGAGCAACCAGTCCAAAAATAGATGCCCCTAAAATTACCTCAATCGGATCGAGTTGAGCTAACCCAATTTTATTTATCCAAACGCCTTCAATTGCATAACAAAAAGGGGAACATAAGGCTAAGAATATCCAACCAACTTCTCCTGTCGATCCTAGTTCGAATTTGGGAAAAACAATTAGAAGGATTGCTAGGATTCCAAATAAGACGCCCAAACATCGACGAAGTTCAAATTTTTCCATTTTAAGGAATAAGACAAGCAAAAAAGCGATCATTGGAACGACAGAAACCAAGATTGACATCACTCCAGACTGCAAATGGAAATACACTTTATACATAATAGAATTTGGGAGTATCGTGCCTAGTTGCGCCACCAAAAAATACCTCCAAAAACAGGCCAAATTTAGGGGAAGTCTTTTTCTTCTAATAACTTGAAAAAGACCTAAA